>Ga0209359_10000024_pt1 | contig 31049 bp, 31 predicted proteins | sample MarorgKNORR_S2LV_FD_188224 | JGI IMG/M metagenome (GOLD analysis project Ga0209359, IMG submission 188224) | Marine microbial communities from the Southern Atlantic Ocean, analyzing organic carbon cycling - Surface_A/KNORR_S2/LV (SPAdes) (version 2) | ecosystem: Environmental > Aquatic > Marine... | reverse complement strand
CGATAAATCTTTGAAAAACTCCTGTTTAATGGAGCACCGATTTATTTTTCAAACACAGCTTCGTAGACAAAGTCAAACAAACCCATTCTTTCTATATTGCAATTTTCGAAAGGATGAGTTTGAAAATATTCCTCAGGTTGAGGATATTTATCTAATGAATTATGAAGAAATCTATACTCTTTGAGATTGAAAGTTAACAACCCAATTAATAAAGTCACTTTAAATGTACCTATCTTATGAATAGCTTTTAGAAATTTATTTTTAGGTCTGGTCATATCAAGAAGAATAAATTTTCCACCTGGTCGTAAAACTCTATAAACCTCATCCATACCTTTTTTTGGTTCATTTATATTTCTCCAAACAAAAGCACAATAAATACTATCGAATGAGTTGTCTGGAAAGGGGAGATTTTCAGCACCACCAATAACTTTATTTGAAAATTCATTAAGCTGTAGCATTTTCTCATCAGGATCAACAGCTGTTACATCAAAATTTTGTAATTGTTGAAAAGCAGCACCAGTTCCACTTCCAAGATCTAATACTCTTGTTCCAGTTACATGACTACTAGCTTTACTTCTCCATGACTTATCAAATCCAAGAGTTATAACAGAATTGATTAAATCATAGAACTTGTATATGTTTGAAAAGTTAGCTTTTTCAGCCAATTACAGAATATATGCTACTGCTAGCAAAATACCAGTAAGGAAATGAATCCCTATTGTAGATACGTTTACTAGAAGCAGTTCATAAGGAACTTTTTGGCGATCAGCCTCTGGATTATTCCATTTCACCATCCACTCATCTGCCATTTTGAAAGCTTTCCATACTAATACCAAGGGGAGCAACGCCATGAAAGCATAGACAGTGCCGTAATCTGTAAAGAAACTCAAAGCACCAACAAAAGCTACAGCAACAAATGCTTCAATCATAAATTGTTTATATAGCCTCATAGGTTTTTCTAACTTCATCCATTCGCCTTGTTCTGCAGTTCTGACAACCCATGTATTTTTACCTACTGCAGCATCTGAAGGAGCATCTTGGAACTGATTAATCCATACAATAAGCATTACAAGAATAGCAATGGGAACAGATGCAATTAATGCCTCAATCCAATTCCATTCTGAAACTAAATTTTGGTGTATTGGATCAGTTAATACATAATGAGCTCCCATTACCATAACTGGACCAAAACCAAGTGCAATTGCAATTTCTCCAAAACCTTTATAACCAAGCCTTACCGGGTCACCCGTATAACCAAGGGCCAAGAATGTTCCAATTATTCCTGTCCATAAAATTGGAGTGTTGCCAAAAAATGAACCACTTACTTGTTGATTTAGATACAGACCTATTGCAACAGTTCCAGTAATACTAACTAGCGCTGTTAACAGCACTTGTCCAGGTGTCATTAGGCCAACTTGTATAACTCGACTACCACCATTAAATGGACTTGCTACTTTGTTTATTTCATCTGCATTTGAAGTGTGATCAAAATAATCATTAGATGAGTTTGTTGCAACCTGAGCTAATGACGCTCCACCAAGAACTAGCCAAAACATTCTCCATGACCAACTTGAATCTAGACCAGCTTCTTTTAAGTCATTCCAGGCAACTGCTGCGCCAATTAAAATTGGAGCAAAAGTAGCAGTTAAAAACGGAGCACGAATAGTCCTTAACCATAGTCCAATTCTTTTTAACCCAAGCTTAAAGGCCATTTTGACTGCCGAAGTTTTGTTTGCTGGATATGTTTTCCATTCAAACTTTTCTTCTTGGAAAAAGTTAACATATTTTATAGTTGTTGGCTTAACTCTGTAATAACCAACAACGTCATTTTTAATTAAAAACTCATCTTCCATAAACTCTTTAAATGCTTCAGTTGTGTTTAATACAAGTTCATAGGCTTTTTTCTTTTCGTCTTCATCTTTAATTTTGTAGCATTCACCATCAATTTGTAATCCTTCAATACCTTCTTGTCCTTTAGGCCAAATTACTACATGGACTCGTGGATTTAATCTAATTTGTTCTGCTTTACGAGTAGGGTGGAAGGTAAAAAATACTAAATCTTCACCATCTCTACTGAAAAATACAGAAGCCCCAGATGAGTTGCCGCCAACGCTAGTCGCAATAAACATTCGATCAGCTTGGTCTAAAACATTTTCGATTTTTTTATCTAACACATCGTTCATAAGCCCAACGTTAATATGCTTGTGAAATAATGCACAAAGTATTTAGCGCAATATTTTAAATTTTTTAATCAATTAATATAGTTAGACATGTTCAAAGTATTTAAAACACCAGAATTTAAAAAAGCAATTTCTTTTTTTATAGAAGGGATAAAAGAAAATAAAAAAAGTTTTTTTATTTCAAACGCTTCAGCACTTCTATGGTGTTTTTTAGTTATACTTCAGCCCTATTTAATTAAGAGAATAATTGATGATGGTATAGTTGCTGATAACGAGAGATCAGTTATTGTTTTTATTTCTTTTATGGTTCTTGCAGGCTATACAAGGGCTATGTCAATTGGTATTAGAAGATACTTCAGTATGGACGTTTCTTACAATGTTGAAGCTGGGATTAGAAATAGAATTTTTACACACATGCAAAAACTAGCATTTAATTATCACGACAAAGTACCCACTGGTGATTTAATGGCAAGAGCCTCTAGTGATGCATCACAAGTAAGGCTTGCTTTTGCCATAGCACCACTTGCATCTGCAAATATTTTTCTGCTACTTATATTGAGTGGAACTTTATTAAGCCTCAGTCTTCCACTTGGTGGCATAGTGCTCCTTTCTATTCCTATGGTTTTATGGTTAGCTTCTAACTTTTCATCTAAAGCTATGGGTGTGTCTTTAAAGGTTAAGGAAGCAGAAGCAAAGATGACTACAGAAGTTGAAGAGCAACTAGGTGGTATCAGAGTTGTAAAAGCTTTTGGAAATGAAGAACAGGCTTCCACTAAAGTTGAAGACGCAGTACAAAATATTTATGACTCTTCGCTCGATTATCTTAAATTAAGAACTAGGTTTGTTCCACTATTTGAACTTATACCTATGGTTATAACGCTTGCAGTATTACTCCTTGGAGGGTATTTAACAATAAATGAATACCTATCTCTAGGTGAATTCATTGCATTTACACAATACGTATTTTTATTAATTTGGCCATTGAGAATTACAGCGTGGTTTTTATCCGAAATACCTTCAAGCGTTGCTGCTGGAAACAGAATACTGGAGCTTCTAAACGAAATTCCAACTATTACAGATGATGAAACTCCAAACGAGCTACCAGTAGATGGAAATGGTTCATTAAAATTTTCAAATGTGAATTTTAAATATGGTAATGAAACAATATTTGATGATCTTAATCTTGAAATTAAAGGAAAAAAAACAGTGGCAATTGTGGGCTCTACTGGGTCAGGAAAATCAACTCTTGCCTATCTTCTCCCACGTTTATACGAAATAGAGTCTGGTTCAATTGAAATTGATGGTGTAAATATTACAAATCTTAGACTGAGCGACTTAAGAAGCAATGTAAGTCTTGCATTTGAAGAAAGCTTTTTATTCTCTAATACAGCTAGAGAGAATATTTCGCTTGGATTAGAGGATGCATCTCAAGAAGAAATAGAAGATGCAGCGCTAATAGCACGAGCACACGAATTCATTTCACAACTTCCAGAATCATACGAAACGAAAGTTGGAGAAAGAGGTTATGGACTATCAGGCGGTCAAAGGCAGAGGGTAGCTTTAGCAAGAGCTATTTTAAGAAAACCACGTGTTCTAATTCTTGATGACGCACTTTCTGCAGTAGATGCCAGCACTGAAGAAGAAATTCGAAATGAGTTGAACCAGGTAATGTCTAATATGACAACTTTAATAATTACTAATAGAGTGCCGACTATCGAATTATGTGATGAAGTCGTATTTCTTGAAAATGGAAAAGTAAAGGCGCAAGGCAAGCATCATGACTTGATGAAATCTGTTGATACTTATAAGTCATTATTTTTGGAAAACCAAACATCGGAAATATAGAATGAGAGACAATACTTTTGTAAGATCATTTAAGTTAGTTCCAGAAGTTTACAGACCTTTTTTCTTTGCATCTTTGATTGCATTACTTGGCACAGGAATAAGAATGATTGGTCCTCAGTTAATTTCTAGAGGTATAGATAACGGAGTAATGAAATATGATTATCAGTATTTACTTCAACAGTGTCTTTTTTATTTTCTTACACTTGTTGTGCTTTATTTTGTAACCAGTAAAGCCCTTCTCTCAATAGGCTTAGTAGGCGAATCTTATGTAAAAAGAATTAGAGAAAAGCTTTTTAGACATATGTCATCTTTAGATATTAATTATTTTGAAAAGAACAAAACAGGAGTTTTAGTTGCAAGAATGACTTCTGACATGCAAAGTTTAAACGAGTTTGCTAGAGAAGGTGCAAGTAGCATTTTGACATCTCTACTCACAATATTTGGTGCAACAATTGCAGTATTTTTAGTTGATGTACAACTTTCTTTACTATCCTTTCTTATCCTTCCTCTTTTAGGAATTGCTACAAGGATTTTTAGGAACCATGCTGATAAGACATATTGGTCTGTCAGAGAATGGATTGGTCAAGTATTATCATCACTTCAAGAGGGAATTTCAGGTGTAAGAATAATTCAAGCATATTCAGACGAAACAAAACAATTAAAAAGGTTTAAAGAAGTCAATGATGAACATTTGAAGGCAAACATGCAGTCTGCAAAAAACATTGCAATATATTTTCCTTTTTTAGAAATTACTCGGGTAACTTCTATTGCTGTTGTGATTTGGTTTGGTGCAGCAAGGATTAAAAACGGTACCCTAACAGTTGGTGAATTAGTTGCATTGTTATTTTATTTAAACTATTTTTTTGATCCGCTTATTCAGCTTTCTTTTAATTACGATGTTTTGAGGTCGGCTGGCTCATCAATGAAGAAAGTTTTCTCAATATTAGATGAAGAGCCTATGTTAAGTAAGACTGGAAATTTATCTCCTGAAACTGACTCAGGCAAGGTTATTGAATTTAAAAATGTAGATTTTTCCTATGGTAGGGAAACTGTTTTGCATGATGTATCTTTCTCAATTAATAGAGGAGAAAAAATTGCCATAGTTGGAGAAACAGGTGCAGGAAAAAGTACAATTGCAAAATTAATTTTAAGATTTTATCTTCCTACAAAAGGTGATGTACAATTTTATGAAGAATCTTCAAAAGATATATCACAGAAATGGGCAAGAAAAAATATTGCTTATGTTCCGCAAGAAAGTTTTTTATTTAGAGGATCAATTAGGGAAAATTTGATTTACTCTAATCCAGATAAAATAGATCTTCAGACTGAGCTTGAAAATATAGGACTTATTGACTGGTTTGAACGTTATGAAAATGGACTTGATCAAGATGTAGGCGAGAGAGGAGCAAATGTCTCAGCCGGAGAAAGGCAGTTTATTGCATTGCTTAGAGCGGTTCTTGCAAAAAGACAAATTATTGTGTTTGATGAGGCAACTGCTAATTTAGATATTGAATCTGAAAGTTCAATCTTAGATGCCACTGATAGATTGCTTGCATATCAAACATCAATTGTGATTGCCCACAGACTGGAAACAATTTTAAATGCAGAAAAAATACTTGTTATGAGTGAGGGCAAATTAGTTGGATTTGATAATCACCAAAATTTACTTTCAAATAATAAGATTTATCAACAATTATTCTCTGCTTGGAATTTAGTTAACTAACTTCAGTTTCCAATCTTTTATTAGCGATATCTACGTATTCTTTATTAATTTCATAACCTACGTAATTTCGATTTAGTTGTTTTGCAGCAACTGAAGTTGTCCCGCTTCCAAGAAATGGATCAAGAATTAAATCACCTTTATAGGAATACAGGTTTATAAATTTTTGTGGAAGTTCTAGAGGGAAGGGTGCAGGATGACCTATTTTTTTAGCTCTTGCAGGATTAATATTCCAAATTGAAAGTGTAGATTCCATAAACTCTTCTTTGTCTATAGAGGACTCTCCTTTAGAGGATTTTTTCAATGATTCTTTAGAAAAGACTAAACAATATTCATGAATATCTCTTATGACCGGATTAGATGCTGATAACCAACTACCCCAAGCAAAATTAGCATTAGCCCCTTTTGATTTTTGCCAAATTATTTCCCCACGCATAATAAAACCAATATTTATTAATAATTCAGTAAAATATTTTGAAAATGGAATGTAAGGTTTTCGACCCAAGTTCGCTACATTAACTACAATCCTTCCTCCAGACTCAGTAACTCTAAAAGTTTCTTTAAATATTTTTTCCATAATTCTCCAATACTCATCATCAGACAACTCTAAGTCACTGTCTTTACCAATGTTGTATGGTGGAGATGTAATCGTCAGGCTTACACAGTTATCTTCTAGTTCCTCCATAGTTTCCGAACTTTTGTGAAATATCTTATCTTTAATTTTTGAATTGTTATTGATTGTTGAAACTTCTTTTAACTCATCTTTGTCTTGGAATGTTGAAACAAATGCTTTGCGAGTTCCTGACCCAGATTTAAAGTAAGAATTTTTTTTCATATAAGAATTTTACAGTCTTTAAATTTAGTAATCTTAATTCAAAAATTTATGTTAAGTCTATAAATTTCTCTTCTACTTCTTCGACTTCTTCTAAATGAAGTACAGTATTCGTGTAATCTGAAGCAGAACTTATAAAAATGTATGTCAGATATTTTAGGTTTATCACTTCATCAGATTCTTTTATATTAGATATCCAAATTACTCTTTTTAAAGAAGATTGATTGATTGACTTTATGAATACTTCACGCAATGAATCATCTGAACCCTCATAAAATATTCCACAAAAAGCTCCTTCGGATGCTGTGTAGATATGAGAGTCATCGTATATATCACCAATAGCTTTCTTTCCAGGTATTCGCTCAATAAATTCTTTTGAAATTTTTTCTGATACAAAAACTCTTAAATCTTCATTTTGATTTTTAAGTAGATGAAGTAAATCTAGATGATTTTCAGAATTTGGATTTATAAAAATTGCCGGCATAACAAAAATATTAACCAAATTTTAAAAATAAATTAAATCAATACTTTTATGATTGGTCCAGCATGTTATTAATATAGTCCTATGGCAAATGTTGATATTGATTTAGGTAAGTATTCTTTAGGCTGGTCTGATCCTGAGAAGAATGTTTTTAAACCTGAAAAAGGTTTGAATGAAGATATTATCAGAAAAATGTCTGAAATTAAGGAAGAGCCGGAGTGGATGCTTGATTTCAGACTTAAAGCGTATAAAAGATTTCTTGATAAGCCTATGCCAGAGTGGGTTGCAAAAGAAAAATTAAGTCAATTAGATTTTGATGATATCTATTACTACATAAAACCTACTGAAAATCAAGCAGACTCATGGGATGAAGTACCAGAAGAAATAAAACAAACTTATGAAAAGCTTGGTATACCTGAGGCTGAAAGAACCTATCTAGCTGGTGTTACGGCACAATACGAAAGCGAAGTTGTTTACCACAAAAATAGAGAAGATTTAGAAAAATTAGGCGTATTGTTTTGTGATATGGATACTGCAGTTAGAGAGTATCCGGAATTAGTTCAAGAATATTTTGGGACGGTTATTCCTCCAGGTGATAATAAGTTTGCTGCACTAAATTCAGCTGTTTGGTCAGGCGGATCATTCATTTATGTTCCAAAAGGTGTACATGTCGAAGATCCTTTGCAAGCATATTTTAGAATTAATGCTGAAAATATGGGTCAATTTGAGAGAACATTAATTCTTGTTGATGAAGGAGCTTCTGTACACTACATTGAAGGTTGTTCAGCACCTGTTTATACAACGGATGCTTTACACTCCGCAGTTGTAGAGATAGTTGTCAAACCATCTGGGACGTGTAGGTACACTACAATCCAAAACTGGTCAAATGATGTTTATAACCTAGTCACAAAAAGAGCACAAGCTTATGGAAATGCAACAATGGAATGGATTGATGCAAATCTTGGTTCAGGTTTAACGGTTAAATACCCTTCCGTTTACTTAATGGAACCAGGTGCTCATGGTGAAGTTTTATCTGTAGCTTTTGCAAACTCAGGCCAGCATCAAGATACAGGAGCAAAAATGGTTCATCTCGCTCCCGATACAACTTCTTTGATTACATCAAAGTCAGTTTCAAAAGGTGGTGGAAGAGGTGCATACAGAGGATTAGTCAGAGTTGAAGACGGTGCAGAAACAGCAAAAAGTTTTGTAAGATGTGATGCGTTGATTCTTGATGATGAATCAAGATCAGACACTTATCCTTATATGGAGATCGAAGAATCATCAGCAGTTATTGGTCATGAGGCAACAGTTTCAAAAGTTGGAGAAGATCAACTTTTCTATCTCATGAGCAGAGGTCTTTCTGAATCTGAAGCAACTTCTATGATTGTCGCAGGGTTTGTAGAAGAATTTACTAAAACGTTACCAATGGAATATGCCATGGAATTCAATCAACTGATTGAATTAAACATGATAGAAGCTGGCGCCGTTGGTTAATGATTAGGTAAAAATTGAACAATAAATTATTTGAAAAAAAGTTAAAGCCACTTTCATCAAAAGAGTTTGCAAACATTACCGCTAAAGATGAAGACTGGAAGTATCTTGGAAAAAAATTATTCGAACTTAATGACATCGAAATTGGCAAAGCCACTGACATAAATTCTTCTAAAACATTTGATATTGATTCAAATTGTTTTACTTATGAAATAAATTCAGAGCCTAATCATATTGAAATCATAGACATCAATGAAATCAAAAAACCGCTAATCAAAGAGTCAATTAAAAGACCGTTTGATAAATTTAATATTGAACAATTTGAAAAAGTAACGGGTGGTTTTCAATTAAATGTAAAAGAAGATAACGAACAATATTTTTCAGTGAATTTCCAATCAGATGACAACGCTATTCCTTACATCGGAGTTAGTGTAGAAAAGAACAAATCTGGAAAATTATATTTAAATTTTGATGAATTAGTCATTGGAAACATTTATCCAATTATTGAAATTTTCCTAAATGATAATTCAAATTTAGAAATAATACTTTCTGTAACTTCTACAAAAGAAATCAATATCGTAAATTCAATATATGCCCAGCTTGAAAGAGACTCTAATTTAACTATTCATAATATAAGTACAGGAGCAGGATTATCTCGTTCAAGAATGGATATAGATCTTTTAGGCAATGGTTCAGAATTTAGTTTAGATGGAATTTATTTTGGTGAAGAAAAGCAAATTCACGACAACAGAGTATTTGTAAATCATCTAGGCAAAAATACATCATCAAATATGATTACAAAAGGTGTATTAGGTGACGAAAGTAGTTCTATATTTACTGGAACAATACACATAGCTGAGGGAGCAGAAAAAACAGAATCTCACCAAGAAAACAGAAATATACTACTCAGCGAAGAAGCTACCGCTCAATCTGTGCCTAATCTAGAAATATTGTGTGATGATGTAATCTGCAGTCATGGTTCTTCAGTGGGTCCAATTGAAGAAAATGTTTATCACTATGTTATGGCTAGAGGTATTGAAAAAGTTGCTGCAGATAAATTACTCATCAAAGGCTTTTTTAATGAAGTAATAAATGATTCTAAGTGGGAAATTATTCATGACAAAGTTTCTAATATTATTGAAAAAAAATATATGAACATAATCGAAAGTAAATAAATTGGAAAAAGTAAAAACAATTAAAAGTGCAGATATTGCTGAAAACTCATCGGCTTTATTTGAAACTAATACTCAGCAGATTGCTTTATTTAATTGTGAAGGGCAATTTTATGCCATTGATGATATGTGTTCTCATGCTGAAGCTAGCTTATCTGAAGGGGAAGTATATGATTGCAAAGTTGAATGCCCTCTTCACGGTGCCGAGTTTGATTTAAAAACTGGTGAAGCTGTTACTTTACCCGCTACAAAGAGTGTTAATACCTATAAAACTGAAATAATTGATGGTTATATATATGTAGAAATGGGTACTAATGCTTAAGATTGAAAACTTAAAAGCGTCAATAGGTGAAGTAGAAATCCTTAAGGGAGTTGATTTAGAAATTAAGCCTGGTGAACTCCATGCGGTAATGGGGCCCAATGGTTCAGGAAAATCAACACTATGCCATGTTGTAATGGGAAATGAAGTTTATAAAAGCGAAGGTTCAATTTTTATTGATGAAGAAGAAATAAGTAAAAAACAACAAAACGAAAGATCAGAAATGGGAGTTTTTCAGTCTTTTCAATATCCCGTTGGACTGCCTGGAGTAACGCTTCTCGAATTTTCTAAAATTATAAATCCAGACTTGTCTGATGATGAAATTACTAGCCTTGCTGAGAGTTTTAAAGTAAAAGAATTTCTTGATCGTGAAGTAAATGTAGATTTTTCCGGCGGGGAAAAAAAGAGGTGTGAGCTTTTTCAATTAGCACTTAAAAATCCAAAAGTAGCATTACTAGATGAAATAGATTCAGGACTAGATATTGACGCTATAAAAACTGTTGCAGAGCTGATTAATGAAAATAGAAATGACACAACTTCGTACCTTATTGTTACTCACTACAGCAGGATTTTAAACTACTTAGATGTAGACAAGGTGCATATTGTAGTAAATGGTGAAATAGCAAAGACAGGAACTAAAGAACTTATTGAAGAAGTCGATTCTGGTGGATACACTCAATATTAGGAACAGTAAATGACACAAGAATTTAGAACTGAAAAAGACTCCATGGGAGAGTTTCAAGTTCCAATTGATTCAAAATATGGAGCTTCTACTGCAAGAGCCGTAGACAATTTTCCGATTTCAAATCTTAAGTTTTCTCGATCATTTATTAAAGCTTTAGGTGAAGTTAAAAAAGCATGTGCTCAAGTTAATCTAAAGAATGAATTATTAGATAAAAAGATTGCTGACTCTATCGTCGATTCAGCACAACAAATTATTAATGGAGAACATGATAAAGATTTTGTTGTAGATATATTTCAAACTGGTTCAGGCACCTCAACGAATATGAATGCTAATGAAATAATTGCAAAAATTGCTTCAGAGAATATTAAAGAAGAAATTCATCCAAACGACCAAGTTAATATGAGTCAATCATCAAATGATGTTATTCCAACAGCAACAAATATTGCAGCAGTTACAGATATTGTAGAAAAACTGATTCCATCGATAGAAAATTTAATTTCATCTCTTGAATTCAAGGCAAACAAGTGGGAAAAGATTTATAAAAATGGCAGAACACATCTTATGGATGCAACTCCGGTTTCACTAGGGCAAGAATTTAATGGTTATGCTGCACTTTTATCTGAGAGATTAGAAGATATTAAAAATTCATTAACTAATGTGAGCAAATTGGCAATTGGCGGCACAGCTGTTGGAACTGGTATTAATGCACCTAATAATTTTGGTAGTGACGTAGCAGAAGAGATTTCAAACTCATTAGGTATTAAATTTACTGAAGTTGAAAATCATTTTACTCGCCAAGGTTCGAGAGAAGAAATTGTACATCTTTCAGGCTGTTTAAAAGCTTATGCCGTTTCAATTTTCAAAATTGCTAATGATATTAGATGGATGGGTAGTGGACCCGTTTCAGGGTTAAATGAACTTAAAATACCTGCATTACAACCAGGCTCCTCAATTATGCCAGGTAAAGTTAATCCTGTAATACCAGAAATGATGATGCAAGTTTCTGCTCAAGTTATTGGTAATGACCAAACTATTACTTTTTCTTCATCCCATGGTAATTTTGAATTAAATACAATGTTGCCTGTAATGGCCCATAATTTACTTGAAAGTATTGAGTTATTAACTTCTGGTACTACTGTATTTGATCAAAAATTAATTAGTGAGCTTGAAGCAAATACAGAAAAGCTAGAAGAAAATATTCAAAAGAATTCAATTTTAGTTACTGCTCTTGTTCCTGTACTTGGTTATGATAAATCTGCTGAAATTGCAAAAGAAGCAATATCACAAAATAAAACAATAAAAGAAGTTGTAGTTGAGAAAGAACTACTTTCAAGTGACGAGATTGATAAACTTTTAAACATAGAGAAGTTAATTTAATGGTTCAAAATTTGGCAATCGCCTCTGATCATGTTGGACATAAGTTAAAAAATTACATTATTAATAATTTAAGAAATGATATTAACTTAAAAGATTTTGGAACCGACAGTGATTCAAGTTGTGATTTTCCTGATTTTGCCAAAGAAGTTTGCAATTATATTCTAAAAAATGAATCATTTAGAGGCTTACTAATTTGCGGGAGTGGCGTTGGAATGTCTATTGCTGCGAATAAAATAAAAGGAATTAGGGCTTCGAATGTTGTTGATGAAGATACAGCAATCCAAAGCGTTGAGCATAACAATGTAAATGTACTTTGTTTAGGTTCAAATAATGTAGATGAACAAAGGGCTTTAAGTATTATTAATAAATTTTTAAAAGCAGAATTTATTCAAGAAGAACGCTATCTAAGAAGGATTAGTAAATTAGAAGGTTAGATTGACATCTGCCAAATAGCTTTGATCCAATCATCAGTAATCTCATTTCTAGCAAAAACTACAATTCCTATAGCTCCATCTTCATAAACTTCTCTCATAGAAGTTCCAGTAGTGTAGACATCATCACAAATTAATAGGGGATCACTACTGTCATTAGATGCATATTGTTTGAGAGCATTTTCAAAAGGTACACCTCCACGAGGTATGCCTTTTACATCTTTAAAATTTATTTTCTCACTCACTATTTTTGCAAGAGCTTGATAATCGGCATCTGTTAAGGCATCACATTCAACTTTCCAAGTTAAAGGCAGGCCTGCATGTGAAATAAAATCTTCTTTAATAAATAAATTCATAATAGTTTCCTTAATTTTAGTGGATTAAAACAAACAGTTCCAAAACTTACATGATCTGCACCGATCTTTTTGTAATATTCAATGTGCTTTATGTTATCAATACCTCCACCAGCAATTACTTCAATTTTTGGATAATTTTGTTTTATATATTCCACAAATTTTGTCGTATAAGGCATGAGCTCTTTCCCACTGAGCCCTCCTTTATCTACTGGAAGTGTATTGCAGGCATGTATCTGTTTAAATTTAAAAGTATTTATATAATTATCTAACTCTTTAAATGTTGTAACAGGTGAGATTTTCCCTATAAACCATTCCCTAGTATCTGGATTAAAGTTTTCTATTCCTTCAGTATGATGTTCGTCAATATTTGGACATGACATATTTACTTCTAAATTAAACTCTTCAGGTATTTTTTCAGCAAATATCCGCCAATCTTCTTTTTCTATTCCTGCAATTGAAAATACTTCATCGCCCTTATGTTTCGGTAAGCCAATAGTAATTCCGGGGTTTCTAAGACCTATTTTGTTTACCCATCCGCGTTTTGTATATCTTAGTGTTTTTACTATTTGTATAATTCGTCCAGTTCTTTTTTCTACTGTCCAACTTCCAGAAACAGAAATAGTATTTTTTGTTTTAATGTAATTTCCAAATGGCGCAGCTATAAATTTTTTCAAATTTTTAAACTTTCTATTATGTAGCTTAGATTATTTTTAATGGACCTTCCCATAACAATATACTTAGCACCCATATCAATGGCTTTTTCCGGAGTTGAAGTATTTCTTTGGTCATCTTTACTTTCGCTCTTCAATCTAATTCCAGGAGTAACGATAAGATCAAATAGATTTTTAGTATTTATAATCTCTGAGGCGGGACAGATAACTCCATCAATCCCTGATTCTTTAGCAATGATAAAATCTTTCTCAACAATTTTGCTGGTTTCTTCATCCATAGCTTTACTTGTTAGTGCACTACTAACACCAAGAAGTTGAATATTGTCTGTTTTATTTTCACTTGCTGCAAGGAGAGCTTCTTTTTCTGACGCTATATGAATTGTTAAATAATCTACTCCAAGGTTACTCGCACTTTTAGTAGCCTCTTTTACGGTATTAGGTATATCGTGAAGTTTTAAGTCTAAAAAAACTTTCCAACTCTGTTTTTTTAATTTTTCTACAACAGATGGTCCTTCAGAAATAAAAAGCTCAAGTCCCACTTTTACACCATAAATATGACCCTTTAGTCTTTTCAGTTCAAACTCAAATTCATCAATTGATTTACCATCTAATGCAAAAAATATTGGTTTAACTGACATTTTGAATCGCATCCATATCTTCTAATACTGAATTTCTTTTTAAAAATGCTTCAATAAATGCATCGGCTTCTCTTACAGACGAGACCACAGCTATGCCAGTCTCATGTGATAATCTTCTAATTTTCCAACCATCTGTTAGCTCATTTGCATATGTTGGTGTATTTATAACCAAAGAAACTAATTTTTCATCAATAATGCTTAATGAAGTTTGCCCAGTATCGTTAGCTTTTCCAACTATTATTGAATCAATACCTTTTGATTTTAAGAATTCACCTGTGCCTTGTGTTGAATAAACTGTAAATTCAAGCTCAATATATTTTTTAATTGTATCTAAAAAATTTGATTTCTTATCATCACTTAGAGTTACAAATATACCTTTTTCTTTATTATTTATTTCAACACCGGCTGCAGAATACGCTTTGTTTAATGCTGTACCAAATTCCCGACCAATACCTAGCACCTCACCAGTTGCTTTCATTTCGGGTCCTAACATCGTATCTTCTGCTGGAAACCTAGACCAAGGAAAGATTGCTTTTTTTATAGCTACTTTATTTGTTGTGCCATTTAAATAGTTAGTTTGATTTTTGACATCTTCAATCGAATAGCCAAGCATTAAAAGAGTTCCAGCTTTAATTATTTGATTGCCTGTAACTTTTGCAACAAAAGGCATTGTTCTAGATGCTCTCGGGTTTGCCTCCAAGATGTAGAGATCATTATTTTTAATTGCAAATTGAATATTCAGAAGCCCTTTTACTTTTAAGCCCAAAGCAAGTCTTATACTTTTTTCTTTGATCTCTTCAAGAATTTCTTTATGTATTGTAAAAGGGGGAATAACTGCAGTTGAATCACCACTATGGACACCCGCAGGTTCAAGATGTTCTAGAATTCCAGCAATGTAAACTTTATTTCCATCACAAATTAAATCAACATCAATTTCAATAGTATCTGTTAAAAATTGGTCCACTAACAATGGACCAGAATTAAATGGATTTCCATCTTCATCGGCTAAAGCTAAAATATCAAGATAACTTTCCAACTCCTCATTATTTTGAACAACCCTCATTGCTCTTCCACCCAATACATAACTAGGTCTTAACAAAACTGGGAAACCTATATCTTTAACAGCATTAACTAATTCACTTTCATCATTTGCTATATTTGATACTGGCTGTCTAATTTCCTGTTTAAGGCACAATTTTTGAAATAAGTCTCTATCTTCTGTTCTGGCAATTACATCCACTGAAGAACCAGCTATATTAAAACCCTCTTTTGAGATATTTTCTGCAAGCTTTAGTGGGGTTTGTCCTCCAAGTTGAATAATTACAGAATCAGGCTTTTCTCTATTCAATACTGATTTTACTTCTCTCCAAGTAAGAGGTTCGAAATAAAGCTTGTCTGCTGTGTCATAGTCTGTGGAAACAGTTTCAGGATTTGAATTAATCATTATTGCTTCAAATCCATTTTCTTTTAAAGAACTTATGCCATGAACACAGCAGTAATCAAATTCAATTCCTTGGCCTATTCTATTTGGCCCTGAACCAATGACTACGACCTTTTTTTTGTCAGATGTTATATCATCACTACTTACACCATTGGTTGAATATAAATAAGGTGTTTGAGACTCAAATTCTGCTGAGCATGTATCAACTAGTTTATAAACTCGATTACTTTCAAGGGCTTTTTTGGTTTCTTTATTATCAAGATCTTCTTCGGTCCATCCAAGCATCTTTAATACAGAAGAAGGAGTATTTTCTGAGCTTACATTAAAGCTTTTTTCAATCTCTTGTAGGAACCAAATATCAACAAATGAAATTTTTGCAATGTCTTCAAGTGGCCAGTTCCTTCTAATGGCCTCAAGAATTGCAAATATTCTTCTTGGTCTTGGTGTTCTAATTTCATCTTGTAGAGTCTCTTTTGGCATTCCTATAAACCTATTATCTATATTTCTAATCCCTGATTTACCAATTTCTAAAGATCTAATTGCTTTAGTTAAACTTTCTGAAAAAGTAGAAGCAATTGACATTACTTCACCTACGCTTTGCATAGAAGTTCCTAAAATATCATCTGTTGATGGAAATTTAGGAAAATCAAATCTAGGAATCTTTACAACTACATAATCTTGGACCGGCTCAAAACTTGCAGGAGTTGTTCCAGTGATGTCATTTTGGAGTTCTGTTAGGTTGTATCCAACTGCTAATAGAGCAGCGAACTTTGCTATGGGAAATCCAGTTGCTTTTGAAGCAAGAGCTGATGACCTAGAAACTCTAGGATTCATTTCTATTATCCTTCTATCTCCATTTTCAGGATTAACTGCGAATTGGACATTACTTCCACCTGTTGCAATACCAATTGTATCAAGACACAATAATGCTTCGTCTCTCATAATTTGGTACTCTTTATCGGATAACGTCTGTATTGGTGCAACTGTAATTGAATCTCCAGTATGTACTCCCATTGGATCGAAATTTTCTATTCCACAAACAATTACACCATTGCCATCACTATCCCTCATAACTTCAAGTTCAAATTCTTTCCAACCATAAACTGACTCTTCGATTAAAACTTCTTGTGTTGGAGATGCATTAAATGCATCAGAAAGTTTTAATTTAAAATCTTCTTCATTGTTTACGACACTTGTTCCGCCGCCTCCAAGAATAAAAGAAGGTCTTAGCATGAGTGGAAATCCAATTTTTTTGCTGGCTTTAACTCCCTCATCGAATGATTTTGCATAAGTTGCTTTTAGAGTCTTGATCCCTACTTTTTCCATAGCTTCTTTAAATTTCCACCTATTTTCTGCAATCTCTATTGCATTTGCCGAAGCTCCCAAAAGTACAACATTATTTTCTTTAAATACATTATTTTTTTCCAGTTCAATTGATAGATTAAGTGCAGTTTGTCCACCTAAAGTTGGTAAAACAGCATCAGGCTTTTCTATTTCGATAATTCTTTTTAAATATTCTAAAGTTAATGGCTCAATATATGTGGCATCTGCCATTTCTGGATCTGTCATAATTGTTGCTGGATTAGAGTTAACAAGAATTATTCGGTACCCTTCTTTTTTAAGGGCTTTTGCGGCTTGGGATCCTGAGTAATCAAATTCACACGCTTGACCAATTACTATAGGGCCAGATCCAATAATTAAGATACTTTTAATATTTTCATTTTTTGGCATAGTTGTCCTCGATCATTTCAAAAAAAGGATTAAAAATTTGTAATCCATCAGTTGTGCCTGGTCCTGATTCAGGATGGAACTGAACAGAGTAAGCCATAGAGTCCCATAAACTAATTCCCTCATTACTTCCATCGTTCAAATTTCTTGCAAAAACATTAATATTTCCAAAATTTTCATGTTCAAATGAATCTCCGAATTCTTCAATTGAAAAACCATGATTTTGGGCAGTTATTAATGCTTTCTTTACCCCATTAATTTCTACAGGATGATTTGAACCATGGTGACCAAATCGCATCTTTTTAACATTAAGTCCACAAGCTAGACCAAGAATTTGATGACCTAGGCAAATTCCAAATATTGGAATTTTACCTATTAAATCTTTGATGGTAGCTATTACTTTTAGTAACGATCTTGGGTCACCAGGTCCGTTTGAGATTAACAATCCTCTTAAGTTCATCCCAAGTATTTCTTCAAAAGATATATTAGGCGCGATCATTGTTACTCTGTAATCATTATCTTCAAGGACTTTAATGATACTTTTTTTTGCTCCAAGATCTATAATTCCAACTTTTCCTTCTGTATCATTATCTTCAAGGTCATAATTCCCAGCAGTCATTGCTGAATTATCACCAAGTATATTTTTAGCATTGGATAGAATTTCTTTTAATTCCTTTGAGTCAATATCAATTCCAAGAGCAAACATACTTGAGCCATTATCTCTCAAATATTTTGTAATATTCCTTACATCAAATCCACCGCTATATGGAATATCGTATTCTTTTAACCAAGATGTGATTGATTTTTCAGATCTCCACGAAGATGGTGAATCAGTAAAAGTATTTCCAATTGCTGCTTCAATTTTTGGTTTATTGGATTCAAAATCATATTGCGACATACCATAATTACCAACATGAGAAGAAGTAAAAGTTACAATCTGGTTAATATATGAAGGATCACTCAATATCTCTACAAAACCTGTCATGGCAGTATTGAATATAAGCTCTCCAGTTGCAGGCTTAAATGATTCCGTTGTCCATCCAATAAATTCATCACCATTTTGACTTAATAGAAGAGCTTTTTTATACATTTGAAAGGACCCTTTCAATATCAATATTTTCGTTTTCAAATAATGAATTTTTATAGAAAGATCTAGTGTTAAAAATTGATCTAGATTTTTTCCAAGTATTAAAAGTATCTAAAGTTTTGTATCCAAGTTCTTGTAGTATTTTTGTTGGATTTATAACCATAAATCTTAATATTTCTTCTAATTCAAATATTTTTGAACTATATATGAGAGGAAAGGCTGACTCAAGACCAACAACTCCACGGTTTGCATCTTTAAATGAAACATTTTTAGTTTCTGGTCTATGAGGTGCATGATCGGTAGCAATTATGTCAATAATTTCAGATTTTAGACCTTCGACTAGTCCCTCTCTATCCTTCTCAGTTCTTATAGGTGGATACATTTTGTAAAGTCCATTATTTGTATCTAAATTTTCATTATTCAGCAAAATGTGGTGGGGTGTTACTTCACAAGTGACTGGAAGACCTTCTTCTTTTGCTTTTTTGATAATTTGAACACTTTCATAAGTTGATAAATGCTGTGCATGATATCTTGTACCATATTTTTGTGATAAATTTATATCTCTTTCGAGAACTTCTAACTCCTCATCATTATCGATTGGAATTAAGCCATTATCAGCATTTGGGGGAGCTATATCACCCGGTGAAGAGTGGCAACTTTTTTCACAATGCTGAAAGATAGCACCTCCAAGATTACTAATTTCTTTAAATGCTTCTTCAGCTAGATCGTCATTGATTAAAGATTTTCCGTCGTCTGAAAAAATTGTTATGCCATTTTCAATAAATTCTCTGTAGTTTACAAGCTCTTTTCCTTCAAGGTTCTTGGTCAAAGCGCCAACACGATGGACCTTAGTTTTCATTTTTTGATCTATTTTCTGAGCAATTTTTAGATTATTTATTGAATCAATTGGGATCTCAGAGTTTGGCATTGCAAGTAAAGTTGAAAACCCCCCATTTATTGCTGAGTGATCAATATCTTCAAAAGGAAATTCATTATTGTCTGGATATCTTGTATGAGTATGAAGGTCAATAAAACCAGGAATTTGAATCATAATTCTCCTTTTACATACTTAAAAGCTGCGATACGAGAAGGGATAGCGTACGAAAGTTGATTTAAGTATTTTATTTTTCGGTCTTTAATAGCATCCTCTGAAATTTCAATACCTACATTGATGGGCATTGGATGGAGAACAATGAGATCGTCTTGCGATTTTTTTAGAACTTTATTAGTGAGTTGGTAATTCTTAATATAATCTTCAAAGTCAATTTTCTCGTTTTCTTGAATTCTCTCTTTTTGTACTCTAAGAAGTTCTATCGCATTAGTATTTTCAAAAACTTCATCCCAAGATTCATAAATCTCAACATTGCTTTTATCTTCAGGTAACAAATTTTGATTTGTAAAGACACCAACTTTATAACCTAACAAACTTAAAAGCTGCCTTCCAGATTCAAACACTCTTGAGTGTTTGACATCACCAATATACGTAATAGGAACTGAAGTTCCTTTAAGTTTGTCAAAGCTATCAAGTGTTGATATATCAATCAATGCTTGAGTAGGATGAGATATATCTCCAAAGCCACCACTGATAACACCAACATCTTCTAATACCCTGTAATCATCAATATTATTTTCTTTTGTTCTTAAAACAAGTATTTCAATTCCCATAGAAACATAAGTCTCAATTTCATGTTTTAACATTTCCCCTTTTTGGTTTGCAGAAATACTATCTGATGATTCGAAAGTTTTAATGCCTAGTTTCTCAGCAGCTATTGCAAATGAAAGCCTAGTTCTTGTTGATGGTTCATCAAATTTTAAAATTGCTAAAGAATCTAAATTTTCTGCTTTGGCTTCTGATGTTTTAGTAACTTCAATTAGCTTTTCTAAATGTCTTTTATCTACATCTTGAAAATCTAAAAGATGCCTCATTCTTAAGTTACCTCGACCTTATCTTCTTCATCAATTTCTTTTAAAAATACAGATACATATTCATTTTGATTTGTTGGTATATTTTTTCCAATAAAACGAGGAGCAATTGGCAGTTCTCTATGACCACGATCGACAAGACATAGAAGAGAGATAGTTTTTGGTCGTCCTGAAAACATTACTGCCTCTATTGATGCCCTAAGTGTTCTGCCTGTATAAATCACATCATCTATCAAAACTATATCTCTATCTTCAGGAGATATCTTAAGAATACTTTTCTCTACATTTTCATCTAAATCGTCTCTAAATGGTAAGTAATTTACATTGCCAACATCATGTTTAAAGTTTTCGCTTAATAAGTTTTTTGATATCCTTTGGGCTAAAAGATCACCCCTTTTTGGAATGCCAATTAAATACGGATTGGTAATGTTTGATTCAATAATTTCTTTACTGAGGCGGAATAGAATTTTATCTATTGTCATTTTTTCCTTTCAATGCTCGCAGGCATTGTTTAAAGCTATTTATATATTACCAAATATGGTATCTAATTATTATTATTTACCTATTTTCTCTAAAAAATGGAACGCCAATATTTTTTGGAGCTCCTGTTTTTCCACCTTTATAAATTGTTAATATAACTAAAACCAAAATTGTGATTACATAGGGAGTAATTTTTACGATGTAAGGGCTTAATTCAAAACCATATGTTTGCAATCTTGGAACTAATGCTTCAAGAAATCCAAATAATAATGCGCCTAATGCAGTTCGATATGGTTTCCATCCTCCAAAGATGACAAGTGCTAAAGCAATCCAACCTCTTCCTGAAGTCATATTGTCTGTCCAATATGGAACGTAGCTTAATGTTAAATAAACACCAGAAAGTCCTGCAAAAGCTCCACCCACACATGTCGCAATAAATTGTGTCTTGGCAACTTTTAAGCCCATTGAGTCTGATGATCTGGAGTCTTCTCCAACAGCTTCAAGCCTTCTACCAAACATCGTATGCTTCAATACAAAAGAAGTAATAAACATTAATAAAACAGCTAAATAAAAAATTATGTTTTGGCTAATTAAAACTTCTAATATTGATGAGGGGTCAGTTACTGAAGTGACGCCCTCCAATTTGGTTACTAGTTTTTTCCCAACATAATTTTTACCTAATAAAGAAGAGAGAGCTAAGCCAAGAATTGTGAGAATCAAACCTGAAACGGTTTGATCCTGTTTTAAGACTACAGTGACTAGTGCATGTATTGATGCAAATGCTGATGAAGATAGAACACCAACTAGAACAGCAAGAAATATATTTTCAGTGTTTACTGCTGTCATAAAACCAGTAACAGCACCAACAGAAATCATACCTTCAACACCAAGATTAAGTATTCCCGATTTTTCGGTTATTAATTCTCCTAAAGCCGCAATAAATAAAAGTGTTGCAGCCTGTAAAGTTGCATTAAAAAGCCCAATAAGTTGAATATCAATCATTTTCGACTTTCTTTATTTGATAGGTAAAGAAAAATTGTATTATAAGTGCCCCAAAAAGCGTTGAAGCCTGAATTATATCGGAAATATATGCACTTACTCCAATAGTCTGAATTACAGAACCACCAATCGAAAGTGCTCCAAATAAGCATCCGACCAAAAAGATTCCTAAGGGCCTCATTCCAGTAATAGCGGCAACAATTATAGCTGTATATCCAAATCCTTGAGAGATCCCCGTAGAGACTCTATGTGTTTGACTTAATAATTCAATAGCTCCTGCAAGTCCAGCAAATCCTCCACCAATTAACATTGCAATAAAAGCTTTTTGCCTTGCATTAATTCCAGCATAAACAGCTGTAAGTGCAGAGCCCCCTGCAATTCTCATTTCAAAACCAAATACGGATTTGTTTTTTAGATAATGAGCTAAAGCTGTAAAAAGTATACATATTAAAAATCCAAAGCTTAATTTACCAAAAATTGTTGGTAAAAATACTTCCTCTCCAACATACGCGGCTGCCGGAAAATTTAGAGATTTAGGATCTTTCCAAGGGCCATTTATAAGAAAAATTGTTATACCAAAAACTATATAGTTTGTTAATAAAGTTGTAATGATCTCATTTACACCAAATACAACTTTTGTGATTGCGGGTATCAATATACACAATGAACCACCAACAAATCCAGCAATAAGAAGAACAAAAATATGAAGAGTGGGACTATTGAATTGTGTATTTATATATAAATAATTTACTGCAATTGCTCCCAGGAATATTTGGCCCTCAGCACCAATGTTCCAAAGTTTGACAGAGTTCATTATTGATATTCCAAGTCCAGCAAGAATAAGTGGAATTGCTTTATTTAATGACGAACTAAGACTGTTAATACTTCCAACCGATAAACGTAACATTAGTGAAAAAGTATCAATAGGATTTTTATCCTGTACCAGTAATATTATCGAACCAATAAAAATTGCAATTACAAAACCAATTAGAAAAGAATAGAAAGTTGATAGCTCATTAATTGATTGACGTTTAAATAATTTTAAATTATTCAATTACACCTGCCATGGCAAGGCCAACATTGTTAATGTCTGCATTGTCAATATCAAAGGATTTTATAATTTTCCCCTCATACATAACTAGAAGACGATTACTTAGTTTAAATAATTCATCTAGATCTTCGGATATTAATAAAATTGCAGATCCTCCATCTCTTTGATCTACGAGTAAGTTATGAATTGCTTCTACTGCATTTACGTCTAATCCCCTGGTAGGTTGAGATGCAATAATTACCTCTGGTTTACTAATTAATTCCCTACCCATCAATAGTTTTTGCATATTCCCCCCTGATAAAGTCGATATTTCAGCTTTTGAGTCAGGCGCTTTTATTGAAAATGTATTAATCAAATTTTCTAGATATGTTTTGGTTTTGGTCTTAGAAAGATGTGGACCACGTCTAGTTTTAAAATAATCTTTAACTATTGAATTATCTAAAATTGACACTCCTGGAGCTAGACCAACACCAAGTCTGTTTTCAGGTATATAAGATAGGTTGAGTTTTTTCCTTGATTTAACTCCTTTTCCAGATACATCCTGTCCATTAATAAATATTTCTCCTGAATAATCAACTTGAATCCCACTAATAATATTTGCAAGCTCAACTTGGCCGTTTCCAGATACTCCAGCAATACCAAGAATTTCACCAGCTTTTATCTCAAAGTTGATATTATCCAAAAGCTTGTAATTATTTACTTTATCAACATACTCAACTGATTTTATATTAAGTTTTGCATCCCCGACTTTGTTTGATTTATCAATTACTGATTTTTTGATATGCCCCATCATTAATTCAATTAGATTATTGTCTGTAACGTTTTCAGTTAAAAGGTTTTCTGCAACCATTTCCCCATTCTTCATAACAAATACTGTTTCTGTAAATTCCCTTATTTCTTTAAGTTTATGAGAAATTAATACAATCGTTTTTTCGTCTTCTTCAGATAATCTTTTTAGAGAGTTTTTAAGTTGATCAGTTTCTTGTGGAGTTAAAACAGCAGTGGGTTCATCTAAGAGCATGATGCTACTGTTGTTGAAAATTAATTTCATTATTTCAATTTTTTGCTTTTCACCAACTGATAGTTCTGAAATAGTTTTTTCTGGATTAACTGATAAAGAAAAAATTTCTGAATATTTTTCAAATGCATTTTTGAAATCATCACGATAGATATTTGATTTGGAAAGTGTTAAATTATCTTGGATACTAAAACTTTCAATTAATCTAAATTCTTGGTGAACCATACCTATGCCTAACTCAGATGCATATTCAGGATTAAGATTTGTTTGTTTTATGTTATTTACAAATATACTTCCTTTTTCAGGTTGGTATATTCCTGATAGTACATTCATTAAGGATGATTTGCCTGCACCATTTTCTCCAAGCAAACCATGAATTATCCCTTTTTCAAGATAAAAGTTAACATCTTCTAGTGCTCTGACATTACCAAATGATTTTGATATATTTTTGGCTTCTAGAATATATTGTTTCATTTATTAATAATAGTAAAAACACTCCAGCATTGAAGCTGGAGTGTTTTAAATATAAATGTTACGGACTAACTGTGCCTATGATGTTATCGATGAATTCTTCCTCAATTATTGGAGGATCAAATTCTCCGGCAATCATTGCAAGAACTTTGCTTCTTATGTCACCCGAAACGGCTCCATCAATAGTTCCTTGCTCTTCATACCAAGATACAAGTCCTGTTTCCATTCCGCCCCAGTAGGAACCACCTGCAAATTCATCATTGATAATTGAATTTACAACATCAACGTAATATGGACCCCAGTCCCAAACAGGTGCTCCAACAAATGCTTCTGGAGCTGCTTCTTGCCCATAAACAGTGTTGTATGAAATCCATTTAGCGCCATTAGCTTCAGCAACTACACCAGTTGATGGTGAGTCTTGATGTTGCGCTAATACGTCTACACCAGTTTCAATTAAAGCATTTGCTGCTTGTGTTTCTTCTTCTGGTCCAAACCAGGTAAATGTCCAAACAACTTCTACTGTCGCGTCAGGATTTACTTCCTGTACTCCAGTAGCAAATGCATTAATTCCTCTTATAACTTCTGGAATTGGGAAAGCTGCTACATAGCCAATTTTGTTAGATTCTGTTAATGAACCAGCAGCCATACCTGAAGCATATCTTGGTTGATACATTTTGCCGAAGTAGTTTCCAAAGTTACTGTCGTTGCTTAAATATCCTGAACAATGCAAAAATATTACATCTGGATATTCTTCGGCCATTTCTGCCATCGCATCAATGTAACCAAATGTTGTTCCAAAAATTATATTGTAACCTTGTTCAATATAAGCTTCTGCAACTGTTCTGAATTCTGTAGCATCTTCCGGAATAAGCTCTGTATAAGCTGTTTCAATTCCAGTTTCATCTGCTAAGAACTGTCTTCCTACATCGTGTGCTTGTGACCAGCCACCATCGTCTGCTGGACCTACATACACAAATGCAGCTTTGTAATCGTCTACGTCTGCGGCTCCCCCGCAGGCCATAGCAAGAATACTGATAATAAGTAGGCCTACCGCCCAACTTCTTCGCATCCTTACCTCCTTTTCATACGATTATTATAGAACAAGCTCAATCTACGCCTTTCATTTTGGGTTAAAAATTTATTAAATAATTTCGCAATTCACTTTTAAATCTTTGATAAAATTAACACTTACGAAAATGGATAAATTAATTTACACATGGGAACAGCAAATTGCAGATACAAATTTAATTTGTGAAAAAATTAATGCAGATGACTTTGAGCCAGACGTAATTGTTGGCATTAGTAGAGGCGGATTAATTCCTGGTGTGATGATATCACATAAACTAAATATTCCTTTTAAACCAGTTCATGCCTCTACAAGAGATTTTCCTCACTGGGAAAACTATCTTCCAAAATCAAACGATTCTAAAGTTTTAATTGTTGATGATATATGTGATAGTGGAGAGACTTTTGAAAGATTATCAAATTATATAAAAGAAAATATTAATCATGATTGCGAAGTTCGTTTTTCGGCATTGTGGTGGAATAATGAATGTGACTTTGAGCCACACTACTATACACGAGACTTAGCTAAAGATAGTGAGCCTGTTTGGGTATTTTTCCCCCATGAAAATTGGTGGGAAGGCTCAATTAGCTAATTTTTGGGAAAATTCTTTAATAGTTTTTAACATACTAAAAGCTCCATTTCTTCTAGCAGGACTTAAGATCACTCCAAGTTCAAATTCTTCCATAAGGTCAATTTTGGAATTTGCAATATCTTCAGGAGCTTCATTTGAATAGATTGATGCAATTAAAGTTACCAACCCTTTTGCAATTAAAGCATCTGAATCACTTTTAAAATATAATTTATTTTTCTTTTCTTCTGGAACCAACCAAACCTGACTTTGACAGCCATTAACTTTAAACTCATCAATCCTCAATTCTTGCGGAAAGTCTTCGTTTTTCTTTGCTTGTTCGATTAAATATTGATATTTTTCTTGCGGATTTGGAAACATTGCAAGAGTTTTTTTGTAGTCTTCAACTTTTTCTTCAATACTCATTTTAAGTTAATATTTTTATACTTTCTTCAATCGCATCGCTTAGAATGTCAAAATCTTCTTCGTCATTATAAATATAACCTGTAGCTCTGAATGTAGCATCAAGGTTCAGTTTTCTATGAAATGGCTGAACACAGTGATGGCCTGCACGAACTGCTACTCCAAATGTGTCCAACATTAATGAAATATCTGTTGCGTGAACACCATTAACACTCATTGCAAAAGTACAACCAGCTAATTTAGAGTTTGTATGAACAACATTCAAGCCTTTTATATTTTCTAATTTTTTCTTTGCATATTCTCGAAGATCATCAGAGTGTTTTTCTACATTTTTCATATTCAAGTTAGATAAATAATCAACTGCAGCTCCTAAGCCAATTGCTTCAACATACGGAGGCGTACCAGCTTCAAATTTATGCGGAACTGGTGCCCAAGTTGCACTATCGTAAAAAACTTCTTCTATCATATCTCCGCCACCATAAACTGGATCTAATTTTTCTAATAATTCTTTTCTACCCCAAACTACACCTATACCGGTCGGACCAAGCATTTTATGACCAGAAACACAAATAAAGTCTATTCCAAGTTCTTGTACATCAATTTTTCTATGTGGGACTAGTTGAGCACCATCAACAATATAAATGGCATCGGTTTTTTCCTTAATAAGTGAATTTAGTTTTTGTATATCAGGAAGCATCCCGGACATATTTGACTCACCAACTATTGAAACGACTTTTGTTTTTGCACTTAGTAGGCTTTCAAAATGATCAAGGTCTAAATCAAAAGATTCTGTGATATTTATATAATTGATTTTTAAGCTATATTTTTCAGCAGCCATTTGCCATGGAATAATATTTGCATGATGCTCAATTTCTGAAAGGATAATTTCATCACCGGGACTTAATTCTTTGCATATTGAATTCGCTAAAAAATTAAACCCCTCTGTACATCCTTTTGTAAAGATTATTTCATCTGCAGAGTATGCGTTTATAAAATCTTTTAATTTGTTTCTAACATCCTCATATTTAGTCGTTGTTTCTGATGATAGGACATAAGTACCTCTATGGACATTTGCGTTCATATTTGTATAGACATTAGACATTTCATTTATTACAACACTTGGTTTTTGTGATGTTGCACCAGAGTCTAAATATGTAAGCCTCTTTCCATTTATTTCTCTTTCGAAAATTGGAAAATCTTTTTTTAAATCACTTACTTTTATCATAAATATGATTCGTATCCTTCTTTTTCAAGCTTTTCAGACAATTCTACTCCACCAGATTCTACAATTGCTCCATCGACAAAAACGTGAACAAAATCTGGCTTTATATATTCCAAAAGTCTCTGATAGTGAGTTACAACTAGATAGCCTTTATCATCACTTTTTAATTTACTAACACCTTCACCAACCACTTTCAAACCATCTACATCTAATCCAGAATCAGTTTCATCTAAAACAGCAAGTTTTGGATCAAGAACGGCTAGTTGTAGAATCTCATTTCTTTTTCTTTCACCACCTGAGAAGCCTTCATTTAGATATCTATCTGCAAAGTCTGCAGACAAGCCTAACTGTTCCATTGCTTCCGCAACCTTTAGTCTAAGTTCGAGGGTAGTGTATTCTGTTTCCTCAATATTGGTTAGCGCAGTTTTAAGCATATTTACTATTGTTACTCCGGGTATAGATTCTGGGTATTGAAATGCTAGAAACATTCCTAATTTTGCTCTATTGTCTACTGGTTCCTCAGTGATATCTTCGCCTTCAAAAACTACTGATCCCTTGGTAACCTCATATACAGGATTTCCCATAACAACATTTGCTAAGGTAGATTTTCCAGACCCATTTGGCCCCATGATTGCGTGAACTTCTCCTGGGTTAATTTTTAGATCGACACCCTTTAATATTTCAGTGCCATCAACTTCTGCGTGTAAATTTTTAATTTCTAACATATTATCTATGTTAATTACGATTTGAAACAAGTTAAATTTGATTAGCGAAATTAAATTTAAAAATTACAATTAGATAATGCAATTTACATTAACTGATCTTCAAACTGAGATTAAGGAAAACTCTAATAAGCTTTTAAAAGAGAATATAGACCTTTTAGAGACAATTCAAAAAGTAGATGACAATTGTAGATTAGATGAAAAAGTTTGGCAGCTGGTTATTGATCAAGGTTGGTTAGCTTTAGATGTTCCTGAGGAAGATGGGGGGCTTGGTTTTACAAATACTGATACTGCAATACTTTCAGAGGTACTTGGATACTACATGCCAATTATTCCAATCTTTAGTTCGGGAGTAGTTTTTAAGCAAATCTTATTAAATTCTAAAAATGAAAAAAAAGATAAATTACTTTCAGAAATTATTAGTGGTCAAAAAATAGGAACATATGCAGTTTATGAAAATGATAAGTATGACATTAATGAAAACACAATCAGTACTGAATTAACTCCTACAGATTCTGGATTTAATTTAAATGGAAACAAAAAATACGTTATGTTTGGTGATGTTTCTGATTACATTGCTGTATTAGCAAAATCTGAAGATAACTTTAAGTTTATATTGGTCCCTACAGATGCAAAAGGTGTTGAGATTAAGCAAACATCATCACTTGATCAAACGCGTCCAATGTGTGAAGTGACTATGCAAGAGGTAGAGTTGGGACAAGATTCAATTTTAATAAATTTAGATAAAGAACTATCTGAATGGAATAAAATCAAAAACATTGCACTTGGTTATCTAGCTATGGAGCAAGTAGGAGCTTCTCAAGCCTGTTTAGACATGTCTACAGAATATGCAAAAGAAAGAATACAATTTGGAAGACCTATTGGGTCTTTTCAAGCAATCCAACATATATGTGCAAATATGCTCATGCAGTTGGAGAGTGCAAAATCGGTTGCTTATAGTGCTGTCAGAGTTGATTATTCTGACATTGTTGAAACTGAAATGAGTTCTATGCTTGCAAAGTCATACTGCTCTGAGGTTTTTAACAAAATTGCGGGAGATAATATTCAAGTTCATGGAGGGATTGGTTTCACATGGGAACATCCTGCACATTTATATTTTAAAAAAGCAAAATCTGACTCACTTTTATTTGGGACACCTAAGCTTGCAAGAGACAAAATAGCAGAATTATTAAGCTTTTAAATTGAACAGATTAGACCGGTTCGAGAATTCTAGGTTTGTTGGATTTAAAAAAAATATGAAAGTCTACGATTGCGACAGTGAACAGCAATTCTCAAAATTAATTAAAATGACTGAAAATCTTGATTACATAAAATTAAATTTATTACAGGCATTTTCACCTGATAACGTAGATGAAGCTAAAAATAGAGGATTCAAGCCCGCTTAGTTGATTCCCATAGGTTAACTTTTTCACCAACAATATGATTAACTTTTTTATTATTTTCTAAATATTTCAAATGAGCCATAGTTTCTTGAAATGCGAGTCTTAAATTAAGTGAATCAAGTTTTCTTGGAAAAAGTAAATTCACAACTTCCCAGCCTGATAATTGAGAGTTTCCAATTAATTTTATAATCTTATCTGATCTCTTCTTGTGGTGAAGCTTCATTTGTTCTATGCGTGAATAAGGGTTTTCTATCAAGCTTCCATGGCCAGGTGCAATTAATTTTTGTTCTAAATTATAAACCTTATCAAGTGAGGATGTATATTTTTCAAGCATGTCATCTTTCTCATCTTCTAATGGAATGAATGGAGTTATTTTAGGAAGAATATGATCACCAGAAAATAATATTTTTGATGGATTGTCCAATATTGAAATCTCTGTTCTATCGTGTCCGGGTGTAAATATTATTTCAATATTTCTATCTGAATCTTTTAATTTTCCTTCATCAAGTAGCACTTCTGGCTTAGAGATTTTTCCAGCAAATTCAGGCGTTTCTATTTGATCAAGATCATTTAAAAAACTTTTTGGAGCACCTTCTTTTTTTGCATATATTTTTAATTGCTTGAATCTAATAGACCAATCGTTATAGCCCTTAATAAAATCGACAGAATTTTTGTATAAAGCAAATGGAATACCTTTATCTCTTATTGTTGAAGAAAGTCCAATATGATCAGAGTGCATATGTGTACCTATTAATAATTTTACATCACCAAATGAAATCCCAATCGAAGCCATTTTGCTTTCTAATAATTTAAGATATTCATTTCCATCTACACCACAATCAATCATTACCAAGCCATTTGAATCTTCAATAAAGTAAACATTGACGAATCCAGGTGAATTCCAAGGAAGTTCTAAGGGTATATGAGTTATGCCATGTTCTAAGTTAAAATTTTTCAATTTTAATATGTTAATAACCAAACGCCAAAAGCGGCAAGTATTAGTAAACCTGTCAAAAGAGAAGCAATTATCAAATGTCTTGTTTGCATGGTTACATTCTAGTTCAATATAAAACATTCCTAATTTTGAACTTTTACCAAACTTTAGTAAATTTATAAGTGACGATAACTATTATCATTTTTCTTGGGAACCCCACGTAGGAATGTAGTTATTATCTCGATTAGACAGAGATCCTGTCTGGAAAGAGGTAATTTGAAAAAATTAACCATTATTGGCGGAGGGCCAGCAGGT
>Ga0209359_10000021_pt1 | contig 32692 bp, 9 predicted proteins | sample MarorgKNORR_S2LV_FD_188224 | JGI IMG/M metagenome (GOLD analysis project Ga0209359, IMG submission 188224) | Marine microbial communities from the Southern Atlantic Ocean, analyzing organic carbon cycling - Surface_A/KNORR_S2/LV (SPAdes) (version 2) | ecosystem: Environmental > Aquatic > Marine... | reverse complement strand
ATATTCTCAGCACCATCTCTAAATCTATCACTAATGTTAATCTTAGAGAAACCGTAAGGTGAGTTACGTAGAGATGCTAGAACATAGTTGTTAGAACCAACAACAGACTGGTCACCAGTTGGATTTAAACCTGTGCTAATCTCAGATATGTTTGCTCTTACAACAAACTGTAGTGAGTAACCATCAGCACGTTCAATACGATGTGTAATATATTTTCTACCGTTAAGATCTTCTAAGTTATTAAGAATAGAAACACCAGTTCCAGATGATGTGGAAACATCACTAGCAGTATCAATATTTGCTTGTTTTAGAACAAAGGTAATTGTGGTATTAGAACTATTATATCTTGCATAACCTAAACCTAAATCTGAGTTGCCAGGTAACGATGGTGTTCCAGTTCCTGTGCTCCAGTTTCCAATATGATATGTCTTACTAAATCTTGCGTCAGCAGTAGGGAAGTTAAATGTAACACCAGCTTGACCAAGGGTTTGCATGTTACCGAAGAATGAACTGGTTTTAGTATTATCAACACCAGTAACTTGAACTGTAATTAATCCACCACTAATACTATATGCAGTATTGGTAGATGAACCAAAATCTATTGCACTATTTTGGAAACCATAAACATTAACCTCTTGTCCAACCTCATAATCATGGAAATCAGATGATACAGAAGAAGTTGCTAGATTGAATATAGGACCATTGTAAGTAGCTACTGTATTCAATGATGTGTCAATCGTAGTGATTGATAACACTTGAGGCTGTAGTTCAAATCTTTGGAATCCTAATCCTGTAGATGTTAAAGATAATGTTACTGGATTATCAGCACCCGATGCATCTTTTTGTGTTGCGTTAGCAGCAGATGATGCAAGTCTAAACCAGTTGTCACTTTCTTTATATACAAAATATGCAGTACCATCAACAAGACCACCGATACCGCCCATCTTACCTTGACGATAGACAACACCATCACCAGTTGCAAATTGATGTTTCTTAATATAAATGTGATTGTCATCGAGCATCACATTTCCAGTAGTCAATTCATGTAACTTATCATCCGAAGATACACCTGTGAGATCTTTTCTACCCTGAGTTATGCTTGTTGATGCAAGAGCATTTGCTTCATTATCATATAATTCAATAGTATTATCATCTACCTTTCTTACCCAATAACGTATGCCATTAATAAGACCTGGTAATGGAGTTGTATTCTCATCCTGACTATATAAAACTTGCTGACCAGTTAATAAACCGTGTGCAGTAATAGTAATTCTATCGAGTGTAGTGTCGATATAATTAAGACTACCTCTAAATGATACTGTTTCTACTTCAGTATCAATAGTGTGCTGATAAATTTGGTTAGAGATTGTCTCTAATTCTGGTCTTAATGACTCAGCATCAACAACGTCAAATCTATCTGATACACTGGCGTTATTAATATCAGTAATAATATTTGCTGCTACAGCATCATAGAAAACTGTTTCAGCGTCTTGGAATACATCATCAACACCTGATGTAATAAGAATAGTTACGTCACCTGTTGAGTTTGGAGATGCAGTAGGACCTGTAAAATTAACAGACTGAATTGTACCTAGTGTTCCTGATGATCCACCTTGAACAAAACGTCCAACTACAAGAGTGGTTTCACTACCTGTGTGGTTGTTAAATGTAATTTTGAATATGTTGTCACCACGGAATTTATTACCAGGTGCAGCAGGAATCTGCTGAACTTCTGGTTCATAGTATAATCTCTGTTTGTCATCAAACACAAAGGCATACTTCCAAGTATGAATTACTGTACTTTGTGGGTTTGATGCATTCTGTAATGCGTCTCTGAATACAACACCGAAAATATATGTTTCATTAGACGCCTTGATCATGTGACGATCTTGGTTTTGAGGTCTAACAATAACTCTTCTTAAGTTGTCACCAACAAGTGAACAGTTCCTAGGAAGTGAAATTGGGTTATCTTCTAGATACTCACCACCAGATACAATAATAGTTACATATTCATCACTAGGATCTGGAGTTGCCTTCTGTAATCCGTAAGCAATCTGTGCTGCTTTTTTGATTGTTTTAACTGGTCTTGCAGCTGAACGACCATCGTTTAGATCACTACCAATAGTTTGTGATACATATACACGACCACCAGTGTCATTAGTAGCAACTTGATATACAAAGTCAGTAGTAGCAACCCTTCTGGACTGATCACTTAGAGGAGGTGTGTCAGCAGTTGGATAGAATGTAGTTCCAAAAGTAGGACTTGTTACGTCTGTATCTTCAAAGTTAATTAAGTTTGGAGCACGAAGATTCAACGCAGGGTTGATGATTGTATCAATATCAAGGTTTGTAACCTGTGCAGTATCAGAAATGATAGAACGAGTCGTTCTAATCTGTCCTTCAACGTCTAGCTCATACTGAGGATCGGTAGTATTGATACCAACTCTGACGTTTTCCTGTGCGTTTTTGCCTATGAATATTGCGTCTTTTTCTAATGCACCTGTACCTACAGAGATCTCTAATGACTCATCTCCTTGAATACTTAATGATCTTACTCTTTTATATGCTAGGGTTGCACCCGCTGTAATTACACTATTTGCTGAACCGACAAAACTTAAAGTATCATCAGATGTTTTTGTTACTGTAAAAGTACCATCTACTTCTCCACCAGAAGTAAAATCAATATATAATTTTTCCGTCCCTATAATACCATGTGCAACAGAAACGATGTTACCTACACCAGCTGCTGTTCTGCTGTATGTGGCATTCGTCCAATTTCCTGTCGCTTTTGTCCCAGAAGCGGTGATTCGCTGTTGGTCAGTATTAATCTGAAAACTCATTTCGTTCCTAAAAGGTTATGTAACAACGGTTAATTCTAAATTACCTACCCACTTAACTGTAGATGAGGTTGTCACACTTGATACTTGAAAAGTGAAGTATGGTGCAGCACCAATTGTGATTGCTGCAGGAACCACGTTCCAAAGTTCTTGACCTGGTGGATTGTTCCTAACAACTATTTTCCTTTCAGAAGCAACAGTAGGAGTTCCACTAGATGAAGTAGTAATTACAATGTCAAATTTGACTGCATAAACATATGTATTGTTTGAAGTCTCTTGTCCAAAAATAGTTCCACTTGCAAATGCAACTGAATCATTTGCTAAAGGAGGTGTATTGGTAACGAGAGGGGTAGTACCATCTAAGGATAACTGCATGGTATTATTTGCAGCATCTGTTTGTCTTTTAAGAATAAAAATATCTTTGTTTGCATCAGTAAAGTGATCACTCACCATGTGCATTGCAGAGATATTTTTCAGAGCTCTAGAAGTATTCATTACCTCAGTAGATGCTACTGAGTATCCTCCTATTGATGAAAAATTCTTTACGGGCATTGTCTTAGATTACCTAGAGGTTATTTATACCTTGACCTTGGTAGTTGTAAATCTACCAGTGAAGTTTGATGATGATGTAGCAGCACTAGATTTTGCTAGTGAGATATTCACGTTAGTACCAACAACAGCAACAGTTGCATCCATGAGATCATTGTCAGAAGTTATTGAGTTTGTAACAGTGGCATGTGCAGTGGTTCCATTTGATGCACAGACAACTGTAACCTCAAGCATATGAACTTTATTGTCATCACTCTCAATAGTTACAAGTGTTTTTGATCCTTTGAATTGTGATTTATCAAATGCAGTGATTGTTGCAGATGTTGGGAATGATGTTAATTCACCACCTTCTACACGACAGTCATCTAGTTCCATGAATGTAGCAGTAGAATCAAATACTGTTAGGTATGATGTTGTTCCTGCATTCCATCCTCTGTTTATCTTCCATCCTGTTTCTGCTCCAATAGCATCTATATTGATGAATGGTTTAGAATCCATTCGTGTTATATACTCTTGCTGCAGAACATCTAATCTAGCAATTGCAGTAGATCCACCTGTAATACCATCAAGTTTAAATGTGACATTATTATCAGGAGAAATACCACCTAGTGATGTTCCTGCAATCTGTATTGTTTCCCCAGATTCATATCCTGTTCCACCCGCATTAATTGCAATAGTTGTGATTGTTCCTGCACCGTTAGTTGTAACATTGACAGTTAATCCTGCACCCTCAATCTGTGCAGTAGTTCCAACAGCAGTGAATGTTGTTGATGCAGTATATGCAGTAGCAGTTTGTGTAATAGTTGCTGCGTCAATACTAGAAGCAACACCCTGAGAAGGAACGTTACGGAATCTTAAACCACCATTGACTTCAATATCATTTTTACTTCTAACTGAAAATACACTAGATGCAAGGTTAGAAACTTGGAATGGATTGGTTCCAAATGTTGTTCCGTTTAAAGTATAACCACCATCAATCGTAGCAAGATGAGATGCATCATACTTTGTGGTAGTCATATTGGGTCTGAATGTCAGTGTGGTATTATTAAGAGAAATGTTATTAATACCAGCTGCATAGAACTCAAATGTATCTTCATCAGCACTTGGTGCAGACTCAGTTAAGATGTAAGTATCTTGGTCAACGTCACGAACACCACCAAGAGAAACAAAGTCATTTCCATTGAATCCTTCAAACTGTAACTGTGAAGAGTTAAATCTGATAGCACCTGTAATACGATCTAAGGTATTAGGACGTTCGTTTGTAGTACCTGATGGAATTATAAGAGAACCAGTGCTATCAACTAATACACTAGACCCTTGAACTGGTTTTAATACAACACCTTGACCATCAATATCTGATACTGTTACTGATAAACCTGTTCCACCACCCGCTGCTGTGATTGTAAGGAGATCTCCTATTCTATAGTTTTGACCTTTTGCAACAATAGTCACTGCTGAGAATGTTCCAGAAGCAACAGTTAATGTAACTGTACATCCAGTTCCAGAGTTATTAGATGTTGTTGCAGTTGCTGTATATGTTCCGTCTGTATATCCTGATCCAGTTCCTGTTACTGTCAATGCAGTAATCTCACCAAATGCTCTGGTTGCAGTAGAACTATTGTTTTGTACTACGTTTTGCCTAATACGTAACTTACCCGCATCTAAGTTTCCACCGAACAATGCAGTTCCTGTAGCAGTATCAACTGTTACAACATCAGATGTTCCATCAGTAATACTAAATGTTTTATCAGTTCCACCTTTAAATACAAAGTCTCCACCACCTTTGGTTTCAAAGTTTAGTGGGATATCAATATTTGTACCTACAGATTTTATTGTATTTGAATTATCTAAGGATAACTGATTAGTTGCTCCTCCTATCAATACATTTAAAGTTGTTGGATCAACTTTAAAGAATGGAGTTGTACTTCCTAATGTGCTATCTACTTGAAGTTTAGGAGTATCAAATGTATTTGTATCAAATCTAAATTTATCGGTTCCTGCAATTGAAACTCCAATAACATCTGCTGCTTGTCTGAATAGACCAGTTGTTGCTGAGTTATCAAAAGATATAGAAGGTGTTGCTGCCAAACCATCTGCAAATTTAGCAGTAGTCTGAACAAGAGTTGTAGCTCCTGCAGTTGTGATACCACCATTAAATGTTGCTAATCCAGTAAATGTTGATGTGGAAGATGCTGTTAATACACCTGTAAAGGTTCCAGTAGTTGTTGAAACACCACCGTTAAATGATGCTTGTCCAGATGATGCAATACTATATGATGTAGCAGCAATACTACCATCTGGATTTAATATTAATTGACTTGATCCTGCAGGTCCTAGGGTCATAATACCCTGCTGAGTCATCTCTAAGTTCTTTTCACTTACTATGGTTGCGATAGTAACTGTTAAACCAGTACCTTGTGCTACACCCGCACCACCAACATCACCTAAGATTAAAGTATCAGATGCCTCAAATGCAGTACCTGGTGATGTCACAGTTATTGCACTACAGAAACCTACCTTAGTGACTGTGAATTGGAATCCAGATCCACCTCCACCACCAACAGTTGCATCATCTACACTAAGAACATCATTAACAGCATATCCAGTACCATTCAAAGATATATTTGATACAGTTGTAATACCAGTATTATTTGCGTTTAGAGTATATTGGAAACCTGATCCACCAGAGTTAATTCCAAGATCATCTTCATCAATAAGTAGAACATCACCTAATGCATAGTTTGTTCCTTGAGTTAAGATTGTAATAGAGGTAACTGCACCACCTGTAACAACTGCAGTTGCAGTCATCTGATCACCCGCATCACCTAATGCACCAGCTGCAATGGTAATTACAGAATCCTCAGACATTCCTATACCATGAACGGTACAAGTATATGTTGTTGATGTTGAGTTAGAAGATGCAGAACCAACAACCACCTCAAAATATGATCCAGCTGTTCCTGGTGTTCTATATTGTCTTGTTGTTATACCTACAACACTAGTAATTTCTAATGGGTGGTTAAGGTTTGAGGTATCAGTTGTATCAAAACGATATGTGTTGTTATCTAAGAATGTGAATGATGGTGCTTCCTGTACTCCCGATCCTAGGTCTATAAGATATCTGTTAATTCCACCACCCAAAGTATCTAATACAGCAGATGCACCACTACCATTTGATATGGTATCTGTTTGAGCATCTTGGAATGAAGAACCAGCTGTTACATATAAGAATGATTGGTCTGAAGCAACATAGGTAACTGTTGCACTCGCACCAGATACTGAACCAGTTACAGTGTTTCCTACAGCAAATGTTCCAGTAATTCCTGAGATTGATAATTTATCTCTCTGAGCAACAGTAACAGTATATGTTGCAGTTGGAGTATTTCTAAAGGTGACTGTATAAGTTCCACTTGTATATCCAGATCCTGCGTTTGTTATAGTTCCACTAAAACCAGGAACTGTAAAGTCTGCAGTTGCAACTATAGTAGGACTACCGCCTGTAAAAGCAACGTTGTTATATGTTCCTGCAGTATATCCAGATCCGCTAGATGTAATATTTCCATCAACTGATTGAATATCAGCTTGTAGTGTACCTCCGATTCCACCACCACCTGAGAAAGTTAGTGTTGGAGTTGAAGTATATCCTGATCCACCATCTGCGATTGTTATTGATGATATTCTACCTTCTTGCTCATTCAATACTGCAGTAAATTGTGCATCTGTTGTAGCGGATCCTCCACTGGGAACTAGTGAAGGTATGTTTCTATATCCTAAACCTTGAGTGTCTAATGAAATTGAAGCAACTGCAAATCCAATAGTTGCACTAGCAGCAGCATTTTGTCCAGTTGTATCTCCTGCAGCATTTGTTAATGTTACAGTTGGGTTAGATGCATATTCACCACCACTACCAACAACAATTGTATCTACAGAGAATGATAAGTCAGCTGCTACAGCAGCATCATTATTACCGCCAGTTATTGTTATTGCAGGAGCATTTTGATATCCAGATCCTGCATCAGTAATAGTGTAAGCATCAATAACACCACCAGTGTGTGTAAATGTTACAGTTGCAGTTCTACCTTGGAAGAACTGCTGACCAGAAGGAGTGCCAGATAATGCCTGAGCAGTTCCTGCATTTGCATTTGATAAACTTGTTGCAACTTTTATTAAATCTTTATCTACACGAATTGCATAGTAAGTTGTTGCTGTTGTTAATCCACCAACCGCTACTGCAGTAGCATCAAGAGTTGTGGCATCATATGTCATCTCCATACCAGTTTCAAAACTGTGGTTTGGAACGTAGATTGTATCTGCAGTTGTATCTACAACAGGTTGTTGTGCATTAGCAGCATCTGTATAATTTGCATCTCCTGTGAATTGGTTTTGCTGAGGAGCAGATACAGTTGCACTGATTGTGGAATATCCTGTACCACCAGTCTGTATAGTGATGTTTTGTAGAACACCCGCTTGTCCTAGTGTTGCAGTAGCATCACCATCTGATACAACTCCACCACCACTAAGAGTGACAGTAGGAGCAATCGTATATAAATTTCCTCTATTTGTTAATGTAAATTCTTTTAATGCACCTGTACTTCCAAGAGTTGCAGTTGCAGTTGCTATTTGGAATGGATTGGTTGTTACCTCTACTGGTTGTGCACCACCAGTGTATCCTGATCCTTCTCCTGTTAAATTTACAGTTCCTAAACCATTCTTAAGAACAACGAATGATCTAGTAGAGAAGTTAGCAGCTTCTGATGATCCAAATACTGTAGATCCACCAAATCCTGCAATTTTTAGAGCACCTTGAACATTACTACCAAATGATATTGACTTATTAACATCAAAATAAACTGCTTCTTTTACAATTGTTTCAGCATTAACAACAAAGTCTTCTTCACCAGAGGGGTCAACGATTACCTGACCTGTGGTAGAGGTCATACTGTTACCCGAAAATCTTAAGTTACCTGTCTCAATATATGCAGGGAATATATTAGTCGTTCCAGTTGCATCACTTAATGTGATGTTTGCAGCTGACTGAGCTGTTGATGTTGCTTGGAAAGATACATTACCAGTAGATACATCAACAGTAAATGCATCACCAACTCTGAAGTCACCATTTTGGTCTGTGGAAGAGAACAATACTTTACCACTATTGAGTTCTTCTACTTCGTTATTCTGAATTGCTAATGATGGATCATTCGTAAAGTCTGCACCAGCTCCAACATAACCGAAGTTATGTGATGTAAGAATAAGTTTTACACCAGAACCATCTGCCTGTACGCCCTTCTGTCCATATACACATGCAGATGCAACTGAGCGAACTTCAGCACCGAATGCTGAGTAGTCAGCAGTGATAACAGATGAAGCAGAATCACCACCGCTAGATCTAATATCAGATGTTCCACCAGAGACGTCTGTAAAGGTCGTAGAACCGCTTGTACCGTTTGCATGGAGCAATAGCACTGTATTCAAGTCAGAACCGTATTCGCTTGTTGTAGGGGTAAATCCTGCAGTAAAACGAGCAGCACCTTTACTGATTCTTACTTCATCTACATATCCGTTAAATGCTTCTGTTGGAGATGCCTGATAGTCAGAACCAATAACAACAGGTGTTGTAGTTCCATAGTCATTGCCATCTGTATATGTGCCTAACTCAGTTCCATCTAAAAATAATCTTGTTGTGCCATTACTTCTTGCTACTGCAACGTGATACCAAGTTCCAGTTGCCAAAGTTCCACCATTAATATGTGATGTATTTCCTACTGCGAAATGCAATGCAGTTCCATTAAGATACATTGTAGGTGCTGTATCTGTAGCAGATGCATCTCTAAGGTCAAATATTCTTTGTGTTCCTGTAACACTGCCTGGTCTAATGAATGCTTCTAGACACCAGTTTGCAGAACCAAATCCAAAGTCTTCGTCAGTAGGAACTTTTACGTTATCTTCAGTTCCGTCTAATAATATTGATGCTGTTCCAAATTTCTTTTGTGCTGTATCTAACTGTGAGTCACCAAATCTACTTAAAGTTTTAGGAGATTTAGTTGTAGTTACAAACTCACCAGTTCCTTTACCAGTAATGAATACGTATGTTCCATCGTTACTAGCAACTACACCACGTGCAACTGCTTTTTTGTAAGTTACATTACTGGATGATATAGTTCCAGATCCACTAGTGTAAGTTACATTATTAGCATCTACTAAAGTGACTTGATAAAATCCATCTGTAGCACCACCACTGATGTGATCTGCATAGATGTAATCACCTGTTACTAAACCATGTCCAGTTCTTGTTAATGTAATTGTACTTCCAGATCTAGCATATACACCTGACTGGAAACTATTTTCTAACTGATATGCAACCTCTGATGTAGAGAATGTTCCTGATGTTCCACCTAGTTTTAATCTTGTACTACCTGACCCAGATTTACCAGTTGCACCTTGAATACCTTGAATACCGATAGATGCAAAATAGTTGAAGCAATTCAACCACTCTACACGCATACCATTAGTAACCTTTACACCAATCTGGTTTGGAGTTATAAAGGTACATTCATTGAACAATACTGAACCATGCTGTGATGCAGATGCAATATTTGCACCATCTAACTTAGCACCACGTCCTGCATCTCCTTGTGCATATCCATAAGGATCTGAACCAGATGTTACGCTACCTTTTGTATTAACTGTACATCTCTCAATATATGGACTCTGTGTAGAGTTCATATTGGAGACTACTTCAAATGCATATCCGTCGTCGTTACTACTATCATAGAAAAAGTCCTTGATAGTTAAATCTGAAATGTGACAATCACCAGAGAGTATAAACGCAGTATTAGCGTTAGTTGCAGATGATGGTTTTACTGATGTTGATCTTAAATTTGTTCCACGTAATGTTACACCATCCCCAACAGTCATTGGGAATGTTTCTTGATATTCACCTGGTGCAACTAAAATTGTGTCACCTGATGTGGCAGTTGTAAGTGCCTTTGTGATAGTAAGAAAAGGTGTATCTGGGTGCTTACCATTAGCACCACCATTACCAAGAGTTGTATTATCTGAACCTACTGAAGCAACATAAAAAGTATTTCCCTGACCATTCGTTATGTCAGTAGAAAGCATGGTAGTAACCACCTCACCTGTGTTAGGTTTCTGGTTTGCTACCTCTATTATATTCGATCCGTTTCTAGCGTATAGTTTCTTATCCGCTATATTAAGAGCGACCTCACCGTCTTCTAAATTAGAAGTCGTCGGGACCGTCGCTGCTACTGTCGATCTCTTTAGTTTGATTCTCGTTGCCATCTAAAGCATTCTCAGTTTGTTGTTCAGTATTCATACTATTTAACTGACTTTGTAAGTCAGCTATTTGTGCTTCCATCATTACATTTATCAGTGTCAATTCAGAAATTTTCTTTTGTAATGTGTTAATAACAATTTGTGCGTTCATGTTTAGTTAAGTGTCAAAAAGTTCCACCGTCGATAGTGTCAGTCCAGACAGGCACACCAGCTGCTGTTACTGTCAATACCTGATAGGAAGTTGTTGCATCAGCACCTGTGCCTGGTGCTCCCATGTTTGCTGCTGCAGTCACTTGCATTGGACTAGTGCCATTACCATAAACAATACCATTTGTAGTCCATGTTCCTGCACCAGTACCACCGAACTCCACTTGAAGGTCAGTATCTAGTTCTAGATCACCAATTACCACAGTACCACGGTTGCCTGTGACACCAAATACAGTGTTGTTATCTGTTGCATTTTCAATAAATGTCCATGCACCAGCTCCATCGGCACCACCTGTGCGGTCATAACCGAAGAAACCAAACTGATTAGTTCCAGAAGCATTATAGTGGATCTTAACACCACGATCTAATGCATCATCAGCACCACTTACTGTAACAAGAACAGAACCAACTGCCATTGTTTGAGAAAGGTTATTACTTAAAGTAACTGCCTTAGTTCCAGTATTGATACCATTGATAACTGTGCTATTAGGAATACCAGCTGTTGATGATGTAACTGCGTCACCAACTTGTAGTTGATCTACAGCATCTACAACTACCACTGCCTGACCACCAGCTGCTTCTGCAGTCAGTGTAACAGGAGTTGTTGGATCTCCTAATTCAATTGTAGGATCATTAACTGACATTGAAGCAGAGTTCACTGTAGTTGTAGTTCCATCAATCTGTAAGTCACCTTTGATGACAACAAGACCACCCGCATCAGTTGCAGGATCAGGGTCAATTATCAATTCTTGAACAGAGTTGATAGTAGATAGTGTATTACCATCTAACTTAAGGTTATCAATCTCAATCTTACCAGTCTGAGCTGTGTTACCAGAGATGTTTGTAGTTCCATTGAAAGTAACTTGATTCTGGAAAACAGTTGTTGAATTAACTGTAAGGGAGTCTCCAGATGCTGTACCAATAGTTGTGTTGTCATCTACATTAAGATCTTTGATGTGTGCTGTTGCTGCAACACCAATACCACCCGCAAAAGTAACACCCGCAGTAGCAACGTTAGAAGCATCTGTGGTATTTGCAAAATTTACTTTACTGGTTGATGTGGTTCCAACTTCAATGTCTGCACCATCAATCTTTAGTTTATCACTTGTCGTCTCATCATAGACTATAGAGAAATCTTTGTTATTACCAAAGATTAGTTTCATATCGTCAGCGATACGCAAGTCGGGGGTTCCTGCTACTCGCTTGACATCTAAAACTGCATCTGAGTCATTGTATGAGAGTTCTACATCTCCTGTAGTTCCAAACTCTAGTTCCTGACCATCTTCGATTACTAACTTACCTGTGCCATTTGCACGGAAGATAAGGTCAGCATCAGTTGTGGAAGTTGTAATGACGTTTGCATTGAGGGTAATGTCATCAACGTTCCATACGTCAATCTTTGAGTTGCTATCTACGATGACAGATGAACTTGCTGTAAGTGTTCCATGAACATGATCTAACATGTCCATAAAGTATCTACCACCTACAATCTGAGCAGCACCGTTATTGTCTCCGACAAATATACGATCTCCTGCATTTGCTTGTGTACCGTTCGCTCCTGTAGTAACGGCTAATTCACCGAATGTAATAGTACCAGGTGCGGTTGTTCCAGTACTCCTTTTAATTAGAATATTGGATGCCATTAGAAGCTACCCCCATTAATTGTTATGTCGTTTAATACGTTTGTGGCAACAAATCTTGTTTGTGCTGAGTCATATACAAGCACTGAACCATTTGCTAATCCACCTTGTGATGTGTCTGTCAAATCTACGTCTGACATAGCTCCAATCGTGCCACCGCCACCACCTGTAGCGACACGTGTGACTCTTGGAACTGATTGGTCTCCAAATCTTAGTCTTGCCATTTAAAGTGTTACTCCCTCAAGTACGCTTACTGAACCCTCTAAGACTCTGGACTTGATACCAGAACTAGAAGTTATTACGACGTCATACACAAACCTTCCACTCTTCATAGCAGCAGTTTGCGAATTTGTTAGAGACAGTTGTATTCTTCCACTTGTAGCGGGAGTTAAAACTGCTGCAGTTACAGTTTGAGAAGTACTACTTGTGTAGTGTTTCTTTATCAAACATGCCACTGTATATCCAGTCAGGTTAAACTCTGTACCATTATCGTTTTCAACTGTAAAGTCGATGATAAAGTCAGAACCTTGATATATTAGTAGATTGGATACAGCACTTGCCATTCTCTAAGAATTCCATATAATATTTAGCTTAACTTTATTTATCCTCTTTCCGAACTAAGTCTTTCACAAGTGCCTTTAATTCAGCAACTTCGTCTTTCAAGTCCTGTAAAGAACGATCCTTCTCTTTTGCTTTCTTTCTTGCTTTTATATAAGCATCATACTGTGAGGTGTCTGTGTTAAGTATTGCGTTAGACGCAGGATCCCTGCCAAGGGCAGTATGACCCTCAACAGGAATTAGTTCAATCTCTTCCATTATGCTAGAGCGATTCCTCTAAAATCTTTGACTCTTGGTATATATGGTTGTGCGTGACTCAATAAACTTATCTTAATTTGGAATCCATCAAACTCATCTACATCTTCTATTGTGTACTCATAGTCTGTAAATGTAGTTAAGTCATTCTGTGGAATTAACTCACCGCTATCTGGTCTTCCTGTAGTATTAAAGAACTGGAATGGTAATTCATCTAAGTTATCCACATAACCAACTGGGATTAACTTATACATGACAACAATCTTAGATTCTGTCCATGTATTTGCTGCAAGCATTACCTTAAGTCCTGTAGCACTCTTCTCTAGTCTAGCAACCTTAGTGATATAGTTACCCGCACACTCTCCACCAACACCAGCTGTGGGTTCAATATTGTTGATTATATTTGAGGTTGTGATCATATCACATCTAGTCAAATCAACAACAGGAGATAGGTGTGTAACCTCAGAACTAAGATTTAATTCAAGAGTAAGTGACTTAACACTATTCATTCTATTAATTTCATTAGTTTGGTTGGCAACTATCTTTGTAGCAGTAAAGTAGTTTTCTTCCCCAATAGTAACGTCTGTATATCCAACGTCTTTGACAAATGATGTTTCTGCATTAAATCCAGATGGGAAAGGACCTGATGATGTACCACTTGTTCCTTGTACTCTAGCAACCATGCTAGTCTTAGGTTCTACCTGTGCTTGTACCTGTGGTGTAAGAACATCCCATGGAATATTTTGAGAGGCAACTATATTTCTACCACCACCAGATATACCAGTTCCTGCATTAACTCCACTAATTTGTAAGTTATAGCTATGAGGACTGTTAATTGATGAGATACCACTACTGTGTGTCTTGTTTATCTTAGTTAAAGGTATGCCATCAAAGTTATAACATTGTACGACTGCACCAACTGCATGTGCCTTACCAGTTGATGCTCCCGAAACTCCAGTATGGTTTCTACCATTTGTAGCAAAGGTAATTGTATTTGTACCTGTGTTGATTGCACTGTACGCAATAATTTCATCTCCACTACCATCTTCTTCAGTTCCAAGTATTTTGATAAAACCAGGATTAGTGTTGCTTATAGCACTACCACCAATAGTTGTGTGGAATAAATCTGGATCTGTACATACAACAGATGAACCATCAGCAGCTAAGTTAGCTGAAGAAATTTGAGTATCTGCTATTTCTGATATGACACCGCTAATTGTAAGATAGTTAAGTGTTGATTGCATACCATGATTACCATGGAAGAATCTGATTAGATCACTACCCGCTGTTGTTAGAAGAGCATTAGTTCCTAAATTCAATGATCCACCATTAGTCTCACCAAGTTCTCCATTTTCTAATAAGAGTCTGGAAGGTGCTGCTACTGTTGGTAATGTAAATTCTGCTCTGTAAATCTTGAACATCAAGTCTTCATACTGTGAAGGTGTCCATGTTGATGCGTTCTGTGACTTGAATAGAACACCGATATATGGTTGTTCAGAGATTTTCTCTCCAACATGTGCAGCATCAATAGCATCATTACCAAGAAGTGAAATATAGACTTTGTATTGATTAGAGTCAGATGTCAATACCATTGCATGTTCTTTTCTATACTGTATGAATACAGGTGCTTTGAATGTAAATGTAGTAGGTTTAGATGCATCAGCAGATGTAAATACGTCTTCTGACTGTTTAACTACCTTAGAGAATGGTAATACTGTTTGTGTTGGAGTACCATTTTCTACAGTTCTAATATCCAAGGCAACAGGAATCTCTTCATCTTTAGTAAAGAAGTATAAATCAATCTTAGTTAAGAATACACCACCTTCTAGAGATGAGTCTTCTATTAAGAATGTTTGTGCAAGTGGATCAACATATCTTTCTTCTTCTGTTTCTGTCTCAGTAACACTGACTAAAGTTCTTGAGTCAAATTGATCCTCAGATGTAACCCTAGCATTTCTCACAGAGATAATTGTCTCTTGTGTGGTCTGTAATATACCAGACGCTGTAAATTCTGCCTCACCACTAGAGTCTGACACTCCAACTACCTTGCTATTAGAGGAATCATCACTAAGTCTGAATAGTTTTGTTCCAGTCTTGAACTTAAGATTACCCGCAACGTTTGGTGCATCTATAAAGAATGAACCTCTAACATTACCTTTCTTGTCTGTAACTAGATCTTTACTGGATACTTTTGCAACAGCACCACTAGTTTCACCAACTAAGTAATCATTTAGTTTTGGTGATCCATAGTAATTACCTTTGACTTGATCTGCAAGTGATTTGGTATCAATATTAATAAAGGTCAAGTTAGATGTATAGTCACTGGTTGTGCTAATATCTGTACCATCAAGAGGATTGATTGCATAGTTCTCATTAGGAGCTGCTACTCTTGCCTTAAATCTAAACTTACCATTCCCTTTCTTAACATAAACTGTTTCTCCTATTTGGAATGGAATGTTATTTGTCTGTGCATCGGTTGATGGATCCTTAGTAACACCAATAACTTTTGGTGTAATTAATTTAGTAGGTACATTGATACCATCAAAGAATGCAAAGAACTTAGTTCTTGGTTTTAGTTTCTGACATACAAACTCAATGTTTCTAGAACGCATGAATTGAATATGCTCTACTGATACAACCTTACTTCCAAGTGACTGTTGTTCAATAACAGGAGTTACTCTGTATCTTACACCAGTTCTTGATTGTTTTGTTGTTGTAGTTACTTTGGTATTGACTGTTCTTGTCTGTCTTTCACCATGTCTATGCTTACTTCTACCATGTCCTCTCCATGCACCATTAGTTCTTTCTGTATTAGTTCCAGTCCATGTAGTTTTCCATGAGTTCCAATGAATAGGAGAGAAACCATTTTGGTCTGCATTGTACTCTCTAACTGTAGTTAAGAAGTTACCTTCTACTGTAGGTCCTTGGATAGGATTAAGTGATGTGGTATCTACCCAGTTATCTGACTCTGGATATAATTCAATGTCACCAGTGTATGTGAAAACGTTAAATGGGTTGACGTTTTCCACAGCTGACGCATATGGTTGGTCAATTAAAACAGTAGATGAGTATGGTAATGTTATTATATCATCTGTTTGTTGTACATTTTGTGATGATGTACTGTATTGTAAAGGAACCTGTGTTGTATAGTGAGCTGGTCTGAGCTGACCTCTTTCAAAGTCAGTAGATACTCTATAATCAGGATGTAATGTATCAGCAGTAGAAAGACTTGCAAAGTTATCTACAATAAAACCATTCTTAAATCTGCTAAGACCACTTGTATCTCTGATCTCCATATTTGCAGTATCACTCTCAAGTAATGATAACTGTGTATAGTATTCAAGTGTCTTGATTCTATCTTCTAGATATTGAATATCACGGAAAGTATATCTCTTATAATTTGTTTCTGTTATGACAATATCATTATCAACATCAAACACATAAGGACTGTATGCTACAGTTGCAAGAAGCATTGCATCTTCTATATCATCAGGAGCTTGAGGTCTAACATTAGGTGCACCTTTTACAATTTGGAATACACTATCTCTACTGAGGAATAATTTATCAACACGAGGTAAGTAGTATTGGAGACTTAAAGTAGTAGTATCGCTTATACCAGGTAATCCTACTTCGTTGTTTGTAAATGCTCTGTTGTTAAAGTCAAAGTATTTTGTAGCATTTAATGTAAATGGAGATGACTGAGTACCACTTCCTGCCATTGCTTGTGGAACGATAGGACGAAAATCAATATGATCTCTAAGTTCTACTCCATCATAGTTTGGAATAATTTTATAATCTGCTTCTGAATAAGAATCAACAGTATATGGATTAACACCGTTAGATGTAAAGAATCTGTCAAAGATGACAATCATCTTATGAGTAGGATTTGCAAATCCTGCCTTTCTTACAATTCTAGAATAGTCATAGAACTGATCTCTTTGTCCATCGTCAAGATCATATAGATCAGTAATATTTGTAGAACCTCTTGTTATACCACCTGATGTAATTTTAAATGTGGCAGTAGGTGAAGACATTGTTTCACCGTCAGTAAATACATCATCCTCTACTGGAATATAGTAAATTACGTTACCTGTAGTAGATACAATTCTTGCCCTAGAACCAGAAGTGTCACCTGTAATAACATCATCTATTGCAAGTGTTCCTAGTAAGTTAGTATATTGTAAATTTGGAATTATTGGGTCAAGAGAGTTTGTTGATTCAAATATTGCTTTAATCTTGAATACATCTGCACAACCAAGAGATATGACACTATCTTCTACTCTAGTACCAAATCCTGCAGTTACTTGATTTAAACCATTATTTGATCCTAGAGAATCATCAAGTTTAAGAACTTGCATTTTTTGTGTACTTTTTGCCTTACCAGATCTATCTGCACTTGTTACAGTTCCAATTACATCAATACTACTTACACCCGATAAACCTTGTAATGATAAGTCTTCTGTATTAGCTGTGTCACCATTAATAGTAAATCCATTGCCAGATGTCATTATGTCACCCGCACCTGATCCTCCAGTGATTACAACCATGAAGTCGTCATTATTTGCACCATTTACCCACTTAAGACCTGATCCTGCAGTAGCAGTAGCATTACCACTACTTACACTAATACCAGATACAGTTGTTCTAAAACGTCCTGATGGGTTAATAGTATTGTTATTATTTGTATTCTTAACAGCGGAATAACCTAGGGGTGTAAGTAACTTCTTCTTACTACCTTCTTTTAGTTCTGGACGAGTTCTAATGACCTGACTAGTTAATGCACCGTTATTAATGTTATTTGACGTTAGAGATGCAATGTTAAAGTTAAAGTTATCAGTTACAGCAGTAACTCTTGCTTTGTGTATTAAATTATTGTTTGAAAATTCTATAACTTCTCCAACTTTTAATTGGGTAGCAAAGTTAGATAATGTAGCAGTTATAGTACCTGTAGCACTTGTACCAGTTCCAGAAACAGAACTCATGATAGGACCTGAGCCAGGTAATGCTACCTTGACATCTAATACTGCATCAGCAGTTCCACCACCAGTAGTAAATTTGTACTGTTTTACATCACCAAATCCATATGTTTTAATTGCACTAATTGTTCCGTATGCTGAACCAGCTTTTGTTAATGCCTCACCTGATACAAATGTACCATTGGTTCCATACAATGTGGTTGAAGTGCCTGACACATTGCCTACAAGATATCCTGTAGCACCACTAGTAGTACCTACAACATAATCTCCTGCACTACCTGTAGCGGATCCTGATGTAGTAATGATAGTATAGAACTGAGTATCAATAAGGTTTGCACGATATACAGTGGTTGATGTTCCTGCAACTGCACCAGATTCAAATGCAAAGTTAGTAACTCTTGATTTACCTATGGTTGTTCCTGCAGCAGATCCACCAGAAGATGTTAATTGATCTTGTAAATCAATAGTTTCATATAATCTAGGTGCTTCATATAAATTTGTCATCAAAACATAGTTACCAAAGTCAGAGGTAACTGTTTTGTTCATTTCAGTATCAAATGTTCTTGGTTTATCTACATCTTTATATGTTGTAGATAATCTTTCAGTTCTGTAACCCTGAACGTACGCACATCCTGAAGATAATTGTATTGAAACATTTGCTTCTGTAGGAGATACACCACCAGATGTTGTATCTAAAGCATCATATACACCATTATTAAAACCATCATCTAAATTTTCTCTAGCATCTACCTTAAATTTCTTGACATAGTAATTACCAGACTCTTCTTTAGTTCTAGTTGCAAGGATATCGTTGATAAAACCTAAATCACTACGTTCTACTTTCTTCTCAATCTTACCAGTATTGGTTCTAATTAACTCAATAAAGTCAGCAGAGTTAGGTGCTGTAAGTAACTTTTTAACTAACGTTAGTGTAATCTTAAACCTATCTGCACCAGGTGCTGAGAAGTTTGTGCTTCCTATAGCATTATCATATAAAGTTGCGTCTTCATCAGCAGTTACGATTCTCTCTTCTACCTTTAAACCTACTTTGTATGATGGGTTAGTGGCATACTGATCTAAGATAATGGTTTGTTCTGCAACATTAACAAAATATCCTCTTGTAAAGAAGACTCCTGTTCCTACACTAGCAGTTGATCCTCTAGATGTAGCAGATGAGTTCAGTAACTGTGCTAATGGTGTACCAGATGCAATCGTTGTTGATGCATATGTAATATCGCTTTCACAAACAAATGTTTCTCCAGCTGTAAATGTGCTAGTTGTATTATCTTCTGCTTTCTGCAAGTAGTTAAGATAAAATGTTATATTGCTTTTTGTTGATGTAGTAGCACTTATTGAAAATAGTACACGAGCACGTACACCAGAGGTAGATCCTTTTATTATTTGTCCATCTAATGCAGTTCTATAATTTTCTACGTCTAAATTAAGGTAATTATTTTGAATTATAATACATGGCACATCTTTGTTCAAAGTAATACCACCTGGCACCACCATAGAACCTTCTTTATAAACACCTTGACCAAATGTGTCTATCTGATCTTGCAATAAAGTTTGCAGCGTAGTAAGTTCCCTAGCTTGCACTGGGAAGCCAGGTTTAAATAATACCTTCAGAAACCCTTTACTTTTGTCGAAGTCATCGAAGTAAGGAGCTATGTTTAGATTCGTATTCTGTGCCATTTAGAATTCAATTACTACTTTGAGCTCTTCGTTTTGGTCTGCCGAACGAGTGATCGGGATCCTATTATCTAGGTACAATATTTCACCTGAGTTTAACTCAATCTCTTCATTGGCATAACCAGTGACGAATGATAAACCTAACTCATAAACAGAAACACCAATAGTTATCTGTGTTAGTGGAACGGATGATGTTCCAAATGTTGCATCTGGAGTTGCATTATAAGAACTTGCAGATCCAGTAATCTGATTAGCACCAGAAAACGCAATTACATTACCATTCACAGTACCATCAGTAACATCCTGATAATACTTTAATACTTTTGTTGTTGAATCATAAGAAACAACTAATCCTTTTGCATTTGTGGATGTTTGAGTGATGGTTTCACCAGCCACAAAATTACCACTAGGTGTTCCTGCACCTGACTGTGGGAATATCAATGCTTTCACAGCAGATCTAGTATTCTGACTACAAACAGTTGTAGTATTATAATCAGTAGGATTTAAAACAAGACCAACTCTTCTATAAGTTAAGTCATTAGGAAAATCAACAAATGCACTAGTAGTTTCTAACTTACTAGCAAACATAAGACGATATGCACCTAACTCTCTTACAGAATCTTTACCATGCCCACCATTAGGAGGTAGAACAACATCAAGATCGGCATTGGTTCCATTACCAATATTAGCAATAAGACTAGTATCAATAGAAGCAAAACTATATCCAGAACCCGCTGTTGTAATTGTCACCGCTGATATTGAACCAGAAACCACAGTAACTGTACATGATGCTTGAGTTCCACCATTAACAGTATAATCACCACGGATAGGAACGTTTGTAAATGTTCCATTATTATATCCAGATCCTGCATTTTCAATAACAACAGTATCAACAGATCCTGAGTTTGCAGCAGATTGTACTAATGAATTAGTCAGCACTGGAATAAACTCAGTAGTAACAAACTTTAGAATATTATCTGCATCAATAGTATAAAGATATTTCCATCTGTATGAATATACGCCAGGACTATCTGATGTCTCAATGATAGTTGTTGATGTTCCTGTTGGTTCTACTAAAGAGGGACGTCCTCTTGGAAACTCAGGACTTTGACCATTATAAAGACACTTATAGACGTTGAAGTCTGAGTTCATTACATAGAAATTACTATCATATAATCTAGATGCACCATTCGCAGTTGTTTTTGTTGGTGCATAATCTGGTTTATACATTGAATATGTACGTCCTACTCCACCAGTTGTTTTTGTAGGATCTATCCAATCAACTCTTGGAATTACCAAGGCAGTATCGGATACGTCAACACGCTTAAATGCAACAGAATCACCATAAGAAGTTCTCGCATACTCGAAGCTATCAATAGGTTCCCCTGTGGGTGGTACATCTGAACTACCCCAAGTCTTTGCTCTACCTACAAACATATAGACCTTATTGGTCGCAGTTAAGGTATTCCTAAAGCTCTCTGCAGCGTATATTCTAAAATTGTCTGTAACTAATGCCATTGCAATAATATAAGCTTTATTGGTTATTTATAACGATCTCAGACGAACTTCTGGTAGAAGACTCACGTTTCCGCTTGCTGTACGCGGGAATGGGAATTCAACCGTGAAAGTTTGTGTGCCAGTAACAGTGACTGTATATAGTCCATCAAATCCTGTACCAGAAGTACAGTCTAGATATATTCTTTGTCCTGTAGTGAAATTGTGAGGAGAACCCACAGAAACTGTACATGTAGTTGATGGAGATGTTGCTGTGTATGTTCCAGTCAAAACTGTGTGTGCAGCAGCAGTTGTTCCATCATATCCCCTACCACCTGTTGCTACTGTTAAAGTATTACCAGAGGTATTTTTAGAAGCATACAATATTCTTTCCACATTCCATCTGTTTGGAGTAACACTCGTATCATAGAATGGAATCAATACTTCACCCTCATCTGGGAATCCAATTTTCTGTGTAGAATTGAAATATACATTCTGCAAATTGATGGTAGTTCCTGCTTGAGATAAAGTTGATGTCAAATATGAAGATGCAAGAGATAAACTATTTGATAGAACTCTATCTCTTTGTTTTCTCTCTAATGCTAGAGGATGTACAACTAAAACATTTGGAGCACTGGTATATCCTGCACCACCCTTTAAATTTATAACTGATAATACTCTACCACTTCCAGTCTCAATTGTAGTCTCAGCAGTCGCACCTTCTCCTCCACCACCTTGGAATAACAAGATAGGAGGAACTTCATAGTTAGATCCTGGATTTGTAATTGTAACTTGTGATACTTGCCCACCTGTAACAGTAGCAGTAAATTCAGCAACAGTTGGTCTCAATCCTGTAAATTCGTAACTATCAATTGTAGTCGAACTTGAGACAGTTGCGACACGACGATCAGATCCTTCACTAGAAATCTGAACTCTATCTTCTTGATCAATTGCTTGGAAAGTATTACTAATTAGTACATCTGAACTACTACCTGTGTATATGAACAGAATGCAATCAGATCCTGCTCTAGGTGCTTCGCTAAACTCAATAATAGAACCAGTCAATGTATATGCAACGCCAGGTTCCTGATATACACCATTTAAGAATATAAGCAAGTTGTTTTGTGGTTGTACGGCAGAATTATCACTTTCTAGAGAGAATGGTTCAGTATTTTCTGTCATAGTAAATGTTTTCTTCTTATTATCAAAATATGGTGCAATTTCGTCAAGTTGATTTAATTTACCAAAATAGTAACCAAAGAAGTCCATTCCTGCAAGAGGTGCTTCTGTAAATGTTATTTCATCACCAGAATATGTGTATGCTTTATCATTACCTTTAAACTGTAATGTGCTATTCAAGAATATCAAGAAGTTATCACTTGCGGGTAATGTTTGTGCAGATCCACCAGATAACATATTAAAGGTTGTATCTACTCCATCAAATGTACAATCTGAAACTCCAATCTGGAAGAATGGTTGCTCCGAAGCAGTTCTAGTAATACCTGTTAAGTTACCATTGTTAGTTCCAACATTCAATGTAATAGTGTTTGTTGCGACTGAATCAATGTTAATTGCAGTGTCGTAGTAAGGATCTGAAGGACGTGGATAAGTTTTAACTGATGTATTATTATCGTTAGCACATGTGAATGAAAGAGAGTTATTAGCTATCTTAACACTAGTTCCTGCAGTCAAAGTATGAGATCCTATTGTTAGGACTAGTACGCCTGTACTATTGTCATAAGTGGCATCAGTCACGTCATGATTGACAATTGGTGATGCTCCAACATTAACTGTAATAGTATTAGTAGTTGTTCCTGTAATAGTAATAGTCTGTCCAGATACAGGGTCAGTAGATCTTGGATAAGTCTTTGTTGCTGTATTTCCGTCCATAACACATGTAAAGGACAATGCGTTATCTGCTATGGTAAGTGTGTTAGATGTTGATAAACCATGACCATTAGAGGTAATTACCATATTACCTGTTGATGGAGTGTATGCCACATTTGTCACTGGGTTGTTCAAGTTTCCTAAGTTGCTTTGAACACCATTTGCTACAGCAGATACAAATGTATGTGCATAATTACCACCTGACTGGACTGCGTTGCTTGCTGTACCACCCGCCCAAGTGTGTGCACCAGTTCCTACTGCTTGTGTAACTATTGCCCATAATGTTGTTATGGTAGATGCTGTGTCAATACAGCATGCTTCTGAGTATGTTGTGCTTCCAGAGTCATTGCTGATTGTATTGTCTTTTGATTGTGTTCCTACAGTGTATGAGTTTGTAGTAACTGTAAGGTTACGCATAACCTGACGACAAATATCTCTAGCATGATTGAATACCTGTACAGACTGTCCTTCTTCTCCAGATAGATGTGGTGTTCCAATGTATAAGTTAGCAGCATCATATGTTGCATCATTTCCACCAAATTCTACGTTATCAGCAACTGCATCTATTAGTAAGTTTGTATCACGAATACACTTGACTTGATATGTGCTAGAGAATCCAGTGTTATCTGCCATCATTCTACCATATGCAGTTGTAGCAATGAAGTTCTGGTTTGCTCTGAGTAAGTCTCCTGCGTCTGCACCCTTCGAGTACTTATAAACACCGTATGACACTACTGCTCTTTGAATCGCAGTCGAGGTGGCACTTACAAAGGTATGAGTAGATGTATCAGATGAAGGACCTACGAATACAGTAAAGTCATTTGCATTTGACTCATCTATTGTCAACCATGCTCCGTGTGCGGGATCTCCAACTCTAGGATATGTGTGCTGTGTAGCGTTATTATCCTTAGCACATGTAAATGTTAGTGAGTTTGTAGCAAACTTAATTCTATCACCCTTAATCAATCCATGATTAGTAAGTGTTACCACCATCTTACCATCAGTAGGAGTATATGCGATACCTGTTGGTTGGAATTGATATGCAGAAAGTCCTACCCATGTATGTGTGTCAGTGTTTGTGGGTGTAGTTCCATTTAGTGCATTGACAGTAATAGTAGTAGATGCCACTGCTTCTACTGGTACGTTCTTCATCTTACCCTGTGTACCAATAGGATCAGTAGGACGTGGGTATGCTGCATTACCACCACTACCATAGTTGCAACTGAATATTAATGACTCATTAGCAATTCTAACTGTGGATACTGCCTTCTTAATACCATTTGTTACTGCTGATACAAATGTATGTGGATCAACGTTTGTAGAAGGAATAGTGTCAAGAATCTGTACAGTAAATGTGTTTGTAGTTACGTCAAATACCTGTAACCATCTATCAGAAGCATAGTCAGTAGAACGAGGATATGCTTTCTCTGCTGCAGCACCAGTAGCACCACCAAATCCACAACTGAATGTTATAGAACTATCTGCAAACTTAACTTGATCTCCATTTACAAATCCATGATTAGCAACTGTTACAACCATTAGACCTGTATTGGGATCATATGTTGCTGTAGTTGCAGTAAATTGTGATGGTGCTTGTAATCCGTGGTTTGCTCCTATTGTTAATACCATTTCACCTGATGCAGGAGCATATGTTCCATTTGTAGGAAGAAACTGTTTTACTAACTGTTCTCCAACACGAGGATCAGATAATCCTACTACGTCATCAGGGTTATATCCATTTCCTGGATTTACTAATTTTACGTTTGTGACACTTCCACCACTAACTGTTATGTCTGCAGTCGCACCAACTCCAGATCCTAATTTATTCTTTAATGCAATTCCAATATATGTGCCATCGCTATATCCAGAACCACCAGCTAATTCATTCTCTTGATCATTTGATATACCAACATTAACTGTTATTGTATCTCCTGCAACTGCAGTGATAGCAAGGGTTTTGCCAGATACAGGATCTGATGGACGAGGATAAGAATGAGTAGATCCATGATTATCTGCGTCACATGTAAATGTGATTCCGTAGTTAGCAATAACGATTGTATCACTTGTAGTAAGACTATGAGTACCAATGTCTATGATTAGTACGCCTGTACTAGGTGTGTAACTAGTTCCAGATTGTGCAGTAAATTGACTACCACCTGTTACCTGTATCGCATTTGTAACACCACTTACAAAGATATGTGTGCCCAATCCAGATACACCAGTATTGAATGATTTTATCTCATCACCAATCTGATCTAGTACAAATGAACTAGTGTAAGATGAACGATCATAATACATTGCAATGATCTTACTATTTGATAATGGAGGTGTAACAAATGTTACAATATTATTTGATAGTGTATAAGTTGCAGGATTCGCAATAAGACCATTTATTGAGATCATCAATTGTGATGATGCAGCAGTCTTACCAAGTTTAGTTCCAAGATCAATACCACCAGTTTGTAACTTGAATGAGTCATTTGTACCATCAATAAATGATCTTAGAGAATGTCCTACTCCACCTCCTACTGATAATAAATCAATTGCATTGCCACTTAGAGTTGAAGAAAATTCAATTGTATTAGCATCTACATATCTGATAAAATATTCACTTCCATTTGTTAATCCACCTATAGGTGTTGCCGATCTATTGTTTGGATAGTTTCCAGTATCTACAGTTGGTAATGCAGAACTAGGACTACTAATAACACCAGTAACAATTGCTGCTAATGTTGTAATTGCACTCTTAACATCTTGACATCCACCAGAGTCATTAGTAATACTTAAATCTGTTTGTGGAACTATTGTTGTATATGTTCCTACTGGAAGGTCATTAGTGACTGCTAATAAACATAAATCTCTTGCTTTATTAAATGCATATATTGTCTCTGCTTCTTCACCACCTACGTGTTGTATTCCTGTACCAGTAGTATATGTCTCTGCAGCATCCACACTAAAGTAATTACCACCATACTTAAGATCATTTGTCCATGCAGCGATTACAAGTCTTGTATCTCTTGCACATTTTGCTTGATCGTATGTTAATGTTGGATATTGTGTATTTAAGAACCCAATAGTCTCTTCTACAATATAATCAATGTTAGTGACGATTAAATCTCTAGCATCTAGGAATCTATCTCCACCAGAACTATAAGTAACTTTTTGGTTAGCAACAAAACCATGATTTGTTATTGTAACTCTATTATTTGTTAAATCAACTACAGTGCTAGATGATCCATCAAATGATAATGTTCTATCACTAATATCATCAATCTTATATGCAATACAAGATAAGATCTTTTGAACGTCTAATAACTGTTTTCCAAATATAGAAACTTCTGTAGGAACTAACGCAGTATAATCTGGTTTTGATAATGCAAAGTTATTGATAGTTGCTAACTTACCAGTATTCTTAGCAGATGGTTTTGGTGTTATGAATGTTGTACCATTAAATGTAGTTCCTAAACTATTAGTATTTGGTTGCCACCAATCAAACTGACTGCTAGGATTTAAGTTATTTGTTGATCTTGGTCTAAATTCCTTTTTGACAGATTGTAGTAGTACTTGTGTACCAACCACCTTAAATCCTGCAGGGTGTGCAGCAAACTTAAGTGGATTCAACCAATCTGAAATATTTACTGAAGATGATACGTCATATGAGAACTCTTGGAACCTATTACTATCATAAACACGTTGTTCATTAAGATCTAGGAATCCAGTAGTCTTCTCCCAGTTAGCAGAAGATGTACTAATAGGTGAAACAACAAATTCAGCGTCTGCTCTATCAAATGCATGTATTTGACCAAATGCAGCAGACTCTTCACCAAATACAGGTTGACCAACTACAAAATCACCCTCTATAAGTTCTACACTTACAACACGTCCAGCTGGATCCCAATCTTTGATAAATCCATATGCTGTGTATGATGTATTAGAAGCACCTTGATATATTCTTTCTCCAATAGAGAAAGTAGCGGGTTTCATATATGCAATAATGTTATCGCCTAAATCTGTACTTTGTAAAGTAAAGTAAGTTTGTCCTGTATTAGAATCTCCTATAGGAGCACTTGTGAATGAAATGGTTGTTTCTGTATTAGCATTTGCAAGACTTGTAGCAAGTTTTATTTGATTGTCTGCTAATCCATTTGCAAGAGTTGCAGCAACAGCATAATAGGTTGTATTAACAGCAAGTGGTGCAGGAAGTTGTCCAGATACTTCTACTAGAGTAATTGCAGTTCCTGATGGTATCTTTGCATTATATGGGAAGTTTAAAGTGCTGTTAGACTGTAATGCTACAAAGGTGTGACTAATTCTTGCTTTAACTGTAGGTGCTGATGTAAATCCTCTACCCGCGTTTGCAACAGTAACTGCCTGTATAATTTCGTTCTGTATTATTGGTTCTAATGCAAACAATGATCCTTGACCACCTTCTAAGATAATCTCAGGTGTTGCAACAAAATTCTGACCACCATTGACTACATCAAGGTAATCAATGATTTGAGTTCTAACTAATTGTAAGTTATAAGTTGTATTTAACTTAGGTTTAAGTGTTCTATCATGACTGTAGTTGAATGTAATATTTTCACCACCAATCTTCAATATCTCACCCATATCAGATGACTTGAGTAGTATAGATGCACCAGTTCCTGTTTTTTGTTCTATATTGATTATTGGAGCACTTTGGAACTGTTCTCCTGCTGCTTCTATTGCAATACTTACTACACCTTCATTTAAAATAGTTGAGTTCAATGCTGCGTTGATACCATTACCACCTTGTGCAGTGATAGTAGGTGCAGATAGATAACCTGATCCAGAGTTGGTTACAGTTACTGAATCTATTGATGCATTTAATAACGTCTCAGTTGAGACTGGATCAACAAATATCAATCCACCATCACCAACAGCAAATACTGCATCATGTGTTCCATCAGAACCACCTAGGTCTGCTCCAGAGATTGTAAGTTGATCTCCTAGAACGTACGCAGTTCCACCCGCTGTAACAGTGACAGATTCGATAGTCCCGTTACCATCAGTGACAACAGTGAAAGTAGCACCAGTAGCAGAAGAACCCGCAATTGATTTTTGAATAATTCCCGTATAAGTTTGTGAGGTTCCATAGTTTGTCGCAGATTGAGATTGAATTGAGACAGTTGAGATTATACCGTAATATGGATCGTCAAAGACAACAACAGGAGCAGTTCTATAATTTGTTCCTTCAGTTGTTACAGTTACTTCTGATACTTGACCCGCACCAGAGACTGCAGGAGCAACAACTGCTTGTGTTCCAGATATAGAATTAATGGTTGCAACTGAGTTACCACCTGTATATACTCTAGACCTAATATTGAATGACTGTGTGCCAGTTCCAGAGTTGGTTATGGTAATTGCTGTACCCACCTCTGCAAGTTGTGGTGTCAATGCTAACTTAATACGTCCCGCATCTCCTATGTTAATTGCATAGTAAGTCTCACCTACAACCATATTGCTAATTGGGTTGGTTGCAGCTGCAGTATACTTAACTGGATCTCCTGTCTGTACATCATGCACAGCAAACTCAAATTGATCATCATATCCTACTGCGTCTATTTGTGATGGGTTAATATTATAAACTTTACCCGAATTGAACATGATGTATCCTTTGTTACCCGCACCTGTTCTTGTATTTTGTAAAGGTTGAAGTCTTAATACAGATGTTATTGGATCCCATGATATAACTTTACCTCTAGCAGTATTATTATCTTGAACTCCCTTACCAATAATAATTTCATCAGGTATAAAACTACCTAAGACATTTTCTAAAGTCAAATCAACAAAATCGGGTAATGTTACAACTACAGTTGGTAAAGATGACTGATTATACCCAGATCCTGAGTTTGATACTGAAACATTTGTTATTCCACCAGAAATAGTTGCAACAGCAGTTGCACCAGATCCAGATCTAGTAGATCCACTAAGTTTTGGTAAAGTTTGATAATTTCTACCATTGTCACCAATTGTTATGGTTGCAACTCCTCCAGAGGGGTATAATGAATTAGTAGAGTATGTTATACCATTATCACTAAATCCACCGTAACCAACTGTGTAAGGAACAATAGTTTGTTGATAAGAGACTTCAGTAGAAGAAATTACTTTGAAAACTGTATGTACTCCTAAAGCTGGGTCATTTATAACATTCATATACCTACTATTCGTCACATCACTCTTAACTTGAATCGCATTACCCATAGCAAGATGATTTTGACAAACGTAGTACAATGTATCAGGAGAATCTACTGCAGGAGTAATTTCTACACCACGAGATGTTGCTGTAGCAAAGTTAGTAATATAACCATTCCATGTAACTGGTTCTCCGTTAATTTTATAGACCACACCTTTCTCATATCTTAATGTTCCACCATATGCATCCTCACTTTCTGAGAAATAGATTGCATGAGTAGTATTAGACGCATTAGTTTGATCAAATGTATATGTTACACCACGAGACATTGATAAAGCAGGAGATTCTGTTACAGATCCATATTTGTCACCTGTAATATAATATCCATTGCCAGATCCATAGTTATACAAAGGATGTGCAGTAGTTTTTGCTGCAACAGTCACTGTGTATGCGTTTGGTGATGTATTTTCGTGTATTACGTCATGATAGTAGAAAATGCCAGGCAAATCTACCATTTTGATTGTTATTGAGTCTTGTTGGTTAGTTATTGGATCTCTGACTTCATTTGTAATGTTTTTGTAAGTGAATACATCAGTATTAGCAGGATCTAGTGTAAATGACAATACTTTACCAGTATTACTTGAATCTGATGTATCAAAGAGGTAAGAGTGTCCATTTATCATGGATAAGTTTGGTTCATTGATATAAACGTCTGCAGGACCACTATTATTACCTGTTGTGACATTTGCTGCAGTGGTTGAAGCAAAGTTTCTCTTAACAGTAAATCTACGTATGTTTTCTGTTCTAACAACAATATAATTTGTCTTATTATAAGACGTAGGTGAGACACCTGAGATATTAACAAGATCTCCTGCTTTGAGTTGATGTGTTGGTCTTGCAACACATTCTACTTCTCTTTCTACTTGTGTAAGTGTAATAGTAAATCCAGAACCACCATTATTACCAAGGTTAACATCTGCAGCAGAAATCGTATCTCCAATATCGTATCCATATCCAAAACTTGTAATTGTTACAGCTGCTACAGCACCGCCAGATACAACTATAGTTGCTTTTGCAGTTAGTCCATCTCCATTGGTTGTTAGTGGAACATTTGAATATGTTCCATTTGCATAACCTGATCCACCTGTAATACTTGCCCATCCATCTTGGAATAAGTTACCATCTGTACGTGTTCTGATATATTCCCAACTAACAGATCCGTCTGTTGCTACACCAGAAGTATGTGTGGGTGCGGAAGATCCAGTTGTTCCTCCGTTATGTTGAGCTCGGTATACTCTGTTACTAGCATATATCAAATCACCAGATGTAATTGAAGTTGTTGCTGTCCAAGCTTCTAGCAACTTCATACTATCAAGTGTAAAGAATTTCAAATGATAGTTGCCATTAATTACTTTAGTGGTAAGTGTTTTAGTAAATGAATTATTAGTAGCGGAAATATTAATAGTATCTCCAACTTGTAGAAAATGATTAGTTTCGGTACGAAGGTATCCAAAGAATAAATCAATCCCTAACGGTCCTGAAGTATATTGTCCAGAGGGAAGTCCAGTTACAACTGCACCTTCTACTTGAGATACAATTGCACTTACACCATCTCCACCAGTTCCAGTATTATCAAATAGCAGTCTATCGTTGACCTTATAATCTTTACCACCACCCTCTACAAGGTATTGATCAATGTTTGCGGAAGAGAACTTGTTTGTTGATGATACAATTAGAGAATCCGCTTGACCTCCTCTAATAAACGGATAGTAACTATAATATCCAATACCATCCTCGATGTAGGTAAGTGTTTCACCAGTTTCCATTACAATAAGAGTTGTACTGTCTTCTAGTGCTAAGAAGAAGTCAACTTTATTATCTAACTCTTTTCTTTTTGCTGTAATGTTATCAACACCTACAAATGGAGCTCTGTAGCGTATTGCGTCTTCTGTAAAGTTTTTCTGCAGTCCATTACCATTCCAGTTGACCGCATCTGCTTCTCCATAAAACTCTGAACCAATAAAGTAGGGAAACGCAGGAAATCCAGTTGTACCTGTAATAGTTGTAAAATAACAATATGTTCCACTTGGATATTCTGGAGTAACGCAGAATCTTCCATTATAGCGGTCTAAATCGCCTAATCCTTCCACATACTCATAATCTTCAATATAAGTCCCTAGAGGGTCTGTAAGACCGCTTAGAAGAGCATCTCTGCTAGTCTTGACTCTATAACTGGTTCTGATACGTTTATATGCGTTGAATGGTGCACTGTTCTCAGGATCTTCGTATCCATAAGGTCCGTATATTGGATGTCCGTCATATGCCCAACCAATAATCGGGGAATGTAGTGTAGGAGGTAATTCTTGTAGAGCACCAGTGTTATCAAGACCAATACTATCCTTAAGTAAGAATCTTAGTTGTTTTGGATTATAGAGGTACGCATACTCTCCACCATAGATCAAATAGTTCTCACCTTGGAATACCGCACCACCAAATGCATCAGTGGTCTTAGGTGATACAAATGTACTACTACCTAATTCATTACCAGTTGCTGCTTCGTTTATTGATAATTCCGTAAGTCTAGTTTGGAATGACGCACCAGAACCAGGATATACGATACTAACCTGTGTAGCACCCGCAGTATAACCAATACCTTTACTGGACACTGTAATACCAGTAACAATGTTTGAAGTTAGATCAACAGTAGCAAATGCGGTTGCACCAATACCATCTCCAGTAATTACAACATCAGGAGGACCGAAATACGCACTACCACCAAATGTAACAATTATACTTTCTATCTTTCCGTTAATGATTGATGGATATGCAACAGCACCACTACCACTAATCAAATTAATAGTTGGTTCGTATGTATATTGGGATCCTGCGTTTGTTATGTTGATACTATCTACAGGACCTCTACAAACTGCTACTGCAGTTGCTCCTACTCCTCCGCCACCTGTAATACTTATTGTAGGAACACTTGTATATCCCGCACCGCCATTTACTATATTGATGCCAGTTACAATTCCGTCCGTGATTTGTGCGGTAGCATATGCTTGGTTTCCGCTTGTTGCTCCTCCACCTACGATAGAAACGCTCGGTTGAGTTGTATATCCCGCACCACCACTCGTAACGTTGATAGCA
>Ga0209359_10000018_pt1 | contig 34029 bp, 77 predicted proteins | sample MarorgKNORR_S2LV_FD_188224 | JGI IMG/M metagenome (GOLD analysis project Ga0209359, IMG submission 188224) | Marine microbial communities from the Southern Atlantic Ocean, analyzing organic carbon cycling - Surface_A/KNORR_S2/LV (SPAdes) (version 2) | ecosystem: Environmental > Aquatic > Marine... | reverse complement strand
TAACCTTCCTACTGAAAGTATTTTGTTGGGAAATCGTTCTGATGTAGATATTTTGCTATCTTCCACCCAATTAGGCCTTAAAACCAGTTTTTTTGATTTAGTTTTAAAATTTTGTTCTAAAAATTTTTTAACCCCCAACCCAACTTCTTTACCATTATGATCAAAATGATTACAAATCATTTGAGAATCTAAAATAATTTCATAATCTCTAAGGATTATATCGTCACACAAACATATGTCTGGGCCCCAAAAGTAACTATCTGTATCTATTGGAGCTTCCACTCTTAGCGGTAAGCAGCCCTTTACAACACTAGCCCTCCATAGCGCACATCCAGTGCCACAGTGACTAATGTTTAATTCTCCAAGGCCCCACACATCATCAATATCGCACATACCGTCTTTTTTAAGGTCGCGAGCAACAGACACCATTCGGGAGCTATCTTCACGGCACCAGTCTGGGTTTGTAAAATAATATCCAGTCATGCACCCGATTTTTTTATTCTTCATCATTGTCACTAAAAATGTCATTAATATATGAGAGGGACAGAGCACGTCATCATCTAAAGTAAAAATGTATTCTGATTTACAATACTCGAAGCCAAAATTAAATGCGTCTGCTGTAGATTTATGTTTTTTATATGCGTTTTCTGGATCCCTAGATTTTTCAATTACGTCTGGCAATCCCGTTTTACAAGTTATAATATTAATTTCTTTAAATGCTTCATTAGCATTATTTTTTCCTAAGGCATCTTGCATTATTTCAGAAAAATTAGGGTCGCAGGCGTTATCTACCACAGTCAAGGATACATTTGGAGTCGAACTGCCTATGGTAAATAAAGCTTCTGCCCATTTATCTAACACCCCAGTTTTACCACAAACAACAGTTAATACATCAATAGAAGGAAATGACATATAATATAATACACTGAGTGCATTTTAATGGTGTAAAATATTTTATGAAAATTGCAGTTATACAAATGTCAGACTCTGATTATGCTGAAGACAATATGGGCTGCATTCATCTTGTTTCTGAATATTGCGAGAAACATGGATATAAACATATAGCAGAATTACCCCACTTCCCAGACATAGCAGTCGCCTACCAAAAACCACACATAATATTAAAATATCTTCACAACTTTGATTATGTTGTATGGTTTGATATCGACGCAGCTTTTATAAATACCTCTATTAGAATAGAAGATATAATTAATTTATACCCTGAAAGGGATATATTTTATTTTGACGATATAGGCAGCTGGAAGCTCAATGCGGGTGTTTTGATAATCAAGAATTCATTTAAATCTACCGACCTGATATGGCAGTGGTGGAATCACTGCCCTAAGCGCGCAAAGCCAGACTGGAGGAAAACTGCAGGAGATCAAAGCGTTTTGATCGAAGTATTAGAAAAAAACCCTACTTTTGAAAAGGTTTTACCCATGAATATGATGAATTCTCATCCGTTAGAATTTAAGCCTGGAGATTTTGTCGTACATTTTATGGGTTACTATAGTGGGGATGTAAAGTATCACATGGATTTTATTGCCTCTAATAGTGCCGGTTCAGAATGGAACGGTAAGTATATTGAGGCGTTTGCCAAAATTCAACCTGACGCAAAAACCAGAAATTTAGAAAAAAAATATGACGTAATTAGTCATGAAGATGTGATTAAACTAATGTTATAAAGTTTTATGCCTATCAGCTTGAGGCGATATCAATTCAAAAAATAATATTAATTTATAAATAATTATAATACTATCGGCTGACGCCGGAATCGCCTGAAGGGCATTAAAGCAAAAATAAAAAAAATTATATTAGCTGTTTTGTTAAAAAAATGTTATTATACTATATGCATAAAAGGCAGAATAAAATAAGTAAGTTGTGGGGGTTTAAAGTATGTGAAACAACGTTTTTACAGTCTACGACAGAGCCCCGAAAGTTATCATTCGAAGGGTTTACTTGCACTTCAATAGGAGTTTTTATAGAAAAATTATGACAAACAATATATATAATAAAATTAAAGAATATACTGCTCTTACTGTATATGAAATAAATCATCTAATTAATACTGTTGCTTTTGCTCCTCAAGGTAATGTTGTTATTGCTGGCACATATTTAGGAGGAGATGTAATGTCAATGACCTTAACTTCTCCAGAACGGGAATACCATGTTATTGATTCGTTTGAAGGTTTAGCGCCACCAGCAGAAGAAGATATGTGTGAAAACCCATGCTTTGCAGGAGAATTCAACGCTGGAGGGTTGGATAAATGGATAGATAATTTTACAAAAAACAATATTAAAGTGCCGCGAACATACCCAATGTTTATAGATGAAAATACAATACAATCAGTTGACGTAAATAATATTGCTGTTTTATGGTTAGACTTAGATCATTATATACCAACTAAAGCTTGTTTAGATCATTTTTATGATAAAGTAGTTCCTGGGGGCAAGATATTGACTCATGATTATGGTTTTCACAAGTGCCCAGGTGTTAAAAAAGCTTGCGACCCTTATAGTGAAACCTGGGAAACCCCAAGAAACACAGGGATAGGTCAAATCTAAAACTATACTTGGATCAATTAATTTTAATTTGTTTAGATTTATTTTCTTTTTGTGGAATTGATATAGTTAATATACCATTTTCAACTTTTGCTTCAATTCTATTTGTATTAATACTACTACTAACATTAAACTCTTTATTAATTGAGCTTGTCATGCTTTCGTTAATTTCCTTTTCTCCTGTAATCTTTAAAACAGAATCTTCTAACTTAATAGATATATCTTCTTTTGACATCCCAGGTACTTGTGCAGTAACAATATAAGTATTGTCTTGCTTCTCTAAAGTTGTTCTGTATCTGTAAGAGTCCACGCTATAGTCTATAATACTGTCCATTGCGCCGTCAATTGTACTTAGCAAGCTAGGCTCGCCAAAAAAATTAGTAATTAGTGAATTTTTCATATGCATATATAGTTGCATACTTCATGCCAAATTATATACCACTAAAACAGGGGGTTTCTACCCCCAAAAGAGACAGAATTACACTACGCCAAAAATACCTTAAAAATATTTAGGGACATCTTGTCCCATACAAGCAATTCGCTTAGTTGCGGATTCCGCAAAAAAGTTAGAAAACTGGTAAATATGATCTTTTCCAGGTACTAAATTTAGATTCATAGCACCAAATTTTGTAAATTCTGGTTTGCCGCCATATTGCTCGTCTTGATAAAAAATTGGCTCTACCAAACAGTAAGAATTGTAAAAATATAACATTTCTGCCATAATTACGTCCCAAGATATTGAAGATCTAAATGCATCGATGAGCGCTCCGTAAAATGACGCTGCGCCGAGAGGACTGCAAATTAAAACAGAATGCAAACCTAACATATTATATACCCTGTACATTTCTTCATTATGATAGTCGGCGACTATTTCGGTATTAGTATTTCCGTTTGTTCTGCCAAATAATACATTTCCGCAGTAAAGGTGATCCGTACCTTCGGGTACATTTATAACGTCTGGCATTTCTCTATAAAAAGAAACGTCGTCTTCTAGCAACATAAATGGTTGAAATGGCCTGGTTGGGTCTTGGTCTTTTAAACCTTGGTGCATGATCCTTGCCGCAGCAACTGCTCCAGATCTAAGAGTAGACTCAGTATCGCCATCCTTGTCAATTTCGAAAGGGTGAATTTTAGTTAATTTATAATCTTTTAATATTTCACTGGCGTGACGGTGTCTTTCATTATAATGCTCAAGATCTGGATCGTCAGTCTGAATGCACTGTAAGTAGTAATTTATTTCTTTTGTTAAGATTTTCATTCTGGACGCTTACCAAGAGGCTTTCCATCTTGACCAATTTGCCCAGACCTGATTTTTGTAGCAGATACATCTTGCATTTCTTTACTAAGCTCAAGTTGTTCAATATTATAACCCACACCCCTACCGTAAAAAACATCTGTAATGTTAGGAAGCTCTACCACTTTGATTTTATCCCCAAATTCTACGCAGGCTTTTTCTATTTCACTTTTAACTTTTTCAAAATCGTAAGGATTATTTTCATCGGTACCAGCAACGTCTCTTAAAGCTATACAGCATTGACCAACTCTTTTGACAGCCTCGTAGACCAAAGTTTTGTGCCCAATATGGAATGGCTGGTATCTGCCAATTAAAAGCGCTGTTGGAGCTTGATTATCCCATTTTTCTGTTTCGTAAATTTTCTTCAAAACTTGCTCGCACCACTCATCAGGAGTCCCTTTGTTTAAAACTAAGTCGTTTTCATTCCAGCGTTTATCGTGCGTAGGAATTTCAAACATTTGATTAGTATCTGCGTATCGGCCTTCTTGTATTCTATCTACCCAAATTACAAAATCTGGATTAAAGGCTTCGCGAGTAGATTCTGTTGGACAGCAAAAATCAGCCACAACAAAACCGCCTCCTAGGGCGGCCCATTCGCTTAACTTACCCATTCTTCTAGAGTGTTCTAGTCTATCTTCTTCAGAAAATCCTAAATCTTTATGAATTTCCTGACGAATTGCATCTGCGTTAAACCAAACCGCACCAAGTGCAGGAACTAGTTTTTCAGCGAGTGTGGTCTTGCCACTACCGGGCAGTCCCATTATCAATATTTTACGATTTAATTTCATTTTTTATTTGAGTAACTATTCTTTTTCTTTTTCTAGGCGTCCACGACAATGCCATATCAACGTGATTTGAGTACTTAAAGTCAGGTCGGCGGCATTCTGAATGAATGTATTGTTTTGTTTTGATTAATTCGTCTTGCATTAATTTGATTAAAAATTTCATATCGCTGTTTTTAGCCTCACATCCTTTTAATTTTAATTGCATTCCTTTTAACCATATCATGTCTTGTTCGTCGGGCATATATTTAGATACACCCCTGGGTTTTTTTTGGGCAAGCTAATTTATTATAATTTACAAAACTGTTTTGATATTGAAAAATACCACCCCCCGCCGGATTTCTTTGTCACATTTTAAAAATGAATTCACAAAATGGGTAGGGTTGCAGGGGGTAGGGGTATCGTGCAATAAAATAGTTTAATCTTTTTTCGCTTTTTTCTTGCGTTTTGGTCAAAATGTGTTAGATTATATATATAAGATTAAGAAAGACTAATACTAATAACAACACTAAAATTATGAAAGTAAAAGTTCGAATCCCAATGGTTTTCACCAAGGCAAGACCTCACAAACTAAAAAACAAGACGCTTCCACGCAAGACGAAGCACAAAAAAACTTTCGCATAATCACACTTTTTTCTTGCAATTACTTTACAGATCACTATAATGAACACTATGAACAACGAAAATAATATCGCTCTAATCGCTAAAGCCGTTGAACTCGCTAATGAGAACAACAACAAAGTCACAGGCAAGTTTGCCGACTTACTTAATGACCTTGAGGAAGAAATCGCCAACGAAGAGTTTACTCTTGAACATGGCATCCAACACGCATCCGAGCGTGACATCGAAAACGAATTCGAATCTCTTGATTCAGTCGAAGCTGAAGAAGACGAAGACTTTGACGCTGACGAAAACCTCACCGACATGAATTGCATCAGCGGTTCAATGCGTGACATCTTTGAATCCTAAAAGAAAGGCTAATAATGTACATACTTAAATCAATACTCAACCAAGCGGGTGCCGTTTGGGTTGCCGAATCCATAGCAATGCGTCAGCGTGATGCCGAGCGGCTTCTACGCTCTCGCCTCGCACATAGTGACGGCTCTCGTCGTTATGGTCTTTTTTCCGCTAACGCCTCGAAGTAATGGAAGGATACAATGGTTGGTCTAATTGGGAAACATGGAATGTTGCCCTATGGCTAGGTAATGACGAAGGCTTATACAAACTTGCTAAGCGTTTCGTACACTATAAAGATCTAGCTAACTATCTAGTAGAATCCGGCACTACTAGCACGCCCGACGGTGCAGACTACCAAGACCCGGAGCTTGACACCTATGCACTTGACGAGTTGCTGATGGATGACTTCTAAACCTTTGATAATCAAGCAATTAGGGCAAATCGCCCTGAGCGTTTTTCCGGAAGTCTTTCAGTAACAAAGACTTACAACATAAAAAAAGTAAAAAAAAGTAAAATAATACTTGACTTTTGTCGATTGGTGTGGTATGTTGTATACATAATAAGATAAACAATATAACAAATAAAAAAATGACAAATCTAACAGAACGCGAAAAAATCCTCATCATCACAAAAATACTCAATAAAAAAGCTTGACTTTTGGTAAAAAATAGATTAGATTGTAAATATGATTAAGAATAACAAAGTTACACAAGTAAGAATAAAAAAGTGGTCAACCCATTGGTCTGTCAAAATCTTCGATCAAGGCATAGACTCAGATGGCAACGATCGCCCACGAGTTCGCACCGCTTCAAGCGAATCTCATCTCAATAGAATCATGCGAGACGAAGGTCTCAATCAGTTTCGTTTCAATGTCATCTTTCAATGATAAAGCTTGACTTGTTAAAATAAATTCATTAATATAATAAAATGTTAAATAGTTCAAATAGAAATGTTCCCACTCGCAGAGTCGATTTTCAAAATGTCACTATCCAAGTTGTTGATAGGCTCAAAAGTAACCCATCCGAACAACGGACTTACAAGATGCGAGTAAGTGCTGACCTTGACCAAGAGCTAAATCATGCTTGGGCTTTCGGGCGAGCCGATTGGGATAATAACCCTTGGGAAGTTATGTCAGTAGCAATCCTTCACTCCTTCATTGACTCAACCGAGCAATATCTTTACTAAAAAAGCTTGACTTTTAAAACCTTTTCAAGTATATTCATAATATGAAATTAATTAACATAGAAAAAAACGAAAACTTCAGCGAATGGCTGAATATCCGCATCTTCGGCAAAGTTGTCGAAACCGAAAAGTCGCTTGCTTTGGCAATGCAAAAAGCTAAAGAGCTACAAAGTAAAGAGCAAGCCAATACTCGAACCCCTTTCATAATAATAGTAAATCAAAACGCACAATGAAAATCATAAAAGAACAAATCGACAACCTCACCAAAACATTGCAAAAATTAACTTTTCAAAAAATGAACGCTCTTAGAATGGGCGACGCAAAACAAGCTCAAGCAATCGAGTCTGTTCAAGCAGACATTGATGATAGGATTGTGCAGCTAGAAAGAGCTATCAGGCTTATAAGATCATGACTTGGGACATTATGCTATTCTTGCCTTGGGTTGTAGTATTCTACTGTATGCACAAGAGCATCATAAGCTCTTGGTAACCAAGCTTTTAGGGCAAATCGCCCCCGGCGGTTTTATGTAAATTCTTGATAAGCAACACCTTCCGGTAGCATAATTGTGCAAAAAAATAGTTGAAAGTTTTTCTTGACTTTTCGGGGTTTATGTGCTATGTTGTATATATAAATTAAAGAAAATCTAACACAAAAAAATTATGACAAAATCCGAAATCGAAGCAAATATCTCTCACCTTCACGCTCACCTTGCCGAGGCTCTTGACCTCAGCGATGCTGACAAGGTTGCTCTTCGCAACGAAATCGGCGACTTGCAAGACAAGCTCGCCCTCCTCGAATTCCAAAACGAAGGAGAAGACTTCGACTTCGGTCATCACTCCGAATGGGAGTAAAAATAATTCATTTTTTTCTTGACTTTCAAGCCTTTATATGCTACATTGTATGTATAAGATAAATTAAATACTAACACTAAAAATTATGCAATCATTCCAAATAAAATTCCGGATCAATGAGGTTCAAAGAAATCTCCGTCACGCTACCGACTCGCAAGAGATCGCCCAACTTGAGAAAGATCTCAAAGAATGGAAACGCCATTTGCACGATGCCGAAATGATTGAATTTGAAGAGCGTGTCGGCTTCAAGTCAATGGAGCAAAATGCCGGAGTTTGGGGCGAGCGATAAAAAAGCTTGACACAAAAAATCAATCTGTTAATATATAGTTATGTTAGAAAAAAATAGAAAATCCAAATTCCCTGAGCTTGATCTCTCGCTCGAAATGTCAAGGCTAGAAGGCAAGCTCAAGTTTCTTGCTACTTGCTCCGAAAAAGTCAGCGAATGGACTCCGAGCTTTACGCAAGCCGAAACGATTCTCGAATCGCTTGGACATATCCAAGCCATAAGAAAAGACTTTGAAGAGTTGCAACGCAAAAAATAGCTTGACTCCATCGCTTAATCTGTCATAATAGAATCATGAAAGAACGAAAAAAAGAACTCACCAAAATAATTAACGAACACAACGAGCTTGCCGAAAAAGGTTGCGTTGAGTCTCAGCAGATCGTGATCAATGCCCAAATCGAGCTTGACGATCTTGCAAACAAAGAGCTTGCTCGTCTTGAGAAAATCCTTTCTGATGTTAGGAATAGCAACGAGTCCGCTGAAATGCCTGAAGTACACCGCAACCACGAAGAGCCTAGCTTTGACCCATACCGATAATATGGAGATTGCAGTAATTTTCATTCTATCTTGCTTAATCGGAGGAATCAAAGAATTAATTAAACCAACATTATCATAATGAGAAAAGTAACACAACAAATAAAATCAGCCTTTGAATCAAGCCAACCTTTGACCGTTGGCAACACCCGCACAGACGGAAACACTGTTTGGCTACATGGTAATGCCATTGTAAAACGAGACGCAAGCGGTTTCGTGATATGGTCGCTTGCTGGCTGGAATACTCCAACCACTCGTGAGCGAGTAAACGGAATAGTCAATGCCGGAGTTCATCAGGTTAACTTTGAACCTGTCTTAAATGGTCATAAAATTCACCCATCCGATTGGTTCGCTGTACCTAATCAAAACACAGAATCGCTCGTGTTCTAAAGTGTTGATGTCCAGGCTTTTACGGAAAGCCCGGTCCTTAAAAATTTCCTAAATCGTTGATAAACAAAGTTTTATGTAAAATTACATGGCCGCAAATCCCTGAATATCAGGGACTTACACATGATTAAAAAGTATTCTATTTGGCTATTTATCTTTTGTGATTATATAATTAAACATAATCAGCGTGAGCATATAACTTTCCTTCTGTATAGTTAGCTTTTTTTGTTATGTCAATAAAGTTTTTTGCTTTGACATTTGCCATAACGCAAGCTCTGCCTAATACTTTTTCATCGCTTTCTAATACTCTCCTAGCTTTTACTTCAGCAATCACAGGCACTTTATCGTTAGATAGTGTTAAGATAAATTTTGTTTCATTCATAGCTTAATTATATCAAATTGAGATTAGGAGTCAATACCTTCTTGCACAAAGCCCGTGGAATCTTTCTTTGCCATGCCTTTTTCGATAAGACCAACAACAACACCTTTCTTGTCTAAGAAACGCAAATCAGTATCATCACCATTGACAACTTGAAAACCTTTCCAAGTCTTGGGTAATTGATTGCGAAATACTACCGCAACATTGCCACCCATAGCAAGAACCATTTCACACTTCTTATCGTTGTTTTCACTACGAGAGAAGGTTAAATGATAATTGGAAGGAAACTTTGCTTCGCCCTTGATGAACGGCTTGTCGAGGAAAGAACACATTCTTTTGAATGACTTAGTATAATCGTAGAACTGAATGCCCTCGAAGTGCTTAAAAATGTTTGAGCCTTTAAATAGCTGAACATCTTCCCATGAAATGTCACTTGTAAGATTGAGACGGAAAACAGCTTGCATTTCTTTCTTGAGAGCCGAGCGGTAAGTGCTTGTAATCTCTTTGCATAGCTTAGTCATAAACTCAGCTTTACGCTCAAAGAATAACTTTGTCTTTGCAATGCGTGATTGCTGAACGCTATTCATTTGACCACGACCTGCCGTGTTAAGACAAGACATTGTGCATCCTTTGGAACGCCAACGACAAACTTCGTAGCCCGCAAGATTTGCTGGGGCAAGATGAATGCCCTTCGTGATGTAACCCATTTTTTCTCCTTTGAGAATTTTTTGGTTACCTGATGTGAGAAGTGTTGTTTTAATCATGATACTATACTAATGGAAATAAATTAATCTGTCAAGCCCCGAACACGCTCAACTAGAACTTTGTCTTGATAGAGTTTGCAAACACTAGCAAACCATCTTGGCTTTTTGTTTTGGACATGTACAAAAGACTCATACTTGTAAGGATTGTATGTTATCTCGACCATGTCAACCCATCCGTGCCACACAGTGTCTAGGTAAAAGCGAAGATATCCTGAGACACCGGCATGAACATTCTTGCTCTTTTCTCGAATCACACGCTCACGACCTTTTTGGTTTACCTTCATTGTTGCTGAATATATAGAAATTGGAGATCCATCCGAATGAGCCTTAACTAATCCGTCCTGGCGAACGCTCCAGCAATTCTTGTGAAGGTTTTTATATACGAACACCTTTCGGTCATAGTCGATGTCGTAGCGAGAGTCTGGTTTTGTTCTAATCATATCTATATAATAACATACACAGCAGGGATGTCAAGCCCTTTTTATCTTTTCGCAAGTGTATGATTATCAAGATTTTGCAGAAAAACTTTGAGCCGGCAGTTACGTAAAACTTTAAGAGTCAACAACTTACAATCCTACTAATTTTAATAATAAAAAAGCCCTTGGTTTCCCAAGGGCTTTTAAAGTTAGGCAAAGCCTATTCGGCTCAAGCACCCGAACGCTTAAAAAAGCGTGAGGCAACTTTTGCACGAATAATCCTTGCACGATTAACGCGACGCTCACCTCCATTTGTATCCTTGAAGCGGATAACCTTGGAGTTGTAGTCATGAACTTTAGCGGAGTAAAGTTCTCTTTTGAGACCATTCTTAATAAGAACGGAAACAAACCGACCCTTGCGTGCATCTAAGACTTCGTTGATGTTACGACATTTCATGATATGTTTTCCTTGTGTTAGTGATTAAAATTAAGCTACAAGCTCGACTTGCTCGACACCTGCGACAGGATCGAAAGCATTGTGAAAGATTTCAGAGCGTTTGGGCAAGTGCATTACATTGCGTCCTTTGCTGACTTCCGTGAAAGCATTGTACAATGAATTGAGATTGCGATCTTGAAAAACTTTGTGATCAGAATCTTTCCATTGCTCCCATGCTTGGGCAAGAGTGGACTTTCCAATAAGGTTGGTCTTGATTCCTGCTTCGTACACATCGAAAATAAGATGTTGTGCTTCACGATCATTCACGGCAATTTCTTTGTATGCGTCAACTCTTTTGTTTTGATGCGTCCACATTGGAATAAGATGCTCAGTGATTTTTTGCACACGATCAAGAAGCTCCTTGCGAACTTCGCCAACATGCTTACGAGTAAACACGACATCGTTATGAAAAACAAGGTTATCGCAAATGAATGGTGCATCACCTGCACATAAACCTGCTGCGAAAAGTTTGTCATGCGAGTTACGCATTCCAACCACACAACCACGCTCTTTGCCGTTGTCGGCAATTTCTGCATGATGAACTTGAAACATGCCGAAGTAGTGTTCACCTGCTTTGGTTAGGTTGTGGCATTCGTTTACGATCTCAAAACCTTTTTCTTCAAGAGTGTTGCGAGTAACATCGACAACGCTTGCGTGAGGAACAGGTTTCCACCGATTGGTTGATTGTGGAGTTGGAACTCTGCGAACAGAATCCATTTCCACGACATTTGATTTTGAGCCACAAATTCTAAGATTGAGGCGAGGGATTGATTGCGTGTTTTCTAACATAATTTTTTAAGTTTAGGATTTTTGATTGTTATGATATAAGTATAAGTGAATATATATAAAAAGTCAAGCACTAATTTTGCGAATTCTTGTTTTTGTTGAGACCATACTGATAGTCCTCCCAAGCTTGTGCTTTCTTGGCAATAATGTTAAGAGCAAACTTGATATGAACAAGAGTCTCTTGCTGTGCTTCATCAAGCTCTCCGCTTGCAAGTGCAGGAGCTATAAACCAATCACCCAATACATCGGTGACTGCATCCATTGCCTTGGTTGCACTGATATCTAATGGGTCAAAGATATCGTCGTTGTTGTCGTTAGTGAAGTCTTTCTCAATTCTCATACATATAATTATGACAGGTTTTGGACTACTTGCAAGCATAAAATGACTAGTAAATGCATTTTTTTTAGTGCTTAAATAGCTGATAATCAAGGTTTTGCGTCAAAACCGGCGGGGCCAAATCCCCCAAAAGCTTGGGGGATAAGGACTTAGGCGGCAAAGTCTAAAAGACTCTTTTTTCTATCTTATATAGCTTTTCAAGCATAGAGTCATGTAGTTTTCTTTTTTCTACAAAGTTCTCGCAAAAAGCCCCCATAGACTCAGCTAACATAAGCTCATAACCAAGCTCGCGAATACTTCTCTTTAGAGATTCGATGTTCACGACTATACTTTCGCAAGAGCTTTAACACGATCATACCTAAAAGAGCGAATACCCTTTCTGTTGTGGCAGAACGCACGAAACCCAACAACACTGCGACCTTCGTCATTGTTGCCAAACTCGTAATCGTGTTGAGGCTTGTTGATGGTATAACTTTCTGTCCGTCCGTCTTCAGTGGTATAAACCACTTGGTACTTAGTGGAGAACAGGTTTTTAATTTTGCTTAGTAGTTTCATAAGCTATCCTTTCATTTTGGATTTGTTGTAGTTGATCGAGAACTGCTTGACATTGGTCATAAGTCTCGTAATGTAAAGTGATTAAATCAGGGTGTTCGTTTTCACCTCTAATATACCAATCAGGCAAAAGCTCTTCAAAGTACATTTCCCATAAGCCCGATTCTTGATCGAATGTAGGTTTGTCGAGAGGTGGTAGTTGGCAGTTAGCTTCAATATAAGCTAAATTTAATTCTGAGTGATCGTTGTAAAACATGATATAATTATCTCAAATATGCGTTAGGATGTCAAGCCTTTTCTTGCCTCTTGAGCCTTTCTTACCTTTTGTGTGACCATAACATTTGGATTGTTAATGTGTGGCACAAGTGGCTTTGCTCCTGTATGAGATTGTTGCTTTGCTTTTTTATATAAATCCAAGTGTTGTTCTTGACTTGGTACTCCTCGTTCTCTGTTTTTCTTACCCATTTTTGGCTTCCTCTATAATTTGTTCTAGTTGTGCAAGTACGGACTTTTTGTTGCCTTTAAATCCAAACTCGCTTTTGACAATTGAATATGCTGATTGACCTCTTCGATTCATCCCAAGACACTCTAGTTTGAGTGCGGATCTGAGGCTAAGAATTCTATATAGTTCTATATGTTCGGGTGTGTCTAATGTTATCATAATTTTTTATATGTTTGCTGATTGAAAAGATGCTTCTATCCTACGCTCATCTCGATACATTGTCAAGTCTGAAATGATATCATCTAAAACTTCATCGAATGATTGAAATGTGCTTCCAATTGGAAACTTTTCGGGATTGCGTTCATGTTGATCAAGGCAAACTGTAGACATTGGGTCTGCCCAAGCAAGATTACCTCTAACGATGTTTATAACTAATTCTGCTTGCGTCATGATTAATTTTTCCAATCTACTGAATCGAGATTTTCTTCGCCTTGTCCAAAAATCATCTCAAAGATTTTAATAAGTTCCGGTGGTGATAGAATAGGAAGATTCTCTTGAATTTCCTTTAGCAGTTGTGTTTTCGTTGTCATAGTTATAATAGTATATCAATGTTAAATGCATGTCAACCACTAAATCCAAGAAAATAAACGATTGCGATATATATAAAGATAAGTAATGCGGCTAATGTGAATGTTTGTTGGTATGTCATAGTAAATTGGTAGCATTTTTTTGACAAATCAGGAATGCCGTAAACCTGTTAATCAGCTAGTTTGGATTTTCTACTTACTAATTTCAGCTACTCATCCGCTATACTAAATTGTGAACCTCTTTCTCTCTCCCGAAGGTTGTAGGCGTGTGCTGACGCCTCGTTGTTCAATGCTTTCGCATCTACAAAAAGAGCAGTCCCGTGGAGGATTCGAACCTCCGTCTCCTGAATCATAGAAGCTTCCTCTACGATGATCAATCGCTCGCAGTCGTAACTAGTATTCTGCTCGTGGAAGTGGTGCTTTAGACCGACTAAGCTAACGGGACACAAATGGAAGGGATCAGGTCAAACTCCGAATACTCAGCGATCAACCTATCACCCCATAAAATATCAAAAGAACTATATATCATTATGACAGAAAACCGCTTAGTGTCAACACTTTTCTTTCGTTACCTAAGTTGTTGTCGCGGAAGAAAATAGGAAAAATATATAAAATTCTAAAAAGACTTTCGTAAGTCGTTGTCGCAGAAGAAAATACGAAAAATCTCAGTGGGCGATTTTCCATAAGTTGTTGATAATCAACTACCTTGGTCGCCGCCTCAGGTTAAAATAAATTAATAAGTATAATATTTGCCGCTTTATTATTTACAATTATATAATTAACAATATTTATATTTGTGCTATTTACCATTCCTGTATTGCTAATTTAATTCCGGCTATTGCTCCTATTGCTAGTACTAATAATATCTCCATATAATATGTTATGCTGTTTTTGAATATTGTTTCCATATCTCCAAGTCCAAATCAGTTACTGACTTACCAAGTGTGCGAGCAAACATTTTGAATACATTGGCGTAGTAGTTGTAGATTCCTACATTTTGTGGAGTACTCTTGGGTGCGTCCCTGTAACCCTGATCCCTAAGGAAGCGAAGTATATGAGTGTCAAGCATCGGCTCGTCGAAATCCTCACGACTGTGAGAAAGAAAGAATCTTGCAGTTTTAAGGCCAATGCCGCGCACCTGTAGAAGGCGTGTTAATGTTACTGCACGCAGGTCTCCAAGCTTAAGAACATCAGAGTAACTGTTGTATCGTTGCTTGTATGGACTGATTGCCGCCCAATGCATAATCTCTAAGAGACGATTGTCATCGCGATCATGACAGAGAGGTCTAGTGAAATAAAGCTTGGTCATGCCATCAAAAGGCTTAGCGTGCCCTGTAATACTACGAACTCGTTCTAGAAATACTTCTAGCTTTGGAGCCTCGACTGCAGACTTTTTGCCTGATACATTTATACAAAACAATAGAAACTCTTGTAGTTCTGATTGTGTGCGATTATAATTTGTTACTTGTGCTGGATTTATCATAATATAATACTAGTTGAATTTGTAGTCTGTGTCAACATAAATGTGTTGTCCGCCATATAAACAATCAGCAATATAAACATCTAAATATTTTAATTGTTGTTTTGCTTTTAGTGGTAAATTTCTTTTTAATAATAATCTAATTAGTTCTACTCTACTTTTAATATCTTGTTGTTGATTATATTCTAATCTATGTATGTTCTCTGCTACTAAATCAGATATATCTAATAAGCCGTGTTCTACTGCAGTGTGTTGTGCTTGATACTTCATAATATATAATAATTAGTTGGCTACATGAAATACTTCACGCAACTTGTTCATGTCTTGTGACCATAAGAAAACAGACCTTACATAGTCCGTATCCTCTGCCTCGACCCTTTTCATGCGTTCGATTGCTTCCCATGCAGGAAGACGCTCACGCTTCATTCTACCCCATTGTATGACTACCTTCGTGTGCGGAAAATAATCTACGAGTTCTTTAAGTTGGCAATCGGTTATATAACCCATGTTTGCCATGATTTGTACTAATGTGTTCATGTTATCTATACTAGAGGCATAATGCATTCGTGTCAACAACAAAAAAACCCTCTCCGATTTCTCAGAGAGGGTTTTAGATCAAAGGCTTTTATTGAGTTACCTTTGAAGCGATGATAGTTACTAGAGGCAACACACAACCTCCGCATATTTGCTTGAAAAAATAGTGTGGGAAGGGATTACTGTATACCCTCGACTTTTCGGGATGAACATCAGTTCATTGAGTACCTACTTCATACTACAAATTAGACTTGGCATTCGTCATCGACTCATCCGATTGGACTCTATCGCTCCGCCACAGAGAATTTGCATACCTTAGCCCGCTCATCACAGGCTTGCTCAGTCACCCACAGGAAGGATTATAAGCCCTTCCAAAGTGTTTAAAATGTTAAAGATCAATTTATTTTATTTGATTGAGTTTGTTTCTCAATTTGATTCACAAAAGTTTTTGTTTCTCAGTTTCTTGATATTTGATTCACAAAAGTTTTTGGTTCTCAATTTTTATTATGTAATAATTATACTATATATTTAGGCAGTTGTCAATCTTTTTTTTTGAATTTCTGCTTTTTCTTTTAATTCATCATATATTAAGCATTGTATTCTCCATAAACCATGATCCTTTATATTAAGATCAAATTCTGATTCAAGCATCTCTCTAATCTTTATACATATATCAACTGATTGTTCGTCAAAAGCCCGATCACAAACTTTGAGGGGCGGTGCTTCAGTCAATTCAATCATGTCCGAACTCCTTTGCCAAGTGCTTGAGCGGATTGCAGTCTTCGTGCATCTGCCTGTTGAGCCAACATAGTATGATAATATATACTATCTTCAGGAATAGAACCATATCCCGCAAATTTAGTGTTTGCGACATAATGTCCGTTTTTAATGTTTGCCATTATCTGTGATGATCGTGCGTTTTTTGCTATACTCATAATTATATTTTAATTAGTGTTAATAAATTTATTACTTGTTTCTTAATATCTGTGCAATTAAGTTTAATGCTTCTGTATTCTTATCTATTGATGATCTTATATCATCGAGATAATCTCTAGTTGCACTTGCTTGATCCTCAATCTTGTCTCCAAGGAAACCAAGATGTTGTACAAGCTCAGAGGAATTTCCGCTGATGTGCATAGTTAAGTTAGATACTTCGTTTGCAAGATCAGATTGCTTGCGAAGTGCGTTCATCCTTGTTGCGTATGTGCTTTGTTCTTGTGTCATGGTTTAAGTATGGCAAATGATTAACGATGTGTCAAGCCTCTTTTACAAGACTTTCCCTCCGACTCTATATACAGACCATGTTTCTTCGCCCTTGTATTGGCTTAGTCGAAAGTTGTTGTCTGTTTCTGCCCAATCAACTGCACCCTGTAGTGTGCGAAAGTAAAAAGGCGGTTCACTAGGACTCGAATCATCTACGAGCATATATACTCCCTCTGCGAGATCGCATGGGTGCGTGTTCTTTTCTTGTTCAGCTTGAGCTTTCCACTCAAGGTACTCCATTTGTTCTTGTGCGTAATTCATGTATATAAGTATGAGGCAATGTGTCGATCCTGTCAACACTTTTTTTTAATGTGTCGATTTTTTGCAGTTTTTTCGACATATAGTGTGGTTGGTGCTACCCATACCCTTGAAGGTTGTTTGGTATCCACCCTTCCATATCATTATTTGATCGCCATCTCTTAACATATTTTCAATAGTAATTATATTTTCAATAAAAGTGGCTGACTCATCTTTATATTTGCTTATATTATTTTCATAAGTTGGATATTCATCTCCACTATCAGATAAAAATTTACTATAGTTGTATTCAGTCATATTATGCTTCCCATAGATATATATATTTGCCTGTTATCTTTCTACTATACTTATTTAGACTAAAACCATCCATAAATTGTATTACTTCACTTATATTTTTATGTTTAAAAGTTAATATAATTTGATTAGTTGTTTTATCAATGACTTCGCCCTCATATTGGTTATTAATATTTGGCTTAAAGTCGTTTACAATATTAGATTCAACTAACTGCACAACGCTTATCCTCACTCATATCATTAACATAGTAGATATTAGTAAAAACATCCTTCACAGATTCGCCATTATTAGTTATTTTATTAAGATCAGTTATTATATTTTCAATAGTGTCGTCTGTATCAGATGTATTTGATTTGATTTTATTTATCTCGTCTAGCAAGGCATTTATATTTCGTGTTATATGTGTCATTATTTATAAGTATGGACTATATTAAGTTGTTTGTCAATCGAAAATCAACGAACCGCCAAATAAATATATATTAATTAGTGAAAATATATTAAACAGAGCAGTAATTCGTTTAAATGCTTGGAAATCCGAATTTATTTCTCTTTTGTTTATTTGTATTTGTGTTGTTGTTATTATCAATTTTCAATTCGCAATTATTTGATTTATTATTATTAGTTAAATTAAGATAAGTATTACGCACAAACAATTTTTCTTTTATTTGATTTATTAATTTTGTTATTTTCATTTGATCGTTATTTATATTTATATTAGTATTTATATATATTGAAGTTGCGTACTCCACTCTGAACCACTTTGACCCACAACGAAACACCTTGGAATCCCTTTATTTACAAAGGTTTATATATAAATCAATTATAATCAATAACTTAATATAAATCAAGTAATATTATTAGTGTGTTATATGTTTCTTATTCTGTTATATATGTATAAGTATATTAAAATGATGTTATTTTATTTGTATTACTTATCATATAATAAATAGTAGTCATCTAACTCTATATAAAGCAATCTTAATTCTCTTAACACAAAATCAATATACTCTTCATCTTGTTCTGATTCTAAATATAATGTATCAAGCTCTGCTTCTTTATCTTTTATTGAAAGTTGAATATCTCTTATTTTATCTTTTATATTAGTTGTATTTAAATTAGTCATTGTATGTAAATAAAATTAACATTAATACAAGTATTGCCGACCCGATTCCTACAATCACAAGGAGATCATTCAAGTAGCCAATTATTTCCGACATATACATAATCAGTACCAACAATTATAAAAAACCTTTTTACCATTTTTGATAGCTTCTCTAGCTTGCTCAATGAAGTTAAGATCAGTTTCTTTATGGTAATAATCTTTACCCTTGTGTTCTTCACCATTCTCGCTTTCCCAAGAATAAGAATCATCTCCAAAAAAGAATCCATGAGTATTGGGCAAAGTCTTCCCACATACATCTTCTTCAAGTGCATCGAGATCATCTTCGGTGATTTCAAGAGGAACGCAATTAAAGTCTCCCATTGCTTGAGAATCTTCATCGTTAAAATTTGGTCTGCCTTTGTCTTCCCAAAGTTGCTCCATCCATCCTTGTAGACGATTGTGCTTTCTCCAATAGGCAAGTTCTACTTGCTCTTCTGAATCTTTTGAATCTGTTGAGTAAGCGTATTGATCTAATCCCATAATGTAAATATACTAATTAAATTATTTATTATTGTCAAGCGTATTTTTTAGAGTCTCTGCTCTTAGCTTTTTTAACTCTTCAATATATGCTATTTTAAAATTCGCTAACATCGTCAAGGTTAATTGGAAAAGCAGTAGGGAGAAAAGCGAGAGCATAACAAAGGTCATACTCCATTCGCTTATAATCTCCTCTTTGATGAAAGAATTGCAATGAGCTAATTAGATGCGTAAGATAATCGTGCATCTGCTCTTGGCTAGTAAGATCATCGTGCTTTGCTCTTATTTGCTCTAATACTTGAGTTAGTTCTGATTGAAGAATGTGAATTTTAAGCTCGTTCTCTTCGTTCACGATGCCGAAATTAGTGCTTGATGGATGATATTACGAGTCTTGTAATCAAGAATCCTACCTTCTTCATCTTGTGGTAACTCGCTCAAGACTTCTTCTAAATTTAAATTATGAAGTTGGCATAAGCAAGCAACTTTTCTATAAATACCAATTTCTTTATATTTAAGAATTGCCCAAGAAGCATCTATTGTTGCAGAATCAGATTCGGAAATTGAATCGCTTAATTTATTTGCATCAATACTTGTTTCCATCACAATTCTAAAACTCTCCAATTTGACATGATTTTATCTTCATCTTCTTCTATATCAAAACCCATATCTCCAAGAAGAATTGCAATGTCACGCACTCGCCAACCTTCTTCACGACTGACTTTTAAATCAGCGATATGCTTGAGAGTAACTAGTTCACCATTCTCCATTTTGTTTTCGATATAGTTTCTAACAGAAAGTCGAGAGACTGCATCTTCTGAATCGTAATTATCGGGAAGAGTAACCTTTGGTTCGCCATCTTCGTCAACATCATAATCCCAATCTCCTTCGACTTCAGAATCGTCATGTTCGTGATCGCCATCGCTATCGCTTCCGTAGATAGGCTTATTAGCCTCGTAGACTACCTTATCTAGCTCTTGGCGAGAATCACTAATGTCTGCGACTACCTTGTACTTGGAAACCCTTAATTTCTGAAAATCGCAATCGGTAGGAACGCTGACCGCATCTTGAGGATCAAACTCCACAAGAAGCAATTTTCCATTGCTACTCGCCCAATTATTTGCGTAATCATACGAACCAATGTGCAAGCCATGTGAACAATGATGATCCTTGTTGTCATCACAACTTCTACGCTGAATCTCGATGGTTTCACCGACTCCATTGTAAATTTGGTGACGATCATTGGTTTGACCTTGAACAACAATCGTGTCGGCATTGCCTGTGTTGCTCCAAAAATCACCTTGAACTCCTTTGTAGCCCAACACTTTTCCATCGGGAGTAATCGGAAGTGACCGATACCCAAGAAAAGTGTAAAGTTCGTCAACGGAATTAGAAGATGGATTGTTCATCAATCTTCCAATGTAGTTAGTAATCGGAGTAGAATCTTTCATTCCACTACGCAACATATCCAAGAGTTTATCAACAACTACTCCATGTAGTCGATGCTTACCCTTGTAATATAGAACTTCGTCTCTAACCTCTACATCGCCTTCTACGAAGTCCGTAATCGCTTTCTTTACATCAAGCAGTTCGGGAACATCTTCGTAACGACCTTCAAATATTGCAGATCGCAAAGCGGAGAAGTTTGCATTGTCCTTTCGGATGGTATAAGGTTTTCCATCATAAAATATAGTAATGGAATCCTCGCTCAAGTTATACGCTAATTTTTCGCTCATAATTTTTATCTTTTGTTGTATATAATAATAGTTTGTATTGTTGTTAAAGTCAAGAAAAAAGATTCGGGGAGAGGCATTTTCATGCCTCTTCCCCTCTGTTATCACACATAGAAATATAATCAATAAGATTCTTACCAAAGTTGCCTTCTTTGTAATCTACCCATCCGTAAACTCTTGAACATATATTCGCAAGTAGTGGGTATCTGTCATCAATATCTTTGCAGAGATAATCGAAACTCTTCCATTTATATTGTGCAGTAAAATTTTTATCGAACCAATCTTTATCTTGATCTTCTACTAACTTTTTGAGTTGGTACAATGTAGTCAGCACTATATCATTGTTTTGAGAATCAGATAAAATAGTCATTGCTTCATAAATATCGTGATCTTTGCCAAGAGTCTTTTTCACAAGATTCATAAGACTTGTATTGCTCAAAGCGTTATCTAGCTTCCTAACATTCTGCATTTCATGTCTATGCTCTTGGTATGCGATTTTACGCTCTCCACGCAATAGATCGGCTTTTCTGCGAAGCAACGAACCCTTGGCTACCTTGATGCGATAATCTTGCCATTCAACCCATTTGGATTTGTCAAGATTTTTTACATCTGATTTACGAACACCATAGACTTCGACCTTGCGGTCATCTCCAAGATTCTTAAATAATGCTTGTAAACCTTTGTAGTCACGCTTCAATGAATCTAATTCATATCCGATTTTACCGCATGGTTTATAGTTACTAATAGAAATATATACAAGAGAGGAATCATCGTCCAAGTCTTTCTCAAGTTCTTCAACTTCTGAACCATTTCTCCATTGATCTGAATTTCTGTAACCACTAGGATCATATAGAAAAGTTGGAACAGATGCACGACTTTCGCCACTTGATCTTGTGCCTTGCTTGAGCTTTGCTTTCTCAACATTGCTAGTATAATGCAAGTTTTCCTTGGATACAAGATTGAGTTGCCAACCATCTTCATCACCAAACATATATTGATTACCACTATCAGTATAAGATACCACATAAACACCCACAATAGAATCATCACTATTGAACATGGTTCTTGCTCGTAAAGCATTACCATGAGAAGATGCCATGTCTTGCAAGATAAGTCTATTATTTACATGGACATCAACTCTGCTTACTTTTTGACTTTTTACTTTATATCCATCAGTAACATCTTTGTCATCAACTTTAGTATATTCAGTAATAGTAATATCATCATTGTAATTATAATTTCTATGAAAGGTTGCACTCAAAATTGAAACACCTTTCCACTTGAAACTATTTTTGAAGATGCCTCGCAGTTCATATGGCAAAGCATTTATAACTTGTGCATATTTTGCTTTCGCATCCCATAGACAAGTTGCTCCACCAAGTTTTTCCTTGGCAATCTCTTGAATATCATCGTACATTTTCCTAAGATGTTCTACAATAGCTTTTTGCGTAGCTTTGTTATATTCCAAGGACTCACGACTATGATGCAATTTTAGTTCACCAATATCGAATCTAAGATAAACATTATCTTCATCACATATATTCTTTAGTGGAGCATAATCGTAATCTTCTTCTACATAATTTTTGAAATCAATAGAATTAGTATTAATTGGATAATGCACTCTACCCATGAAAGCATGAGATTGTGAATGACTTCGTCTCCAATAGTCTTGCTTGTCATCAATGATGAACCAAGAGTTATCCTTGGCAACAAGCACTTGCTCGTACTTGTCAAAAAATTGTTCGTCATCACCAATACCAATGAATTTTGGCATTTCTTTTGCATCAAAGAATCGAAAGAACGCTTTGACAATTTCTCTGAACTTGTCTACATCTTCGTCTGCAATAGCAACTTCTATCGACAAACCACTTGGTTCGTTGGATGGTTGAGGTTCTTGTAAAACCACAATCTTAGTATCATCATCTTCATTGACGAAAACATTGTAAGAGGTTTTAGTTCCATCGTGAAAAGATACGCAAGTGAAATTGTTTCCATAAGATAATGGAGCAAATTTACCGATACCAAAAGCACCAATATATGAATTGGAATTACGCTTGGTACTTTTGCCGTACTTTGAGTATAAACCAAATATATCTTCTTTGCTTAAACCATTACCAAAGTCACGAACACAAAAGTTTGGATTAAACTTAGATGGCAAAGTGATCTCGACTTTACGAGTAGCATTTGCTTCTTGGTTTGCATCCAATGCGTTCGCACTAATCTCACGCACAACTGCGAGAGGTGGATTTGAATAGTTGTTACGAAGAAGAGAAGCGACATAACGCATATCTTCGGCATCAATAGTACAATTTACGGAATCGAAATCGTGAGACGATACGACTCGTTTAGTTTTTTCTTGTGTGATAATCATAATTTTCTAAGTGTTATATAATAAGTCTGACAGGTTTATGAGATATGTCAATACTTTTTTTTGTTTAGACCAAAATTTGTTCGTCACCAAAGAGAAGATACTTGGTTTGCACAAGACAATTTATCTCATGTATATATCTTTCTTCATTCTCTTGAGTGTCGATGTTATAGTTTTCGATCTCTTCTATTTTTAAATTAATTAATTGTTTTAGATTGTTCATTGTTAAATATAATTACACTATTCGTGATATAAAAAGATTGGAGTGTATTCTCCCAAATAAGAACCTTCGATGTTGAAAGAATAATGCTCCCATGCTTCTTCTTCAGTCATTTCATCTCGCTCTATTAAAGTCTCTATGATGTTATGTACGCTATAAATAATGCGACCATCTTTATCGTATCCTTCGATGGAATCATCAAGCCCTTCAAGAACAGGAGCTTCGGGGTTTAAGTCTGCAATCGTTTCAAGAAGTCGCTCGATGCGTTCTGCACGATCCTTTCTGATTGTCTCTAAAATATCTTCAGCGGTTTCTGTTTCTTCGTTTGTCATAATAGTATTCAATCAGAATGTTAAACGCTTGTCAACATTTTATTTTCTCTGTGCAAAGGTAATACTCTTTCTATTAGAAAATCTACTACTGCCCAAGATATATCAAGCATTTCTTGGCACTCTCTGCGATCTCCACCATATTGAGATTGGTTCGCTGAAAAGTGAACTTGGTATCCTTCACCATCGGTAGCAACATTTGGATCATAGTGCATAACCCAATTTCCTTGGGCATCACGCTTGTATTCTCCATGCTGATGATTGCTTGTTATATATGCAATAGCATTAGGCGAAGTCCACTTGTTTGCTCCATTAGAATATTGTTTCTTGATATTATATTTTACGAAGTCAATTTCTGCACAAGGAAAGTCGGTCTTGAAGCTATGCAATCGAACACAAACTCCAACTGCCTTCGGGAGATGGTTTTGCCAACCGCCTTTTCCATGTGGATTGTCTGTAAGCACATTTATAAAACTACCTTTGGTAGTATATGATGCCGTTTGAATTTCATCTTCAAATTGACTGCTAATTTTATTTCTCTTAATGAAAATACTTTCGGGGCTAAAATCATGCCAATGTATTTGTTTGGTATTCCAATAATTCATGTTAATAATCCTAATCTAAGTCTCTCCATGTGTCAACATTTAAATTCATGCAGTCTGATAAAGGTGCATCATCTTCAGCGTGATTAAGTGAGATAGTAATTTTTTGTTCATATTCAACATCATCAGTCGGAAGAAAATGCAATTTTATTCCACCATCTTTAATTTCTGATATATCTGAATCAGTCAAACCAAGATTGATTTTATATTCTTTAGTCATTTTATTTTTCTAAGCAATAACTCCAATAGCGAGAATTTCTTCTGCCTTGAACTTTGTTCCAATAAATTTCTCTAGCGACATTCGGAGCAACACCATACTTGGTGCAACGATCAAGCCACTCGCCTTCCATTTGCTCGTAAACTGCAAGGTTTGATGGATGACCATTAGAAAGATCATGCCCCATGAAACGAAGCAAGTGAACATCTAGGCAACATAGTTGCGAATCGGTTGGATTCGACAATGCAATAGCATAAGTAGTCTTTGCGTTGCCAAGACCATAAATTGAACCGATCATACGATTCCGAAACTCTTGCCATGTTTCATCATCTTGCTTGTAAAACTGATTTGGATTCTCACGAAACTTTTCTACGAGTTGCCATAAGCCAATGTTTCTACGCTTGTTGATGCCAACTCTAGCGTCTGTAACCATGTTTGCTAGAACATCTTTGTCAAGAGTCCATGACATATCTTTAGTTGCGTATTCGTATCCACGCACATTAGATTCCCATGTGGTATGAACAGACATGATCGCAAACACCCAACGCTTGAAGCACTCTGCATGAGTGTCAACCTTGAGGTTGTCCCAATAATCGGTTTCTGTCTTGACTAGCTTGAGCGTAAGATTGTCAAAGAAACGATCAACGCTTTTTAGTTGATCTGTCTTTTGCAATGCTTGAGCTTGCTCAACATTTTGCTTGAATGGAAATAATAGTTGGTCAAAACTATTCGTTAAATCGAAGTTTAATAATTTTTCTGTAAGTGTGATTTGCATGATTTAATAAGTATTGAGGAAAAGTGCTTGATTGTCAAGCATTTTTTTGAAAAGACTTATAACTCTTTCATTATAAGTTAGTTAGATTAAAATTTACTCGTAATCTCTAAATGATAAAGCATACGGAAAGCGAGGAATACCATCGGGAGTTAATTCAAAGAATTTAATTGTAGCATATTTGCCAATATATTCTTCACGATTATTTAAAATTTCTGCTAGATAATCGAAGTTACCCTTGATATTTGAATTAAATCTTTGGTCAGTTTTGGGGCAATAGCAAACTAGATGCTTTGCAGTACCTACCCTATTACCATTGCCTTCGTCAATATCTACAACAAGATATTCTGCATCCATAAAATCTTTACGCTTGAGCAGTTTTGAACTACGCTTGCCTTGTTCGTATCCATTATTTATACGAATCATTTGACCTTCGTAACCACTACCTACATATCGTTTATATATATCATCGAGATCATCTTGGTCAAATGCAACTTGAGTCTTAACCATTTTTGTATGTTCACTATCAAATATATCCACACTAAAGAAACGCTCTGAAAATAAATCTGTTAGCTTGCTTATATTTGTTTGAGGAATATCATAAATATGATACTGAACTAAGGATTTTGATTCAATTAAAGCATTATCAAATTTATCTATTTTCTTTTGAAAAGATTTATCTGTATCTGATTTACTACGAACAGGCTTTTGTTTTCTTACTAATGAAACTATTTTATTAAAATCATGTTTCAAGTCGTGATTATATAATTCGCCATCAATAACCATGTTAGGGTCATCGTCAAAATATTGAGAAAGTTCTTCTGTGATATGTGGTACTGCATCTATAACTCTACCATTGCGAGTTCTAGCAACAACTTCATCTCCTTCTTTTCGTACAATACAACGAATACCATCAAGTTTTGGTTGGCAATAAACAACTCCTTTGCCATATTGTTCTGCAACTTCAGCTTTGCGATCATCATAGGATTGTGCAAGCATGGGATCAAAATAAGACTTCGACTCTGCATCTTCGGGAGTTTTAGCGTAACCTTCTTTTAGTTTCTTTTCCCATTTTGCCATTGCTTCCATTATCGCTTGCTCTGCATCGGTAGTCTCATTACTTCTACCTATATTTTTAGCAGTAGAAGTTGTTGGCTTGTCTTGGGTTAATTTCATTCCAACTAAACCTTTGACTGCATAAAAAGCATCGTCATCAATGTGCATCGTCCATTCTCTAAGTCTACCTTGAGAATCGACTTTGTATAGTTTTTCTAGTGTTTGCATAAGTATAATATGACAGAGTTCAATGCCCCTGTCAAGCTAATTAAATCCAAGTTGGTATTTCGCCATCGAGTTCTTGTTGGGTAACTTCTACCCAATCGCCACTCTCCATATCTTGATACCAATAAGAGTCTGTATAGCTATCGTATTTTAGTGAATCCATTATTGTACTCCTTCCATTACATTGCGTAAGCAACTTGATTGACCCTTGCGAGCCGTTACTTGTTTAGCTTTATTAAATGCACTAGGATCGACAAATTGTTGCATTACCATAGTCGATTTGTCTAGGTAAACATTGAGTCCCTTGCGAGGAATCGAATTTGCCATACGCTCATGCTTGATACGCTCGTTTTCAATATCTGCTAAGAATGATTCTGATGTGGTCATGGTAATAAGACTAAAGGCAAAAAAGAGAATTGTCAAGCACTTTTTTCTTACTCATATTTGCCCCCAAATAAAATATATTGCATAGCTCCTTCATAACCTGTTGGATGCCCATGCTTTTTGGGCAATTTAAGAATTCTTACTGAATCAAAATTTCGGAAACTATGCTGACCTATTCTTCTTGTCAAACAAAGCGTTTCTCCTACATAAATCGGTACTCCCATATTTGTTAAAATATAAACAAAAGCATAATCTTTTCCATAATGAGTTCCATCCCATCTTGGAAGAATGGATTCGGGAATTAAATTTAAATTAATTGGATATTCGTATTGCTTGCCATTTATGAGATAAAAATTACTCTGCTTTAAGAGTCCACCTCTTGAGCCACAAGATTCGATTGCAAGCGTTTTATCTCGTTGATGGTATAATGGTTTAAAACTATTCCTAATTGCCGAAACGACTCGGTTTGCTCTAGATTCTAATTCTGATGTGGTCATGCTAATAACCATAAAGACAACCACAAAAGTTGTCAAGCACTAAAATTAGTCTCCTTCTTGCGTTCCAACTACGAGGAGTTTAACATCTTCATGCTCTCCTGTCAGTTTAAAAACATCAAGACAGGCTTGGAAGACTTCTCCATCTTCGGGAGTAATACTGATCCACGCACAATTTTGTCCTTTTTTAGTTTCGACAATATCCCATTCATGCTCAAGTAATCTAGCTTTTTGATATTTTGTTAATCTCATTTCTCTTCTTTTAATATATTTAGAATTTCTTTCATAGTGGCAGACAAATCTTCAAGAGATTTTGCTATATTTGAAATATTTTCAGTATTAATTTCTTTTAATTTGTATTCGTGTCCATTCATGTTTATATTTAATTAGTTGTATTTACTTCTTTATCATATTCATTTAATGCTCTGACTATAACATGAGCAATACATAAACTTTTTCTTTCTTCTTCATCAGAGTATCCCTCTCCAATAAAAATAGAATGATCGTCTGAAGTGACATATATTTCTGCCCCACTCTTTCTAGTTTCTAGTGTCCAATTCATATTAAGAACCTAAAAAATCACCTTCTTGCCAAACATGATCGAATCCGATTAATACTTCGGTATCTCCACCGATATAATCTCCATCAAATCCATTTTCATTTTCAACTATCAATGCTCCTCTTGATTGAATCTGTTTTACTTTTCCGCTTTGTTCAATGTCAGATTTGAAACCAACCCAATCTCCAACATTCACTTCAAAAGTTTCGTCCCATTTATTTGTTATTTTCATTATTTAATATATTTTGAACAATTTTAATATGTTTATTTCGATCTTTCTCATGGTCGTACTTTGTTTCATGTAGAAATCTAATTATATTTTTTAAAGTTTGTTTATTCATAAATCCCATTCTCCTTGTATAATATTATCTATATCTTGTTGTGCTTTATTCCAAGCAGTATCTTCGCTTGTGTCATCGCATTCATCATCATAAAGCTCAAGTACATCTTGTGCATGGTTGCGAGGTATTTGATCTTGTTTAATTAATTCTTTTAATTGTGATACTAAGTATTCTCTCATTATTTATTGTCTCCAAATGCTTTATCCCATGCTTCGATTATATCTATATCTGCAACACTATCTAACCCTTCGTATCCTTCAACAAGCAAAGTAATTACATCAGCAAAATTCATATTCTGTGCCTCTATTTCTGCAAGATCATATCGCATATCATCTACATCTCTTTTACTCATTTCTTTCGCTTGTTATATTTACTGCCATTTCCAAAAGCACCTGTTGGGGTAGCAAATCCACCCTTTGAGCCTGTCTTGCCTTTGCCTAGCTTTTTCTTGCCAATAAGATATTTGTCAACATTGATTTGTTTCATGGTTATAATAGTAGACTAGAAGCGGAAGCCTGTCAAGCTTTTTTGCATGGTATATCGTGCATTACCCTAGAACCCCGATAAAATCTAGCTTACCAACTGACTAATCTTAGAAATTGCTTTTTATATCAAGCAAATTACTTGTTCTTAATTGGTGGAAATCTGCCCCAATTACCCATGCCATCATAGTCTGCGAAATCGCCCATGTATTCATTTATATATACATTAGAGTTATTTGGCTCTTCAGCTTTTACCTTTTTGGTCTTGAACAAATTTAAGATATATTTAATCATAGTTGTAAAGTATATAACGATGTGTTTTGATATATGGATCACTAATCAATCTTTTTATATAATTAATAATCGTTTTCATGCACTTCTTGTTCCATTGATTTATTAATTGCTTGATATATTCTATACAATAAATCTTTTTCTGTATTATACTTTTCGTATGCAGAACACCAACTTTTTTGAGTATGATCTTCTTCATTAGGATATTCTAAAGTTCTATCAATATCTCTAACCGCAAGTTTCGCCATGCAGAATCCATGCCTTGCTCCACTATTAAATTCATCGTGTGCCATTATTTTTTAAATAAAAGAAAAAGTGTTATACTAAAAGAGATCATCGCCCCGATTAAAAATGCTATTATTAAATACTCCATTACTTCTTAAACTTATTATCAATCCAAACCTTATAAGTATAGAGTGCCATCAACATAAATGTCAACAACAAACCATCAGTCCAAGATAAATCCCATAATTCTTTTATTTCACCCATATTTACTTATTTCTCCATTTAAATTTAATTCTCTTTCGATTTCTTTAGCAACATTATCACTAACAGATATTTCGTGATCGTTTGATAAAGCATTTAATAGTTCGACTAAATTTTTTCCTGTTTTTTCTCTATCTTGTTCTCCTGTTAAAAATAAATTGTCAGCAGTTACAAGCATAAGATCATCTAATTTAATGATGATATGGTTAATTGCATCTGTGCTTCCTCGTATTCCTAATTTTATTTTCATATTTTAATTATTCATTAATAATTTTTCTACATCAAGAGAGGGATGATGTAATTCGTGATGGCAATTATGGCAAAGTAACTGACATTTTTTAGCCTCATTTAATACTTTGTTCCACTCGTAATTAGCTATATTTCTCATTTCAACATTAAATAATTTTGTATCAGAATTAACATGGTGAAAAGTTAATGCGGTTAAGTTTTTTTTATAACCACATATTTCACAACATCCACCTTTTAATTTAACTAAATTTAGCTTTCGTTTAATTCCTCTCCTTCTTTGTCTAGTATAAGATTTTTCTTTCACATTTTTATTTACAGATTTCGCAATTAATGGATGTTTCTACGCAATAGCAATCATTTAATATATGAACAGAACAACTAAAAAATAACGATGTAATTAAAATAATAATGAATGTTTTCATTGCCCCTTATATTCCCAAACTTCTTTTTGAACTTGATTATCCAAAGTGCGAGATACTGATTTTTGTAATGCAAGAATAGAGGCATCCACTATTCCAAGATTATTAAATTCACCTTGATCTAGGCTTGCACCCATTTCTAGGTCATCTAAAATTAATTCGCACGAACTAATTATTTGCTTTAAAAGTATTTCTTCTTTTGATTCTTTGTGATTCATAGTGATAATACTATACCAATACAATTTAAAAGTCAAGCAAAATTAATTATTTAACGAAGTCAAAAGAGTTAAGCAATATTTGTCTACTTCAATTTCAATTTCACTTGCGAGTTTTTTGCGAAAAACTTCACTAGCCATATTTGGTTGAAGATCGGCATATTTGTCGATTACATCTAATATTAGTTTATTTAAGTCCATAATTTTATTTAGTTGATTGTTTGTGGATTGTCTAATGCAACCTTCTATCGTAGAATAGTTAGTCACTTTTTATTAGCCCTTCTGATTCTAGTAGGCAGAATGACATTGATTCTAATTCAAAACTTGCTTGCTTTTCGCTAAAAAATTTATGTCTATCATCTAGTCTTGTAAAAATATTGCTAACAACTTCTATTCTTTTATTAAAAGGTAATATATTTACATCATTTACGACTGCCTTCCAAAAAGCATAAGAAAATCTTTTTCTAATTCGTTTGTGTGAATGAAAGGTTTTTAAATCTTTTCGCTTTAAGGGAAATCCGTTTTCCCAACACTTGTGCATATATGATTTAGTTGGAATCATGTTTGTTTTGTAAAGTCTGAAAACACTACTCCATATTCATCGTAAAACGCTTTGACTACTTCTAGTGCTTCTAGCACTTTTAATTGGCTATCGTCTTTATTACCCAAGGCAGACAATTCCGCTTCATTTGTAACAATATGAAAAGCTTCTTCAAAGTTCATTTTCTTCAATAGGTTGTTCGGTTTTTATTGGGTCTTGCGGTATATATTTAGGCATTGGAGTATCGGGCATTTTTCCTTGTAAATCGAAAAACTGAACCATTGACTTTACAAGTGCTAATGCCTGTTGCTTGCCGATAGATTTTTCTTCAGACTGATTAATATGTTCTTCTGCCTCGTTTACAACGATTTTAATTGCATCTTCTATTTCCATTATTTTAAATCTCCTTGTTTAATTAATTTTTCCATGCACTCAAAAGTTGCATCGCACCTAACTTTATGCAACTCCTTCATGCCTATTTGAATATTCTGTTTTTCGTCTTCTGTTAGACCTTCTTCCGTGTCAAATTCTTTGTGCATCATAGCATCAATGTCTTCTATTATTTGATAAAGAGACATGATGCGTTCTTCTAAATTGAACCTGTCTACTTCTTTTTCTATTGGTTTAGTAATTTCCATAATAATAATCTTATACTAATTCTACTTTGTTGTCAACTGCATTTTCCCAACCTTCTGCATAACCTTTAGTATAATAGTAGTTAGATGTAGGCGAATTTAGTTTCATTCCTTCCATGAGTTTTTGTATAGCAATATCTTTCATCTTTACTTCGCATTCCCACTTCGCATCTTTATTTGGCTCAATGACAATGTGAGGCGGAAAATTGCCTAGTGCAAAATAATCTGCGTGTGATCTTGGCTTGTCGGGCTTACCTTCTGACCAATGAAATACAGGGGCAATAAAATTATCATCTGCGGGAATAGAATATTCCTTTTGTTTAACCCATGTATATGCACAACGCTCTGCTTGAAATATAATATTTCGTTCTTCTGATGGATTGCAAAAGTCATGCAAGTTATCATAACAAACAGGAATATTGAAGTTATATTTATGAAATATATATTCACTAAATACAATAATATTATCTACATTCCAAAAACCTTTGTCTTCATTCTCAATAGTCAATCTATTGAAAACACCTTCATCGCAACGCATAAGATTATTGTAGAATCTATCTGCCATTTCTTTGATACGCATATTATTAATAGCTTCGGGATCAACATTGGATTCTATTTCGGGTGGAGTCCCATTAATATGAATATTCATGGGTGCTTCATGGGTTTGAGGCAAATGCATTGTATCCATAATCCACGCTTGCATATTAAGTTCTACGATTGTTTTATTTACTGATGTTTCATTGGTAGAAGCAAGCACATTGAACTGATCGGGGTGCATACCTACTGATATGCCGTAATTTTCTGCATTTAAACCCGCAAGGAGAAGTTCTCGTTTGACTATATCAAGATTATGTATGTCTGAAATAGATAGATCAAGAGTTGGGTCGCTAATGAGAGGCAGTATATTACTACTGAGCCTGTAATGAGCAAGCCCAATATCACGACAATGTGAAAGTATGTGTTGCGTTGCAATCACATTATGTAGAATTCTTTTCGAAAGCTGTTTAATCGCTTCATCCCTTCCGCTTGTTGAACATAGATCGTTAAATCGTTTCCTTGTCATTGTTTGGAAGGAGTATTTCTTTTTGTCTTTAAGCTTTAGTTGTTCGCTAATGCAAGTGAGTCCTAAGTTAGTCATGGTTTGATGTTAAGATATAATTTTATTTTTGTCAAGATTATTTTTATGGAGTTATCGCATTAATAATTGAATTCGCTCCCTGTTCATTTCTAGTTATAATCGACTCTCCATTGGAGAGTAATATTTTCCATAACATACCATCCCGATTCATTCTTTCCTTGACATATATTACTTGACTAGGATTGATGTAAAATTTTTCATTATTTGAGTCTTCTATTTGTATCATTATTTTTTATTTTTTATAGTTAAATTAAGATGATATTCGTCTTCAGATTTTGATATATTTAAATCAATAGATTGATTGTCTTCAGTATACATTAAAAATGCAATAATATCTTGTACGCTAGTTGGGCTAAGACCGCCATGAGTTGAGCCTTCAGAATAAGCCCCGAATTTTTCTATTGTTTCATCAATTAAATTTTTAAGCTCTTCTTGAGAAGAAGGTAGTTCGTTGTCGCTATTAAAACTAATCATTTTCTGCTAATAATAAAATCAATAATCATTATAAAAATAATGATACAACCCATTATCATTTCCATAGACATAAGATTTATTTCTTTTTCCAATTTATTTGATCGTAATTCTTTTTGAATTTTTCAGAAATATTTCTAGGGGAGTCACCTTTTCCGTTAGGTGATTTATCTTTAGCGGACTCCTTCTTGGGTTTTGTCTTTGCACCCTTCATTATCAAAATATTTGTCTAAACCTTCAAGGCGGTCAATAGCGTCAATATACATACAGAGAGCTTGCTCTGCATTCTTATAGTAGTCATCGGTAGAATGATCTCCGATACCAACTGCATGATTAGATAACAAATCAAGCGTAAGCTTTGCTTTGTCCATGTCTGCTTGTGCAGAACTTTTTAACATATTATATAATTCAATCTTCATTTTTAAATATTAACATAAAACTTGCATAAATACAATAACAAAGTACTCCAATGGCACAAAAACTTTGCCAAAGCCAATTAATTATTTTTTTCATTTATAAATTCGGGGTAAAACTTTCCATATTTTTTTAAATAGTATTTTGTCTGCATATCAGATAAATTTTTTAAATGTTGTTCACTTTGCATTAAACTAGAAGACTGCTTATACCAATCTTGAATACATATTCTAGGTAAAGAATAATAAACTTTATTTTCCATAGTTTGCTGTATGTAGCCCATAAAATCTTCGGTGCAACGATTCACTTCTTTATCAATAAAAGTCATTAA
>Ga0209359_10000014_pt1 | contig 38167 bp, 38 predicted proteins | sample MarorgKNORR_S2LV_FD_188224 | JGI IMG/M metagenome (GOLD analysis project Ga0209359, IMG submission 188224) | Marine microbial communities from the Southern Atlantic Ocean, analyzing organic carbon cycling - Surface_A/KNORR_S2/LV (SPAdes) (version 2) | ecosystem: Environmental > Aquatic > Marine... | reverse complement strand
ATCAGTGAACGTATAGGTTAATGTATAAGTTCCAAGAGTGCTTGTATCAACTGTCCCTGATGTTGAGGATTGTGTTTCAGCAGCATCCGTAGCAGTTGCGCCAGCATCGGTATAAGTTACACCAAGTTCTACAGTTGCTGGATTGTCACCATTAACAGTAATAACTGGTGCTGTTGTATCAACAACATTTACAGTTCTTGTAGCTGTTGCAACATTTCCAGAAGCATCAGTTGCAGTATATGTGATTGTGTATGTTCCTAATGTATCTGTATCAACGGTTCCAGTAGTTACCACAGAAGCGGTTTGAGAAGCATCCGTAGCAGTTGCGCCAGCATCGGTATAAGTTACACCAAGTTCTACAGTTGCTGGATTGTCTCCAGTTACCGTAACAACAGGAGCTGTGGTATCAACCACGTTTACTGTTCTAGTTGCTGTTGCTGTGTTACCAGATGCATCTGTAGCGGTATATGTTTTTGTATATGATCCAACTACGCCTACATCAACAGTTCCAGATACGGTTACCGATACGGTATCTAAATCAGTAGCTGTAGCACCAGCATCGGTATAAGCTTCACCTAGCTCAACAGTAGCAGGATTATCGCCTGTTATAGTTATTACAGGAGCTGTTGTATCAACGACATCCACTGTTCTAGTGGCTGTTGAAGTATTGCCAGCTGCATCCGTTGCTGTATATGTAATAGTATAAGTTCCAACTGTATTAGTATCCACTGAACCAGAAGTTGAAACAGTTTCGCCGCCATCCGAAGTAGCGCCAGCATCAACATATGTTCCACCAAGTTCAACAGTTGCTGGATTATCACCATTTATGGTAATTACAGGAAATACAGTATCTGGTGGAGTTGATGAATCTTCTGTAATGTTATCAAGGAGGACTAAGCCACCCAAAATAAGCAGTTGCTCGATTATTGTTAGTTCGAGCGACATTAATTTTAGTTTACTAGAATTTGCTGGACTAGTTTGATCATTTTCTTCATTCAACTGAGTAATCAAGAAATCCCTTCTTTCAAGAAGTTCGTCTTGTGAAAAAGTTTCAAGTTTAACTGTTAGATCTCTTATATCTTGATCACTAATATTATTTATGTCATTTGAATATGCATGAAAGCTTACTGTTAGAAAAAGTGCTGTTAGCAAATAAGTTGATAATTTTTTCATTTTTTGTTCCTCTAAGGCTCTAATTATGCATGAAAATAAAAAATAGGACAATAATTTAAATCAAATATGTTTAGAATATAAACGTATAAAAGTCATTTTGAAACATTTTTTTAGGAAAATAATTAATCAACTCACTTTTGAGACTAATTTATTGGTTTAAACCTAATCAACATGTCATGCAGAGTGTTTTTCCTGATCAGTTTTGCTCCTGGATCCTTAGTTAGAGGTCTCCACGTATAATTAATATAGTTTGAAAAAATGGGTATATTAAAAAAAATTCCCTTATCAAAGGATCCTTCTCCGAAGTCTTGTGATGAAACATCTGTGAATGTCGCAAAAATACCAAACTTAACTCCATTCTGAAAGGTTCTTGAAAGCTCCAAAGTGCCACCTATATCTCCAGCTAAGTATTTACCATATGACACTTTTGCATCAAAGGGAATATAGTCATAATTCCTATAGTAGAAATTAAGATGTCCTGTTGTGACTTTATAATCAAGGAGGTCAAAATTTAATTTGTAGTCTCTTTTATAAGCATCAAATATCTCAAAACCATATGCATAATTCTTTTCACTATCAAAATGAAGGTATTCTAGGCCATATCCAGAGAACATCTCCTCCAATACTCCTGCTGTCAACATTACATGATTTTTTTCTGATAAAGTTAGATGATAATCAAGCTGCGCTCTCCCAAGAACTACCCCTTGATTGAAGTTTCGTAGATAGTCTTTGACATCGGATCTTACTTGTTCGGGATAGGTATCTTTTGGAGGAATGATTAGATCATCAAAGTTATCCCAAATAGAGTACTTTAAATTAGAAGAAAAAAATAAATTATCTTTAAATATATATTCAAGATCATTTTCTACTAAAAGTGATGCCTTCAAAAAACCCTCCCTTCCAGCTATGAATGGCCTTAAATTTAGTCTTGTAGACGAATTTAAGCCTCTTGCCATTCCTCTTGTGAACAAATTATCAGACTCAGATAAAAATGAATCATCAAACTCCTCTATAGCAGTTATGCCTGCAACTTTATGATTTGTTTTGATGTCTTCGGCAATATTTGCATCCATCCTTGCGCTCATAATTATTTCTTCGATAATTTCAAGTGATGGATGAGTAAACTGTGTGATTTCAATACCTAAAACATTGTCCTTTTTAGAAATTTTCTCAACCCCTATATCATTTTCATTTAATATGCTAATAAAATGCCCATAATTATTTTCAGTTTTTTTCCTATCAACCTTCTTATATCGATGTTTTGGACTTGAAGTATTTGTATCTTGTTTATATGAAAATTTAAGAGATACAAAATTCTCTCTTTCAAATGATATACCGATTAAAAAATTTTCATTCAAGTTATAATCTACTCCAAAACTTATATTGCTACTCGAATTTTCATAACCTATTTCACCAGGTATTTTTGTTGAATCTCTTTCAATCTTTAAATTTGTTTTTTCATTAATAAAATAAGAAAGTCCATAAAATACTGATAAATCTTCGCCGGAAAAGTATCTTGAAAGTTGGAATTGGCCACCCTCATCTTCAAATTCAATGGGACGATTATTAAACCGTTCATCGAAAATAGAAAGTGGATTATCTATATCATTTAAGCCATTGAGAGTTCCCCAACCAAGACCTAAATGAAAATCTAAATTTTCAAGACCATATGAAGCAACAATAAATTCTGAGCTATATAAACCTGTTCCAGCTATATCGTTAATTCCAATTGCTACTGCAGGCAAATACTTCGTCTCCTTAAGAATTCTTGCCTTAATGTTGAAACCCTTATCTTTATAATCCTGATATTCATATCCTGGATATGGCTTATCCTGAATATTAGTATAAAAAAATGAAGCTTCAAGCCATTCAAATGGCGCTGATGTCATAGTAATCTTCTGATCTGGGGTTCCATCATATATAGTTATTCCATAAGAAGACTCAGGATAGAATCTAGCTGATGGCATATTGATTAAACCAACAGATCCATGATTATTAAAATTGTTGAATCTAAAACTATCAGGATGTAAATTTATTGAAAAAAAAATAATGAATGAAGCAAAAAAAGATCTGATAGGTTTAAATGCATGATATTTTGAAAAACATGAAAGTGAAAAAGAGATGACAAATTTAATCATGCATCTAATCGTAACACTCTAGATGTTAATCTTTAAGTACCGAAATTGATGCCAGTGAAACGCCTAAATTACCAAGTATTGCTGCATAAGCTTGAGCATTTTGTGTGAAAATAAATCTTTCATTTAGTTTTCGAGGAACAAAAATTATACTCCCTGGAAAGATTTCATATTTTTTGGCGTTTTGTGCAAAGATATTTTTCTTCCCAACAAGAACAGTTTCACCATTAGGATGCAAAATATATATTTGGGACTTATCAGCATTCTCTAAAAACCCACCTTTTTGATTAATATAGTATTTAAAATCTTGATTATCACTAAATAAAGTGGATCCTTGATTTGTCACTTCACCAAATACATATACTTGATTAAGAAATTCAGGAATAATTATCTCATCGCCTTCTTGGATTAAATATTTCAGACTTTTATCCTCTGATAACTTATCAAGATCAAATTCAACAATTAATCTACCATTTGACTGAAAGTCTAGTATCTCCTGAGTGAGAGCAGATAAAGCAGAAAGATCAGAGGAACTTGAGTCAACAGATTTCTGAGAAAGCGTTAAAAAATTCTTCAACATAGTGTTATAAAGCGAATCTGCTGCCTGGTCTTCAATATCTTTTGTGGCTTTATTGAGAAGAATGCCCCCAAGAGGATATGCATTTTTTGTAAAGCCCCCTGACATTGTAACTAAATCATAAATATCTTGGCCTTCGGTAAGAATATATTTTCCTGGCTTTTTAACTGCACCTAATATTTCTGCGGTTCTGTGCTTATATTGATTAATTATTATTCTATCTCCGTCATTTGCTTGAAATGATTTTAGATCTTCAAGATTTTGTATCTTAATTTTTGTAATCTTTTCGCCTACCCCTCTAAAAAGAGTAATATCTGATAAGTCAGCAATTCTATTTAATCCATTTGAAAAATTAATGATCTCAAAAAGGCTTTCATTATCTTTCATTTCATAGTTATTTTCTCTTTTTACTCCTCCTGAAATATACACAACGTTATTAATTGGTCTTACGAATATTAAATCTCCAGATCTAAGCCGAGGTCCAAAACTACTCTTACCGAATATTAAGGTGTCATATAAATCAATAGTTTCTATAATTTGATTATCTCTAACTAAATCGATAGTTCTGTAGGAACCAAAATCAGATGGGCCTCCAGATATAGCAATAGCATGAAAGATATTTGAATTGCCATTCAAGGTGTATGGGCCAGGATTCATTACATTACCAGCAATCATAACCTGTATATCTCTTACGCTTATTAAACTTATATATGATTCAACTCCAATCATAGAATTATTAACTTTAGATTGGATCAAGCTGCCAGCATCTTGGAGAGTCATTCCAGCAATGTAAACTTTTCCAATACTGCTTATACCTACAGAGCCATCTCTTCTAACCTCATATTCAACTGAATCTGTATTATCTCCAACAAGTTGTAATTCAATTACATCTCCAAAATCAAGAATATAATTACTGTCATAATTTGGTTCATTTATAGGCATGAAAGATGTTTGAGATCTTGAGAAAAAATCAGCTCCAAATATGTCTAACTCCCTTTCATCTTCTATTTCTATACTTGATGAATCTTTTCTATAGTTCTTATTTTCAAGTTCCTTTTTTTTATCAACTTGATCTAATAAATCGCTTCTTATATCTGGGGAGAGGCTATCAAGAAATTGTTGATCAAAGTTTTGCGACTGCAGACTAAAAGAAATTAAAAATGGTAAGACATATAAGATCTTGTTATTTTTTATATACTTACTCATTTTTAAAGCCTGGAATACTTACAGATTCTAATTCTAAAGCAGTTTTAACTATATCGCCAATAAGCACATCTATTTCTTTATCTTCAAGGGTTTTGTAAAGAGATTGGAAAATAAATCTATAGCCAATCTTTATTTGAGAATCTTTTTTATTTATAAAAAAGTCAAAAATAAATTTTTCCTTCAGATCTTTATGGTCAAAACTTGATAGTGAATTGATCAAGTCATCTAGCACATCGTCATTTTCAATGAGGAAGGACAAATCTCTTGAAATTGAAGGAAAGTTAGAAACAGGAGAATATTTCACGGATTCATTTTCTATAGGCTCATTAAAATTTTTAAAAGAAATATAATCTGAGAGTTCCCTTAAAGACATTTCTATTAAAAAGATAGGGTGTTTTAGTTTTGATTTGACATTTTCCCTAGATACTTCATCCACTTTAAAATCAAAAGCAGGATTAAGTTCACTAAAGATAGTTTCTAAAAAATCTTTTCTAATTATCTTTGAGAAATCTCTATAATTTTTTGCTAATCTCCCAGATGCAATAATGGCAATTCTTCGTGTTTCATGGAGTTCCTGATTTTTTATTGAGTATAAATTAGAAATCTCAAATATTTTTATGGAATCTTTTTGTCTTCTTTCATTATATTCAAGATTCTGAATTAATGAATCTTTTAAGCATGTTCTTAGATATGCTTCATTTGAATCTAGAGGGTTATCAATTTGAATTGATTCTTCGATAGAATCCCTAACAAAGGGAAAGTTTATACACTCAACGAATCCCTTATTTTTTAGAAAGTTTTTAAGATTTTCTTCAAAATTATCTTTTGAACAGATTGGTTTTTTTGTAGTAATTTTATGATAAGGAATATTGTCATACCCTATTACCCTTGCAACTTCCTCTGCTATATCATTCTCATGAACAATATCAGATCTAAATGAGGGTATTTTATATGTTGTTGTGAAGTCATCAATGTCCGCGACTCTTTTAAGTGAGAGTTTTCTAAGGATTTGATCTAAATTATCTTTAATTAAAGTTTCTTTACTGTCTTCTCCATAGATTATTTTTTCTATAATCTTGTAATTAACACTTATTTCGTCATGTTTTTTGTAATTCTTTTCCTGATAAATTGCTGCAGTTTTTATCATTGCATGATCTTTAATAATAGATAAAAATCTTCTTAAAACATAATCCTGATTGCATGGGTCAACACCTCTTTCAAAATTAAACGCAGAATCTGAATTAATATTATATTTTCTTGATTTCCCGAGTATTTCTTCTGATTTGAAGTAGGCGCATTCAATAAGAACAGTTCTAGTATTATTAGAGCAGCAAGTTGAAGCGCCTCCCATTATTCCGGCTAAATTAATAATATTATTTTGATTTGAAAAAACTAAGTTGTCTCCATTTAATTTAATATTCTTATTTAAAACTGATACAAATTCTTCTGAACATTCTTTTTTTTCCAAAACAATGCTTCCATTTATTTTTTCATAATCATAGCAATGCGTTGGTTGACCGAGTTCATATAGTAGATAGTTAGATACGTCGGTAAAGAAATTTTTTTTAGAATGATCTAACTTTTCAAAGAAATCATCTAAATATTTTTGATAAGGCATAATTTCATCATGAATTTCTACTTTTAGAAATGAAATACTAGGGCATAGGTCTTTTTCTTTATTTTCAAACTCCAAATTTAATTTATCAATATCTCCTTCATAAATTTCTTTAGGCTTACTTAATTTGAAAAAAACTCCCAAATCTCTTGCAATACCATTTACTGATAGGCAGTCTCCTCTATTAGGGGTAATTTCTATATCAAGAAGGTTTTTATCAATTACATGCTCATGTCCGAGCTGAAAAAGTTTATCTGAAACCTCAGTTATTGAGGGCTTATCATCAAAAAATTTGAGGAGATCGGGGAAATATATTTTCATTAAAATTGCTTCAAAAAATCTAAGTTTGATTTATAAAAGTCTCTTATATCAGGGACATCAGAATCCAACATTGAAATTCTTTCAACACCCAAACCAAATGCTAAACCTGAATAGATTTCTGAATTTATATCGCAATTTTCTAATACAATTGGGTTTACTAATCCGCACCCAAGGATTTCTAACCATCTATTTGACTCACCAAAGAGTATGTCTACCTCTGCAGATGGCTCAGTAAATGGAAAGTATGAAGGACGAAATCTTAGCTTTACATCTGATCCAAACAGATCATATATTATTTTGTAAATTAAAGATTTAAGATCTCGAAATGATATGTTTTTATCTATCATTATTCCTTCTATTTGATTGAACATTGGTAAATGAGTTGCATCATCATCTTTTCTATAAACTCTTCCAGAAGAAAAAATAGCTATTGGAGGATCCATCTCTAACATACTTCTTATTTGAACAGGTGAGGTATGAGTTCTTAAAACTCTTGACCTGTTTTCGACATAGAAAGTATCGTGCATTTGTCTTGCAGGATGAGTAGATTTGATATTTAACATATCAAAATTATATTCCTCTGTTTCTATCTCTGGACCATGCGCTTCAGCAAACCCAAGAGACTGTAACATCTTCGAGATTTTATTTTGCATCTTTGTAATTGGATGCAAAGAGCCAACATCACTAGAAATTTTTGGTAAATTAATCTTTTTATCAGAGGCTGCCATTAGCCTGAAGCTTTTTTGACAACCTGATCGAATACATCTTTATGATTAACAGCGATATCTGAAAGTATTTTTCTATTCAAGATAATATTATTTTTATTTAACCCATTTATAAAAGAAGAGTAATTTAAATTATGCGTATTTAGGCCTGCATTTATTCTTGCAATCCATAATGACCTAAAAGATCTCTTTTTATTTTTTCTATCTCGAAATGCATACTGCATAGATTTAATATTTGACTGCTTTGCAGTCTTGTATAGTCTACTTCTTGCACCATAATGACCCTTTGTGGAAGCAAGAACTTTCTTATGTTTTGCTTTTGCTGTTTTTGCTTTAGTTACTCTTGGCATATTACTTATTAATTAGTCTTGAGGCCATTCTTAACATTATTCCCTCAAGTTTATTTAAACCTCTATTGTGTCTTTTTCTTTTTGTGGATTGCTTAGATAAAATATGATTTCTATTTGCGCCTCTGCTTTTGACAGATGATCCTGTTTTCTTAAAGCGCTTTGAGGCTCCAGAATGTGTTTTAAGTTTATATCCCATTTTACTACTCAATAACTAATTATTCTTTTTTAGTGGAGAAAGAACCATAAGAAGTTGCCTGCCTTCCAAAGAAGCTTCTTGATCAACTTGAGCAATTTCAGCTAGCTCTTCTTTAAGCTTATTTAATAACTCAAGCCCAAGATCACTATTAAGAATCTCTCTTCCTCTAAATCGGACGCTTATTTTAGTCTTATCTCCTCCAAGAATAAAGCTTTTAATTTTTTTTAATTTAATATTGTAATCGCCAACATCTGTTGATGGTCGAAATTTTATTTCTTTGAGAGATCTTCTTTTAACTTTCGATTTTGTAGAAGAAGTATTTTTCTTCTTTGTAAAAATATGTTTACCATAATCTAATAATTTACACACCACTGGATCAGCATCAGAAGGAGAAACTTGAACCAAATCAAGTGATGCTGCTTTCGCAGAATCTAAAGCATCATCAAGTGAAAAAATTCCTTGCTTGTTTCCATCTTGGTCAATAAGAATCACTTCCTTGGCACGAATTCTTTCATTAATTAAAGAAAAATCTTTTTTTAATCTTTTATTAATATGAATTTACCTCAGAAACTAAAAAATAATTGGACTTGAGATGGCAAAGGGGGAAGTAGATCAAACATTTTTTTGAATTTTATACTAAATTAATTTTAAAGCAATTCTTTGAACATATTATCTAGGGTTGTAATATTAATTCCTCCCATTCATCTTTCGAATTAAGGGTAAATAACTCTCTTCTATTAATTCTATTTGTATTACCTTGCCAAAACTCAAAACTGAAGGGGATAAAGGTAAAACCTCCCCAGAACCTAGGTCTTTCAATAAGAGAATCTTTATCTTTAAAGGCTTTTTCATAGTTTTGTTTTACTTTTGAGAATTTATTGATAGGTTTTGATTGATCAGAACTTAAAGCAAGAGCATTTTTTTTCAAAGAACGATTTTTAAAATGAATATCTGAAAATTCCTCTTTACTTTTTGAAATTTTCGCTTTAATGCGGACCTGAGTATTGACTTTTTGCCAATAAAAAACAGCTGAGATTTGGTTATGGGACTCGAAATCCTCTGCTTTGGGAGAATTGTAGTTTGAAAAGAATGTCCACTCATTTTCATGAATATACTTTATATTTACAAATCTACAGTCGACTATCATTTCATCTTTGTTGAGACTGCTAATTGCTATTGCTTCAATTGATCTTTGATCATGCTCAAGTGCATTATCATAAAAAGAATAAAACTTCCTATATGGTTTGTCATTGATTTTTTTTAAGATTTTAATCATTCAGATTATAAAATACCAAAAATATCTCTAGTGTAGATTTTTTCAGCAACGTCTCCTAAGTCTTTTTCGCTTTTTCTATTAGCTAAAATAATATCTGCATTTTTTTTAAAGTTACTCAATTTTTTTTCTACCCTATAACCCAAATAACTACTGTCATTGATTAGAGGTTCATAAAGGATAATATCTTCATTATTATAATCAAGATTTTGTATTAACTTAAACGTTGAAGATTCCCTAAAATTATCTGACTCAGATTTTGCTATCACTCTATAAACTCCAATCTTTTTGGGATTATATTTTTTTATATCTTTTGTAAGATTTTTTATTCTTTGGTCGTTAGATTTTGTAATATTTGGAATGAGTCTATATGCTTCTTCATCAAGACCAGATATTAATTGGTTTGTATCTTTCGGCAAACAATAGCCTCCATAACCAAATGAGGGGTTATTATAAATATCTAATATTCTTTTATCGCTACAGACTCCATTTATTATATTCTCCGGGTTTAGATTATTTTCAGAAGAAAAATAATCTAATTCATTAAAAAATGAAACTCTCATTGCTAGATAGGCGTTAGAGAATAACTTGACTGATTCTGCTTCCGATGAGCTCATTATAAATACTGGAGGTTGGTTGTTTGTCGAATCTAAAATGAGTTCCTTAACAAGCTTATCGAATCTCTTATTAGCACTTATTATTACTCTAGAGGGATTTTTATTATCAAAGTATGCACTTCCCTCCCTCAAAAACTCTGGAGAAAATAATATAGTATCCGTTTTATTTGTCTCATTTTGTCTTTTTGTATAGCCAATTGGAACAGTAGACTTAATCACAATTGGCAAATCAAGATTACATGTTAGTAGATCTAAATATTCGTCTAATGTGCTTGTATCAAATTCTTTCTTCTGATTGTTATAATTTGTAGGCAATGCAATAAATGCAATATCGATTTCATTAACATGATTAGATATTTCATTAAATGAAGAAAATGCTTTTAAATTCTTTTGATTTGCATGAAATATATCCAATAATTGTTTTTCATTTATAGGCGACTTCCCTTTTTTAATACTCTCTACCTTTTGAAGATTGTTATCTAATATAGCTACTCTATGCTTAGGGAGGAAAATTGAGGCCATGGAGCAACCGACATAGCCAGCTCCGATAATTAATATGTTACAACTTTTGATCATTCTGACTTAGTCTGTTTAATGCGGTACTTATGCCATTAGAAACTGACGATTTTTTAGCTTTTAGTGCTCTTTCTGCTTTTGAACAGTCTAGAACAGAATATGCAGGTCTTTTTGCCAAAGTTTTGTATTCCGAAGAAGAAACCGGCTCTATGATATTTGGAATTACAAAACCAAGCTTTGCAGCATCTTTAAAAATTCTTTTTGCAAAATCAAACCATGACAATGCTTCATCACCACAATAGTGATAAACATCATTTTTGTGAACTCCATTCTTTATATCTTTAGTGATATTTAATATTAGGTGAGCTAAATCTTGTGTGTAAGTTGGGCAACCGACTTGATCTGATACAACCTGTATCTTATTCTTTTTTGCTCCAAACTTTAACATAGTCTTTAAAAAATTATTGCCGTATTCGCCATAAACCCATGAAGTCCTAATTATTGTGGCAGAACATTGAGAACCTATAATTATCTTTTCGCCTTGTAGTTTAGATTTTCCATAAAATGAGTTTGGTGAGGTATTGCTATCTTCATTATATGGAATCTTTGAGTTGCCATCAAAAACATAGTCTGATGAAATATGAATAAGATTTATACCGCTCAATTTACAAGCTTCTGACAATTTTAAAAGCGCGCTCACATTCACTTTTTTACAAGTTTCCTTATCCTTTTCAGCGCCATCAACGTTTGTATATGCAGCACAATTTATTACAATCTTTGGATGAAATTTATTTATCTTTTGAATTTCTTCGGTTTTTTCAAAATTTACTTCGTCTCTTGAAAGAAAAATTGCTTTAATTTTATGATGCTCAAACTGATCTTTTAAAGATTTACCAAGCTGGCCATTAGAACCTAAGACTATTATGCTCATTAATTATTCTTTGCAAGAAAAGCAGTATATTTTTTGAATGGTTGTGCCTTCTTATCTTTTGAAGATAATGAAGGATTTTTTATAGGCCATCTAATACCTAAATCAGGATCATCCCATAATATTGAGAATTCATCTTCAGGATCATAAAAATCAGTACATTTGTACTCAAAATCTGCAAATTCAGACAGCACCAAAAAGGCATGACCAAAACCTGGAGGTACCCAAAATTGCTTTTTATTCTCTTCTGAAAGTATTACAGAATGCCACTTTCCAAAACTTCCTGAATTAGGTCGTAAATCAACAGCCACATCAAAAACCTCTCCCCTTACAACTCGCACTAATTTTCCTTGAGGTTTCTTTAGTTGAGAATGGATTCCTCTCAAGACATTTCTCGATGATCTAGAATGATTATCTTGAACAAATTCTATATCAATTCCAAGCATTTCTTCATATCTATTTTTTTGAAATGATTCTAAGAAAAAACCTCTTGAATCGCCGAAGACTTTTGGCTCAATTTCAAAACAACCTTCTAGTTTCGTTTCAAAAGTTTTCATTGCTTGAGGTTTCTTTGAACAATATTTGTAAGGTATTCTCCATAGCTAGTTTTATTATAAATTTTAGCTTTTTTTAGAATGCTATCTTCTGAAATCCAGCCATTATTGAAGGCAATTTCTTCTAAACAAGCAATCTTAAAGCCCTGATGATTTTCTACTGTCTTAACAAACTGACTTGCCTCTATAAGTGAGTCATGAGTTCCTGTATCTAACCAAGCAAAACCCCTTCCTAAAATCTCTACATCGAGTTTCTTTTCTTGTAGATAGAAATTATTTACCGCTGTTATTTCAAGCTCGCCTCGTGCAGATGGAGATAGACCACTTGCAATTTCAACAACTTGACTATCATAAAAATATAGTCCAGTAACTGCAAAATCTGATTTTGGATTTTCTGGCTTTTCTTGAATGCTTATTGCTTTCCCATTTTCATCAAAATCAACAACGCCAAATCTTTCAGGATCTTTCACTTGATACCCAAAAATTGTTGCTCCACCTTCTTTTTGAGAGGCTTTTTGAAGTAAATTTGAAAAATGTTGTCCATAAAATATGTTATCGCCCAATATTAAGGATACGTTTGAACTTCCAATAAATTCTTTTCCAAGAAGAAAAGCCTGAGCAATTCCCTCTGGTTTTTCTTGAACGACATAAGTAAATTTCACTCCAATATCTGAGCCGTTTCCAAGTAGTCTTTTATAGAGATTTATATCCTCAGGAGTAGAAATTATTAAAATATCTTTTATATTTGCCAACATTAAGACAGATATTGGATAGAAGATCATTGGCTTATCATAAACAGGTAGAAGTTGTTTGGAGACACCTCGTGTAATTGGATAAAGCCTTGTTCCAGATCCTCCAGCAAGCACAATACCTTTGCAATCAATATTCATTATTTATCTAATATTTCTTCCCACCATTCAGTGTTATTTATATACCATTCTACAGTTTTTTTAAGGCCAGAATTAAAAGTTTCCTTTGGAGTCCAACCTAAATCGTTCTGTATCTTTGTTGCATCAATTGCGTACCTTAGATCGTGGCCAGGCCTATCACCAACATAATTTATTAAATCTTCATACTTATTAATGTTGGCAGGTTTTTCAGGACACAATTCTTCAAGAATTTTACATATGCCTATTACAACTTCAATATTTGTTTTTTCATTATGCCCTCCTATATTGTAGGTCTCTCCAACTTTACCTTCTGTTGCCACTTTTAAAAGTGCTTGGACATGATCGTCAACATATAGCCAGTCTCTTATTTGTTTTCCATCTCCGTAGATTGAAATTGATTCACCTCTGAGTGCGTTAATAATTGCTTTTGGTATAAGCTTTTCCGGAAAGTGGTATGGTCCATAATTATTTGAGCAATTTGTAATCAATATGGGCAACCCAAAAGTTCTAAACCAAGATCTAACAAGATGGTCTGAGCTAGCTTTAGAAGCTGAGTATGGTGATGAGGGAGAGTATGAAGTTTCTTCAGTAAAGAGTTTTTTTGTATACCCTAAATCACCATAAACTTCATCAGTTGAAATATGATGAAATCTGAAATTTTTATCTATAACTTTTTCATTGTAATAATCAAGAGATGCTTGGAGCAAAGAAAAAGTTCCTAAAATATTTGTTTTAATAAATTCAGAGGGTCCAGAAATTGACCTATCCACGTGACTCTCAGCAGCAAGATTCATTAGAAAATCTGGTTCATAAGAGAAAATAAGCTCTTTCACTCTTTCTGTATCATTAATGTCTAATTGTTCAAAGAAGTATCTTGGGTTTCCGCTGACCTCCTCTATTGAGCTTAAATTTCCTGCATATGTTAACTTGTCAATATTAAGAACCTTGTGATCAGTATTTTTTATAATGTGTCTCACTAAGGCACCTCCAATAAATCCGGCCCCACCTGTTATAAATATCTTTTTTGACTCCATTATAAGTATCTCCCAAGAAGTCTATAGATATTTAACCTCAATAAACTCTTCATATGCGTGAAGAAAAAATTTAAATCTTTGTTACTTGCATATTGTCCCTCATGAGAAATGACTATTTCTGACATTTTTTTTATTTTGAATTTATTTTTTTTTATTCTAAGACAAAGATCAACATCTTCACAATACATAAAGAAACTCTCATCAAAGCCTCCAATACTTTTAAATGCCTGCAAATCAATTATCATAAAATATCCAGGAAACCATGATAGATGATTAGAGCTTTCGTCGACAAGAACTCTTTTTGCACCAATTAAGCTCATTAATTGCCTAATAAATACTCTAGACAATGAAGGAAATACCCTAAAATCATATCCATGATAGCTTTTTTGGGTATCTATTAATTTAGGTGCATAGAGAGTTCCTGAGTAATTAATATTTTCTATACTTTTTAAATTAAAATCTTTAATTACTATGTCTGGATTGCATATTATAAAAAGTCCATCTTTAGCTTCTCTTGAAGCAAAATTATGATTTTCACCAAATCCTTTAGGATTCTTATTAATAATGAGCTTGTAATTATTGCCAACTAATGAATAGATACCTTTTTCAGAAAATATCTCTTTAACATTTATAGTAATTACAAAAAAAAAATCATTTTTTGATATCTTTGAAAAGGATTTTATAGCCTCAAGAACTTGCGGAAATTGTCTATGACTGACTATTGATACATTTATCATTTTTTAAATTATATTAACTAACTCTGAAAGTTTATAGTTTTGAAGAAGTAAGATGGACCAAAAAAATAAGTTAATAAAAGGAAAATCATTTCGTAAGGTTTCTTTTTTAATTAAAGCTGGGACAGCGTTTATTAAGAATGGGCTATAAGCAAATAAGCCTAGCTCGATAAGCCTTCTTGCTGCATCAGTTGAAAGCCCAAATGAGTAATGTATGTATAAAATGCCAATCAAGGACATTAGGATTAAAAAGGTTGTTTTAAATTCCCTTGAAAAGCCATAAATCAAAGCAAGCAAAAAAAGCTCCCAGCCAAAATATATTGGAGCTCTTTCAACTTGAATGGCTCTAGCAATTTCAAAGTAACTCTGTATTCTTGATAATCCAGGTATATTAAATGATATTTGTTCAATGACCTCAAAAAGGAAGCCAATAAAAAATACTGAGGGAAAAAATATCAAAAGAAAAATGGAAAAATGACTCACTCCACCAATCAGGACCGAAAAAACCTTTGATCTCGTATATAAAATAAGAATTGAGAAAAGACAAATAGCAATCAATAGCCTGATTTGAGATAAAAGTAAAACTGGAAGTAGAAACCCTGAGGAAAGCACGAATAGATACAGAATGCGTTTATCTGGAGCTTTAAGATAAATAAAAAAGCAGGTTAGAGCGTATAGTATAAAAGCAAAAAGCCTTAAGCTATTCTGAGATAAATGAATCTCTGTAAAGATAATCTTCAGAATTGACCAACTTAAAAAATCTAAACCTAATTCAAGCTCAGAAGTTTGAATTTCTCCAACATATGCATCAAGATCTCTCGTAATTATATTTTGATCCATTAGTCCAAATAAAATAATCATGAAATAAGGGATCATCAAAAAAATCAAAATAGGTCCGGATGAGATTTTTTTAAACATCATTTTGAAATTAAACCTACTAGCATGGCATAAATCTTCTTCGATTTTTGTTTTTCAGCAACCAATACTGAAAAAAACTCATACAAAATTCTTGTTGCGCAAAGAAAAAAGAAGCCTATATCTCTTAGGCCATATCTGAACATCAAAATTCTTGTATTTCTAGCTATTAGTTTCCTTCTTGCAAAACTATGACCAGATGACTGAAGTTTAATTCCTAAAAAACTATATTGAACCCTTTTACCAATTGTATGTTCAAAAGTAACATTATTATTTACCATTATTGGGATGCTTAGTTTTCTTGCTCTCATACAAAAATCAGTATCTATATGATCTATTGCAAGACTTTCATCATGGTCCCCAATTTTATCTAAAGCTTTTATTGACCAAATAGAAAAAGAATTTATTATGAAAGATACCTCATAAATTCCTGCTCTTGATGGTGAAAAAACCTTGAACCAAAATCTACTTAAAAGAACAAGCCTCCCAAGCATTTTTGTTCTAGAGTCTCTATATCTTGGACCTAGAATGAGGTAGTCTCTATTGAGAATTTCTTTCTTTGTGAGACTGTTTTGAAGAAATGCTTTTAAATCAAGAAACTGAGAGTCGTCGTCTAGATAGAGTATATGAGTAGTTTCTTTAAGATTTTCTGAGATAAATATTTTCGCTCTATTATAAGCTCCAGCAAGTCCGCCCTTGTTAAAGTTATCTACTATAAAGATCTCCTTATTTATTAAGTCTTTGAACTCTTCAGTATTTAATCTTTTGTCTTCGTAATTATTAACAAGACATATTTTACTTATTCCGCTACTAATAATTTGTTGTAAAGATTTGCGTGTTGGAAAATTATCAAAAATAACTAGGATTCCTACTAAAGAGGTTTTCTTCTCTATTTTACTCATTTATAAATTTTGTTGCCTTAATCGGGTAATCTAATTTATTTAAAAAATTTAGTGGGTAGCTTTGAAGCCAGAAATAACTTTCTTTCAGGATATCTGCTCTTGTATTGACAAAATTTATTGCAAAATCATTCTCTTTAACAAGATTAAATAAAGCGGATGAATAGCAGCTGAGATGAAGTATTGTCTGAGATGATTGCATTTTATTGAACTTATCAAGATAAGATAATTTTCTAAAGATATTTTTTCCAGTTTCAGTCTCTTTATTTAAAAAAATATGTCTAAATAAGAATTTAATTTTACTATCTCTGGGATGTAGTTTAATAATTAAAGGAATTGAAATCCTTTTTGAGAAATTAATAATCCTATCTTCAAAAAGTTTCAACTCACTCCATGAGATACCTCCATCTGGATTCTTTGACCAAAGAATAATTTGATCAATATCATTATTTGAAGTAATTAAAGTCTGCTTGTGAGGCGGAATACCCAAATCATTAGATATTGATACTAAGGAAACATTAGATGCATACTTTTCTAAGATTTTTATTGAATCATTTGATCTAGTAAAGAAATTGTGAACCTCTAGGGGGAAATAAGAATCATCCAAAACTCCATGTTGCATCTCATAGATATCGAAATTACTAACCTTAGAAATAATTTTAGTTATTGTTCCTTTAGATGAACCAACAATTATATTTTTAATAGGACTTTTTTGTTTTTTAATTTCATTTATAAAAACTTTTTCAACAAAATCTTCAAATGAAGAAGAAATAAAAAATATCTTTACCCTTTCTAAAAAGCTAAAAATAGAAACTTGAAATAATCTTTTTGGTCCAAATGCAATTATATTAGTCTTTTTTTTGTTGCTGATCTTCTTAATAAAATCAATCAAAACATAGCCATCAGGATTTTTTATATTGTCATAAACCCAGATTGATGTATCTTTGTTTTCTTCATCTAATATTAAATCAAAAGAATTAAAGAAGAACAATTTAGAATATTGGAAAACTTGTATTCTTAATTGCAGTAATTTTTTCAAAATAAAATAGTTTAAATCTTATTGACTCTATTGTTTTTAAGTATTCTCGAGGCAAGTAAGAATATTTTAAGGATAGGGCTCAGGAACAATCTCAATCTCTTGTTTTTTAAGACTTTTAATCTATGCGGCGGTATAAAAAGTGAGTCTTTCATAATGTAAGAGGTTGATGTGACTGGATAGTTGGGAGGATTCAGAAATAATTCACTTAGCGACGGTCTCACGAATCCCTTTTGTATCTCATCATCCAAAATATTTTTTCCATCTTCTGATTGAATAAAAGATCTTAAATATGTTATCCAAATACCTGAGTTAACATTATCTCTTCTTAACCAAGGTTGATAATCCATATCTGTATAATGAATAAGCTTTGTGTCTCCGGTGAGCTCTTCTTGTGAATTCCAAAACCAAGGGAGAAATTCCTTCATTTCGGGTCTTTTCATTAAATCTTTATAAGAAATTTCTAAATTAAGAAAAGAATTAAACTTATCAGATAATTCTTTAGCACCTCGATGATTGAATAACATTACTGCCTGTTGCTGCTTACGCTTCCAATACTTCTTAGTGTCACATATTGAGATATTTTGGTTTTGTCTTATAAAAGTCTCAACAAGATCAGATATATTTCCTAAAACTAGCATATCTGAATCAAGGTATATGCAAACATCATTACTTTTTATAGTTTTTGATGCCCAAATTGAAAAATAAAATCTTTGAAAAGAAAAAGGAGTTCCTTGGAGGCTTTTTATATTTTCACTTATTTTTGTATCAATATTTATTTCGTGAAGAGGAAAAGTCTTTATTAAATATTCGTCTGATTTAAAGCTTTTCTCAATAGAATATTTAAGTACATGATATGCTAAATTTTGCTGTGGCTCACAGCCAACTCCAATATAAATATTTCTTTTTTGTGTATCCATTAAGTCTTCAAAAAATCCTCTTTTTTAATCCTAAATTTAATAATCTTTGGATTATGTTCTTGTGAGCAATCTTCAAATCTAGAATGCTCCTGAAATCCTAATTTTATATTACTTTTAATGGCCCCGATATTATCAGCAAAACAACCTGCTATCACAAAGTCTAAATTTAATTCATTAAAACAATAGTCAAGTGCTAAATTGCCTAATTCAGTTCCTAGACCTTTTCCATGATATTTCTTTTCACCAATGAATCTAGAGTATTCGGCATACTTTTTTCCGTTTTCTTCATCAAAATTATATATCTTTAAGTTTCCTATATGCTCATTGTTTTGACTATAAATAACTGGTAAAAAGATAGAGCCATTTCTTTTTTGTTCTTGTATATATCTTATTATTTCTTTCTCATTACTTCTAGGAGTTCTTGAAGACAGAAATTCAAATAGTTCATCATCAGAAAGCCACTTTACATAGTTATCAAAATTTGAAAGGAGATCAAATCTCGAAAGCCTAATCCTTGCCATTAGTTAAGCCTTTGAAATCCGCTATGACATACAGGTCCATCAAGAAACTCAGTGTTTGAATCACCGTTTTCAATTTCTTTTATTTTTGCAAAAATAGGCTTTAGTTTTTCAAAGTAACTATCAATGATCTCGGGTGTATGTGAAATAGAGCTATAAACGGTGTTCCCAACGAGGAAGCCCTCTTTCAGCATTTCCTGTGTTATGAAAGTCTTATATTCAAGGTTTTTTTCATAATCAAAACTAAATCCGCAGAGTGATGGTAAGCCAAAAATATTTATATCTAATTCATAAAGTTCTGCCAATTTATTCCATCGAGTAATAATATTTTCACCAGTTTTTGTTATTGATTCCCATGTATTATCTCTCTTCATTATTTCAAGAGTCTTAAGTGCTGCAACTGGACCAATCCTTTCAGTCCAAAAAGTGCTACTTATAAAAGTTTCCTGTGCTTTTTGCATAACTTCTTTTTTTCCAATTACTGCAGTAATTGCGTGACCATTTCCCAATGCTTTTCCAAAAACTGCAATGTCAGGAAAAACTTTATATTTTTTATGCAGACCTCCATCTGTTTCTCTGAAGCCTGATGTACACTCATCAAATATAAGAAGTATTCCATGTTTCTCTGTGATGTTTCTTATTTTTTCAAGAAAATTTTCTGAAGGTTCTTCATTTCTTTTGACCTCCATTTTTATTGCAGCTAATTGATCTTTATTATTTTCAATAATAGCCTCAACTTGATCGAAATTATTATATTCAAAACCTAATACAGTATTTTTAAGGCCTTTTGGAACACCCTTTGGCTCTAATCCTCCCAATAAATGCTGTTTGAGCTCATCTTCCTTAGTTAAATTCATTGATAAATACCAATCATGCCAGCCATGATATCCACATACTGCAATCCTGTCTTTACCAGTAAATGCTCTAGCAATTCTTACTGCTATTGAGTTAGCTTCACCACCAGACCTAGCAAATTTCACCATTTCTGACCATGGATGAATAGAGATAAGTTCTTCAGCTAAATAAACCTCTTCTGGGCAATTAAGTGTAGACATGTTTCCATCTTTAACAGCTTTTGTAACAACTTCTTCAACTTCAGGATGAGAATATCCTAAGATATTTGTTCCTATTCCCATTGAAGCCATATCTATATATCTATTCCCCTCGAGATCAAAAACATTACAACCTGAACAGCTACTATAGTAAGATGGCCACAAGTCTGGAAGAAACATCTCTGGTCTTTTAGACAAAAGCATATTTCCTCCAGGAATAATTTGCTTTGCTCTTTGATAGAGTTTTTGACCTTTTTTCATTTTTTCACCAGAATTTCTTGCTATGTGAAGATTATCCAAAAAAATTGATTTATGTTTCTTATAAAGACTTATTATATCCTCAAAACTAAAAAAAATATTGGGTTTAAATTCCTCAAATACATTTCTTATAACCTTTAAATCATCTTTTTCGTCTAAAGTAAGTCTGAGGAAAGAGAAATCTTCGCTATTTGAAATATTGTGTGATTTTCTTGATTTAATAAGTCCTGTAACATGCTCCATATCCATTTTGCTTTTAGAGGGATTATCATTGGCTTCTTTCAGTACTTGAAAAGAAAAGATTTCAAAATCGAGTCCATCCGGGTACGTTGGAGGATTAACATTGCTAATATATTCGAATTTATTCTCTTTAAACTTTTCTATGCCTTTTTCTACTAACGCATAGTCAATGATAGGACAATCTGCAGTAATTCTTATTATGTTATCTAATTTATATTTTTCAGCACATTCATAAAATCTTGCCAAAACATTTCTTTCATCTCCTCTGAAAACTTCTATAGATCTTGAATTGCACAAATCTTCAATTTGGTCATCAATTTTATTTAAGCTTGTTGCAACAATAATTGAATCTATTTTCTTTGATTGCTTTAGTCTTTCAACGATTATCTCAAGAGTTGAGAGATCGCCAATCTTTTCAAGAACTTTATTTGGAAATCTTGAAGATCCACATCTAGCTTGAATAATAACTGAGAATCTCATAAGTTTGGCCATTTTGAAGGGTTTAAAAGAATTTCATCATCAACACTGAGGTCCTCTTCAAAACTGAGATACATTTGTTTGTTGTAGATATCAACAATTTCTTGAAGCTGTAATAGCGATTCTACTCCAAAAATAAGCTTATCAATAAGTTTATGATTTTTAACAAAATGTATTGCGCTCTCTATTTTTTTTGTATTGTTTCTTATATTGAAATCTTCCCAATTTTTAAGAGCTTTTTTCCACTCCAAAAATTTTGATGGTATTGAATTAAGATCTATAAGAAGTAATCCCTGAAGGAATATTGATCTAGCATGAACTTCAATATTTTCTTTTTTGAGTTCTTCGAGAGTTCCAAGCTTTTTTAGTCTTTGATCAAAAATATTAAAAGGTACCTGAACGATATCAAATTTAGTTAATTCTTTTATTCGATCTACTTCTTCAGGTCCATATATCGAAAAACCAGCATTAGAAATAATACCTTGAGATTTTAAGAAATCTATTTGATCTATGAATTTATTTGAATTGCTTCCTAGTAAATCATCTACGCTATGAAACATTAAGCAGTGAAGTTTTGAAACATTTAGCTCATTCAGGCTTCTTTCGCAACAATCAATTATATATTTTGATGGTTCAGAGGTATTATCAAATTTTGGTACCTTAGATATTATCTTAAATTTGGAGAGATCATTAGACCCTAAAACTCTTTGTGCTTTTCCATAGGCTATTGCAGTATCAATGGTATTTATGTTTGAAGATAAAGAGAATTTCAGTATCTCTCCAACTTCCTTTTTAGGGACAAGGCCTGAGGAATTGCTTATTCCATAATCCGTTCCAAACTGAGCTGTACCTAGGGCAACTTTCATTCAAAAAATCTATTCATCTCATCAATTACATATTTTTGATCAGATTTGCTCAAACCAAAATATAAAGGAATGCTTATAGCTCTTTGATAATAATTTTCTGCATTTGGAAAGTCGCCTTTCCTAAATCCTAATTTTTTATAATATGGATGATAATGAATAGGAATGTAATGAATATTAACTCCTATACCATTAGATCTTAAGTGGCTGAATAATTTCCTATGATTGCTTTTTAGTTCTTCTTTGAGCTTAATTATATATAAGTGAAAACTTGAAACCTGATCACCTCCCACTTGAGGAAGATCATAAAATTCTGAATTGAGTTCTGCATCATATATCTTTGCAAGCTTATTTCTTTTTTGAATAAATTGGTCAAGTCTTTTAAGTTGACTAATTCCTAATGCTGCTTGAATATCTGTAATTCTGTAGTTTAAGCCAAGATCAAGTTGCTCATAGTACCAATCACCATGGGGCTCATTTTCCATGAAGTCTCTATCTCTAGTAACTCCATGTGATCTCAAAATGTTTAGTTTTTTAGCAATATTTTTATTATTAGTGCATGCAAGTCCACCCTCTCCAGTTGTAATTATTTTTACAGGATGAAAACTAAAAACCGATATATCTGAGTATTCACATGATCCAACTTTTTTATTTTTGTACTCTGCTCCAATTGCATGTGATGCATCTTCAATAATTTTAAATTTATATTGATTTGAAAGATCATAAATACTCTTCATATCACATGACAATCCTGAGAGATGAACAGGAATAACTACTTTAGGAAGAGCATCTTTTTTTTCAGCCTCTTTAAGTTTTCTTTCTAGGCAATCTAAAGAGATATTATTTGTAATAGGATCTATGTCAACAAAATCTATATTTGCGCCACAATATAGAGCGCAATTTGATGAGGCTACAAATGAATTAGGAGAAGTCCAAACATAGTCTCCAGCTCCTACCCCAAGAGCTAAGCATGAAATGTGTAATGCCGAAGTAGCACTGTTAACTGCACATGAATATTTTGAACCAACATAGTTTGATATATTACTCTCAAATACATCAATTTTAGGCCCTTGTGTAATAAAGTCTGATTTTAAAACTTTTATGACTTCATCAATATCGTTATCAGAAATTTCTTGTTTGCCATACGGAATATTTCTAGGCATTGAATTCTTTTTCGAAAAGGGCTTTTAGTTCTTCAATAGAAAGAAATTTGTCATTTGTTCCTGAGTTGTAACAAAACCCTGCTTCGACTTCTTTTGCTTCGTTGTTAATGTAGGAGTCTTTCAATTTTACATCGCCAGGAGGCAAAATAGCATAATAATCTCCAAGATCAACACAATTATAACTATCATTTGCTGAAATCATCTCTTCATGTATTTTCTCACCGGGCCTAATTCCTACTATCTTTTGCTCACATTCTTTGCAGACTGCTGATGCAACGTCTTTTATCTTATAGCTTGGTATTTTTGGTACAAATATTTCTCCACCCAATGAGTTAATTAGAGCCCAAATAACCATATCCACTCCCTCATCAAGAGAAATGTTGAATCTAGTCATGTTTGGGTCTGTAATGGGCAAGACTCCGGAAGATTTCTTAGAAATGAAAAAGGGAATTACTGAGCCTCTACTGCCCATAACGTTCCCATATCTAACTATACTGAAAGACAGATCTCTTTTACCAGTAATATTGTTTGCAGCAACAAATAATTTATCTGAACAAAGTTTGGTAGCCCCATACAAATTAATTGGAGCTGCTGCTTTGTCAGTTGAAAGTGCAATTAATTTCTTTACATTGTTATCTAAGCAAGCATCTATTATGTTTTGCGCACCTAGGATATTTGTTTTAATAAATTCAAATGGGTTGTATTCTGCTGCAGGTACTTGCTTTAACGCAGCAGCATGAACAACATAGTCTATATCTTCAAGAGCCCTACTTAATCTATGTTTATCTCTTACATCTCCAAGAAAATAGCGAATACCTTTATGCAAGTCAGTATTTATATCTTGAGACATTTCATGTTGCTTAAGTTCATCTCTACTAAAAATCACGATTTTATTTAAATCAGCATGATCATCTAAAAGTCTTTTTATAAAAGCTTTTCCAAAGGATCCTGTCCCACCAGTTACTAAAATATTTTTATTTTTAAACATTTATTTCTCTATTATTATCTTTGTATCAAAATATTTTAGTACATTTTTACTATGAGATATAAATATTAAGGTAAGAGATTCCTTAAGACTAGTGAGGTTTCTCATTATTATATGTTCATTGTCATCATCTAAGGCTGATGTAGCTTCATCTAAAATCAAAAACTCAGGATTTCTATAAATTGCCCTAGCCAGTCCAATCCTTTGTATTTGTCCTCCTGATAGAGATATTCCATCCTCACCAACTTGATGCTCTAACCCTCCCGGGAGATCTTCTATTAGGTCTTCTAAGCATGATAATTTAATTGATGCCTTGAGAAGCTTCATGTCTACTGAATTCTCGAAATAATCTTTTAAAGCAATATTTGCCAAAATCGAATCATCCAAAAGAAATGTTTTTTGAGGGACATAAGCTACTTTTTCTAGTGGAACTCTAAAGCCGGTTAACTCATCATTTTCACTGGATGTTGTTAGTTTACCTTTTTTTGGATTTAAAATACCTAATAATAAATCTGCCAAAGTACTTTTACCTGAACCACTCTTGCCTATTATTGCAACAAAATCTCTTTTTTTAATAGTCATACTAAAGTCTTCAAAGATTTTTTCTGAGTCTTCACCATATTCAAATTCTATATTTGAAAGGTTCACTTCTTTCCAGTCATAAAGGTAATGCATATTATTGCTTTCAAAACCATGTTCAACATAATTAGATGTTTTTTTTAGCTCATTTTCTAACAATAAAAGTGAGGCATTGTTAAAAGAAAGTGTATTCAGGTTAATTATGATTTTATTTGATGCAGGCAATATTCTAAAAAAAGCTATTAAATATATTCCAACAATAGACAATATTTCTAGTGGCTGAGTATCGGTTAGAAGTAAGATAATAATTAGTCCGCATATTGCCACGATTGAAAAATATTCTAAAAGAACTCTAGTGATTTGTTTATAAAAAGCTTGTTTAGCAAGGTTTGATGTTGCTGAGATAGTAAATTTATCGAAAAAGTCCTGGAAAGTTTCTCTGAGGTTTGCAAGAACCAGATCTTTGGCTCCGCTTAGAGAATAAGTTACTTGCTTGATTCTTTTTGATTCAAATTTTTGAACCTGAAGACCCAGACCCTCTAACTTAGGTCTTGTATACGAAAGCAATACAAACATTGATAATAAAATAAAGATAATTACAAAAATTGTTGAGACTGGTGAATAAAAGAGTAAAAGTGCAACTATTCCAAAGATAATAAATATTTCTGTTGTGATTGTGAATAGAGGTAACATGATCCCTCCAACAAAGAATGCTGGCTCTCTTATTATGTTTCTGATTGATGTGCTTGAATCTTTATCTGTTGAAAGGTTGTACTCTTTTGAAGCGTAATATGAGAAAAGTTTGGATGAAATTCTTGACATTATTGAGTACGAAAATTGTGCTTGAAGTCTTGTTAGAAATGTAAAAAAAACGGTCTTAATGGAAAATATAAAGAAAATAACTATTGTGAAATATATAATTAGTTGCTCTTGGGAATATTTGGATAGAAAACTATAATCAGAATAGTTTTCAGGTGCTGATATTAAAGTAAAAAGTGGCACTAATGAACCCAAACTAAATGTTTCAAGGAACATTGCGAATAACATTAGTAAAAATATCAATAATGTTTTCTTTTTTTCACTTCCATTAAAGTGTAATTTAAAAAAATCAAAATATTTCATCATTATTTAAGGCTATATTATTTCTGAAAAAACTGATTTAAAAATATTTACATTTTTTGGATTATCTTCACAAATCTTATTGAACGCATTTTTGTTTTTTATTTTATGAAGACCTTTATCTTTATAAGTAATATATGGAACATATAAAGCTTGATAGATTATTCTATGTTTATTTTTTGGCATTGGAGTTCCTCGATGTAAGCCCCTAGTATCTTCAATAAACCCTGATCCTGCTTTCCCATTAATTTTAACAAGGTTATCCTTAAAACAAGATTCGATAGTGGTGTTATCCATAAGATAGCTGCCTTTTTTTTGTCTTTTTTTTATGATTTGATTATTTACACTCAGCGATTCATTGAGCAGCCTTTTATCAAGTCTTGGCTGATAGTGGGTATCTTTTACAAATTCATGATGTCCGCAGCCAACATCAACATCGTTAAGATACCAAAAAACTTTAAGGAACCTATGTCCATGATGATCCATATGAAATGACATTTCAGATTGATCATCATTTCCGGGATTTACCTTCCATGCTTTTAAAAATGCAATCTTGGGTAATGCTCCAAGATATGAAGAAACAGTTGAAAGGATGTGAGGCTGAACTACTAAAGATAAAAAGAGTCCATATGAACCAATAATATCTGTTTGATAGGATATTTTCTTTTTATTTGTATCTTCATCTCTCTCTTTATCAATTTTATCCAAAAATAAATTCATTTCTTTTAACTGCTTTGCATCCGGGCAGTAATCTTCATCTAAAAATACAATCCCATCATTATTTAACATCTGAACTTCTTTTGTAATTGAATTTTTTTTAAAAAAGTAGGAGTGGAATCTATTTTTATTTTTAATAAAAAACAGGATTTGATGCAAGAATTCTCTTAACAAATATGGAATTTTATAATTATAAATAACTATTCTTTCTAAAAAGTTCATGTTACTGATGCAGTCAAAATAATTTGCGAGTGGGCATCCGTATTTTCAGGATCAGTTCTAAAATAAACCTTACTAATTGAATTACCAAATAACTCCTCTATTTGAAAAGATGAAACTAGCCTTTCATCTGATCCAATTAAATAGCCTCTCTTTTTGATTTGTTCCTCATTTGAAGATGGAGAAAATGATACTCCAATTGAAAAGATTCCATCCTTTTTTAGCACTCTTGAGATTTCATTTGCAACAAGCTTTTTATTTTCACTGTAAGCTATGGCCCAGCCGCATAAAACAATGTCAAAAAAATTATCATCCCATGGCAAATCATGCATATCTCCAACTTCTATTTTTTTATTAAGTGAAAAAAGATCTAAACCATAAATATTTTTATATGAAAAGCCATAGGACTGAATATTAAGTATTTCTCCGAGAGTTCTGGGACCAATCGAGAGGACTTTTAAATTTTTTTTCTTAATAATTTTACTTGAAAGCACTGCATTTATTGGCTCTATGAGCATATTTGATTTAGGATTTCCTTGATTTAAGCCTACACCAAGAAAGAACTTGGCTTTTGGATGATCAGGTAAATCACTTTTTTTATGGACAACCCTTAAATTTGATTCAAGAGTATTTTGTGAGATGGCAGGGTTTTTATCTGTGAATCTTTTTGGCTCTTTTCTCAATATTTTTAAGTAAAAGAGGGAGTCAACAAAGGCAATAAAATTTCTAAATGAATTTATTTTAAGCAAATTTAGATAAAACTTAACTATCATTGGGATTTTTTTCTAAGCCTGTATGAAGACAGAAATTCAGCTATTAAGGAAAGCAATACTGAAAAGACTGCACCCAATAGAAATCCAAAAATTAGGTAATTTTTCTTACTTGGTTTCGATTTTATTGAAGGCTCTCTAGGTCTATCAATGTAGCTGAATATATAATCTTCTGATATCTCAGCTACCATGAGTATATTTAACTGTTTCTCTATTGAATTTGATATTGCTTTCTTAAGCTCAGTGATTGTCTCTAATTTAAGTTTTTCCTGTAAAAACTTAATTCCCGAAGACGCTTCTTCTATTTTTTTTTCTCTCATTGTTTTATTAAGACCTAAAATTATTCTCTCAAGCCACTTTTTTGCAATTACTGGTGAAGGATGATTTATCTTTATGGTTGTCATTGATGTCATCTCGTCATGAGCCACCTCGATTACGGAAATAGCATACTTTTCATAACTATCATGAAAAGAAGGCTTCATATCAACGCCATTTATGAGCCAACTTTTCTGATCTTCAGAGAATTTCTTTTCATCAAATATAATTTCTTTAGATTTAGGGTTATATTCTTTTGTTGCCATAAGTTCGGCAAGAAAATATTCATCATTGAATAGACTCTCAAAGAAATCTCTTGATTTAAGCGTTGCAAGAGCAATATCTATAATGTTTGCTGAAGATGAGCTCCCACCGATATCGAAACCAATTAATGAAGCGGCTCCATTAAATTGAGATATTTGATTCCCTGAATCAAGATTGGGATTTGTTTCTAGGATTGCAGTTGAGGTATAGATTGGAGTAAGAAAATAAGAGTAAATAAGGCTTGATGAGCTAGTGAAAAGAGTGAATAAAACTATAAAGATTTTTCTCTTTATTAAAATATCTAGTAGTTTTTCTATATCGAGTGTTTTGTATTCCATTTCCTCTTTGAATTAATCTTTATTTGGTGCCCAGAGCCGGACTTGAACCGGCACGAAGTTGCCTTCGAGGGATTTTAAGTCCCTTGTGTCTACCAATTCCACCACCTGGGCAAAAATTTAACTGCATTATAGTTCAAAAAAAAGATATATTCTGCAATCATTTAATCTCTCTAAATAATTTAAAGCCTTCAGCAGATTTAATTCCTACACTACTGCCTCTAAAAGCTGCCAGTGAAGAAATAGTTTCATATGACCTGCTATATGGAAAATCTCTTATCTCATCATCATAGTATTTTTTTAATAAGCTTATCTTCTTTTCAAAAAAAGCCTCTACATCACAAAAAATATTTGGATTAAATCCATTATCAATAGCTAGCTCGGTAGAGGAAAGAACCTCAAACTGATAAATGGTTGGTTTTTTCTTTCCAGGCATTGGCCTATATGCAGTTATAGTAGCTTGAAAAGCAATCCTGTGGTCTATATTAAGATCACTGTGATAATGGGTATAAATTATGTCTGGTTCAAAAAGTTTATTTGCTGACTCTATTTTTTGTATTACTTCTAAAAGATCAACTGAATCAAGCCTATTGTCAGGAAAATCGAAAAATATTGGTTGCTCAGCACCAATTTCTTTCATCAAAGATAGAGCATTCTCATTTCTTGATTTATCTTCAATATTTCTTGATGAGTATCCGTCACTTAAGAAAATAGTTTTCACCTTATCTCCATTTTTAAGATGCTTAAGGATTGTACCTCCACATCCGATCCATTCATCATCTGGATGCGCAGCTACGATAAGGACATTATTCATCTATCATCTCCCAGCTTAAAGCTGTCCCGCTTTTTAAATCAATTTTTACTCTTTTGTTTAAAACTTCTTGATAAAACTTTGGCTCGATGCCATAACCAGGTCTAATTCTCCTAAGATTATCTTTTGATAGCTTATCTCCAGCCTTTACGTCTTCCACAATGTAGAGAGATCTTCTGAATTTAATCATATTTTCTTCCTCTCCTTTGAGTTCATAATTTATATTTCCGATTGATTCCCAAGCTTCAGTTGTTGATATTTTTAAATTTTTAAGCTGATCTGGCTCTATTGAAAAAGAGCTATCTGGACCACCCAAGGATCTATCAATAATAAAGTGTTTCTCAATTATTGAAGCTCCCATCGAAATAGATGAAATGGCACATGCATTTGAAAGGGTATGGTCAGATAAGCCAACTTCACATTCAAATCTCTCTGATAAATCAGCGATGGTCTTTAAATTTGCATCTTTTGGCTCTGTTGGATATCCACTTACGCAATGCAGAATTGCTAATTCTGTGGTTCCATTCATACGCAAAGTTTCTACAGCTTCTTCAATCTCTTCAATATTTGCCATTCCTGTAGACATAATAACGGGTTTTTTTGTAGCTGCTATTGTTTTCAATAGGAAAAGATCTGTTACCTCAAAAGAGGCAACTTTGTATATAGGATTATCTAGCGATTCAAGCAATTCAACAGCTGATTCATCAAATGGGGTGCTAAAACAGATTATGTCTTGATCATTAGCAAAGTCATATAGTTCTTCATGCCATTCAAAAGGAGTGTATGCCTCTTGATAAAGTTCATATAAATTCCTGCCTTCCCAAAGACCATCCTTGATAATGAAGTCCTCATTCTTAGAGTTAATCGTCATTGTATCTGGTGTATACGTTTGAAGCTTTACTGCATCAGCACCACACCTTTTTGCCTCACTTATAGTATTTTTAGCGCATTCAATATCTCCATTGTGATTTGCTGATACTTCTGCGACTATGAATGGCTCAAATTCTCTACCTATCCCTCTGTTATTTATCTTCATTTTATGACTTTTTTTTCTTAACTATTCGAACATTTGAACTCAAGTAATTGTCTTCTATTTTAGCTGAGAAAAACTCATACCTAAAATTATTATCTTCGAAATAAGCATTTGGATAACCATCTGCATCTAGCATCCTTATGAAATCATAAAGATCACTAAGATTTTTTAAATCTTTTATTTCACTTTGATCTGGATGTCTTCTTTCAAAATAAGAAACTTTTCCTTTCTGCTTTTTTGGTGTTGGTTCTTTTTTAATTAATGACTCAATCATTTTGAATATTTTTTTTGAACAAGAAGAGTAGATTTTCTGTGCGTTTCCATTTAGTGACAGGCTTCTCTTAAAATATATTGGCCCTGCATCTAATTCATTTACCATTCTTAGTGCTGAAATCTTTGTCTTTTTATGTCCTCTAATTATTAAGTTTTGAAGAGGGCTACCGCCTCTTCCATATGGAAGATCAGTCATATGAAAACATACGCATTCGTATTTATTAATGATATTTTCGGGAACAATAAAGCTCCAATGTGGAAAAAAAATATATCTTGGTTTTATTTTTTCTAAAAATTTTAGATTCAATTGACTCTTATCTTTTATAAAAAAGAGTTTATGCTCTGCTCCAATTTTCTTTTGTAAATTGTTATAGCTTTCTTTATTCCATTCATGATGAGATGCGATTAAATAATTCATATAATTTTCTTTCTATATTCTGTTAAGCTTTTCTTTTTTTTAAAAAGGTAATAATTTGCTTTAATGAAAATTCTATGACTAGCAGCATTTTCCTTTAATACTTTTGCAGATAAGAAAATATTTTTTATTTTAAGAATCTTTTCCGCCTCTAATAAACATATGTGGCCAAGCCCTTTACCTCTAAATTTTGGATTTATATTTATTGAAACCTCATATATTGCGTTAACTTCATCATACCTCACAACACCGACTTTCTCTCCCTCTCCCTCTATCTCTAAAAGAATTAAAAAGCTATTTTTAGAGTTTAACTTTTCTTTGAACCAGTTTGAATGATCTTCAAATGATATCTTGTTATTAGAGAAAAAATTTGCCCTTGTAGTTTCATCATTTCTCCATGTATAAATATCCATAGAATCTTCTTCATTTACAAATCTTGCAAAAATATTTTTATCTTTCAATTAGACTCCTTATTTCTGATGCAACCCTGTTAGATCCTTCTAAATCTAGAAAGTTTTTCATATTTTGATTCATTTTATTAAGTTTTTCGAAATTTAGAAATTTAATAATGTTTTTATCGACTAAATTACTGCTAAAGTTTTTCAATGCCATTGCAAAGCCATTTAAAATTATGTTTTCTGATGTCTCATTTTGATTCTTTGCTTTTACAAAGATAAGAGACGGTATTCCAAAAAAAATCCTTTCATAGGTAGATATTCCAGACGATCCAATGCAAACATCTACTTCAGAATATATTTTCCCTAGATAGTTAGGAGAAGAAATTATTTTTACATTTTGATCTAGATCATTGCAAAGAGCTGTTGCTCTTTTTTCACTTGCTTTGTCGACTATGATAAATATTGTTCCAAGTTTTATGGTTTTAATTTTACTTAAAGAATCAATAACCTTTTCTATAAAACCATCATTATCATACCCTCCAAAAGATATAAGAATATTTGGTCTAGAAAAATCCTTTTTTTTTGGAATCTCATATCTAAATTCAGGATTCAGCGGTATGAAGTCTTTACCAATTAATCTAATACATTCATCATTCAGTTTGTTATCAAAAAAAGCTTTGTTTTTCCAAAATGAATAATCAATGAATAAATCAAGCTCATGTGTTCTGTTCAAGTCATCTATGGCAATCAGAGAAAAGCCTTTCTTTCTGAAAAATCTTTCCCACTCTTTTGGGATCCCATAGTGATCTATTAGGATAAACTTTGACTTTTTCTTATCAATTAATTTAATAACTTCTTGAGCATCAACCTCCCAGTCCACCCCTAACCATGATGATTCATCTTTTATTTGTATATTTATACTTTCTTGTCTTAGCCTTAAGACTTCAAAACCAAGTTTTTCTGCCTCTTCATAGTTACTCAAAATAAAATCTCTTACTATAAATGAAGATTCAATTCCTAATTTTCTTAGAGAAAGTGCAATGTTTAAACATCTTTTGAAATGTCCAATCCCAATATGCGGCGCGTTATCAACTCTGATAAAGATTTTTTTATTAAGATCCATAGTAATGACTTTTGCTTATGATAGATTGTATTATATTCATATATCTAAAAATTATTCATTATTCACCAGCTTTCAAAATGATCTTTATACCAATTGAAAATATAACAAGGGAAGGTTTATATAATTATTATTTAGCATTAATGCTGGTGAAAGAAAACTATAGAGTATGTATTGGAGATCAGAGAATAATTCAAAGTCTAGCATTATACTCAGGAAGTAAAAATCTATACATTGATAAATCTCTAGCTAAAGTAAAAAGCAATTGGTATAAAAAATTGCCAAAAAATCTATCACTTATCTCGCATGATGTTGAATTTACTGGAACACAATATGGTCAGCATTTTTGTGACGTTAGATATTCCAATGAAGGAGTTAATAGATCCGCTTTTACTCTTTTTCATAATGAATATGAAAGAAGTATCGTCCAAAAATTTAAAAAAGTTAAGTCAATAGATTTATTAGGCTCATGGTCTTTTAATTATTCAAAGAATCTCTCATTGGATGTTGAATCCGAATCTATTAAAGAAGTCAAAGAAAAATTTGGAGAATTTATATTTATTCCCTCAAATTTTGGAGGTTATTTTAGAAAAGAGGGGAAAAAAGAATTCTTAAAATGGGCAAAAAATCATTTTAGGGGTAATGCATACGATAAATTTATGATAAGGATAGAAAAAAGAGAGCGCTCAAGAGAAAAATTAATTTCGACAATCAAAGAAATTGCAGAAAAATTTAAAAATGAAAAATTTATAATACGTCCTCATCCAACAGAATCTTCGAGCGCTTGGAGGAGCATTAATTTTCCTAAAAATGTTGATATATATTCTGGGTTTAATGCTTCTTCAATGGTATCTGCCTCTAAAGCAGTTATGCATAACGGATGTACGACAGCATTTGATGCACATCTTAAATCCAAAAAACAAATATTTTTTTACTTTTCAGATGATGAGTATGATTGGCCATTTAAAGATTTGTGCTCGTTTTCATCTAATAAAGAAAATTGTGTTAAAAATTTTAAGGAATTTTTGTCATCAAATTCATTTTCAAAGGCTCCTGCTGATTTAATACCCGAAACGCAAAACTTCTTTGAGGGTTTTAGCAAAGCAGTTGGAGAAATCCTCTCTCCTGATGAAGAAATATTTAAAGAATACATTAAATTCAGATTGATAAGCTACATCAAAAGTATAAGATTAAAAAGTTCTCATAAGTTTTTGATTGAAAATTATGAAGCCCTTCTCAAGTATAGAAAAAAAATGATAAATCTTCTGGATTTGGATCTAAAAATTAGATCATATCGGAGTTATGAAATACTTGAATCAAATAAATGATTTGCTTTAGAGATAAAATTATAGAAAAGGAATATCTTCTTACCGAGAATGAGCTTTCTTTTCATAATCAAATAACTAACTCTTCAGTATATTTCAATTTATCAAAAGATAAGATTTTGTTCTCAAGCGATGAAAGATTGCTTTTAAAGAAACCATTTGAGCCCGGGCATATCAATGAGATTTCTTATTTGAAATACTTATTTTCAGATAATCTAGTATCAAGAAATATTTCAGAAAGCATTAATAAAAATATTTTTAGGCTTCAAGCTAATTCGATACTCAAAGTTAAAAAAGATTCTTCTTTTAAAATTGAATTATTTGAAGAAAAAGATATTAAAAGTTCTAATCTTGAAGATTCTCTTCTCGAATCTTTTAATGAAATTGACTCTGGGAAAAAGGCGGGTCTTCTTTATTCTGGCGGATTAGACTCTTGCTTAATTTCCACTGTTTTAGAAAATAATGGTCATATTATGGAGCTCTATCATCTAGATTATCATGGCATTCAAAGTAGAACCGAGATAATTGCTGATGAAATTTCAAGATTTTTTGGCAAGAAAATGAAACATATTTTTTTTGATGTTGAAAACTTCCCTGAGGCTGAGGATATGATTAATATTTTCAAGAAAAATTTCAATGGCATACAAAGCGGTCTGCAGTTTGCTCTTAATAAATCTCTTAAAGCTCAGATTGTTAAAGATGGTGTTGAGGTTCTTGTAACTGGTCAAAATGCCGATACATTAATGTACGTTGATCATTATTTCCCACCTACACAGTTAATATTATTTGAAAGATTTCTTAAAACTCTTACTGGTATCCCAAAGAGGCTTAAGAAGGTTTTCGAAAGTAAGTTTAGGTCAAAAAATATTTATAAAGATCCAAACTTTTATAGCCTATCTGAGCACTGTAAATCAACTGAAGATATCCAGATTTATATTGAGAATAAATATAAAAATGAACTTAAAGAATCTTTCAAAAAGAATACAATACTATCTACTAGGAAGAAATCTAAACTGGAAATTATAAAAAACATAAGATGGTTTCGAAGCTGCGCAAGCGTCAATGACAACTACCAATCATTAGAAGATCAGTCGGGTATTAAAAGAATATCATTGTTTAATAGTCAAATTTTTCTTAATTATTCATTATCACATGCATTTTCTGTATTTAATTTAATAATATGTAAATATGAGTTTGCAAAGTTATTTTTTTCAATAAACAAAATAAGTCACCGTATGCTAGTTATTAAAGCATTATTTAGAAACTACAAAATTCTTCTTAAAAGTAAAGATGAAAGAATCAAAAAATCTAAAGAAATACAAAAAAAAGAAATAAAACTTTTAAAAGATATTTTAGATGAGATAAATATTGAAGAGTTACATTCATTTATTGAACAATCAATTGATGATTCTTATATAAAAGATTACTTGAAAGATTTATTGAAAAAAAGTCTTTCAGAACCCTATGAAAGAAAAGTGATTTTAAGATTAGTAAACATGTATGTATACCTTTATTAAAAATATTGAAGAAACTTTTGAGTTCTTTATCACTCTTATTTCTGCATTCTTAATAAAAGGCTCTTCAAAAGAAAAAATCCTATTAATATGGATACCTAAAAATTTAGGCACCTCTATATATGAGGGTTTAAAGAATAAGGGTGCTATTAAATATAAAAGATTATTTTTTATAAAGTATTTTTTAATTTATTCAAACTTCATAACCTTTGGTCATTTTGATATTAATCTTTTAAAAAAAAGGGGCGTTATTGATGTAACCAATTACAAAAAGTTTGCAGTACTTAGAGATCCTGTCTCTCGATTCAAGTCCATATATTCATATTATAAAAAACGAGGTATTTTTAAAAAAAATATCGATCTTTCTATTAACGACATTCTCGATTTACTTGAGCAAAAAAAAATTCCTGAAATAGGTCTATATCATCATAAATTCTTGTCGATGTTCAATTCTCAAACTTGTTGGCTTAAAGGAGAGCAAAATATTGACTATTTTTTGATTGAGAATACAAAAGGTATTGAGCGATATATCAAGAATAACCTTAATATAGAATTTAAACTTCCCTTCTTGAATCAAAGTCAAAGTAGCTCTATTTTACTAACTGAGGTACAAATAGATCGACTAAAAAGTATTTATAAATCTGATTACTTAATTATAAAAAAAGTTATGGAGGCTGAGGCCGGAATCGAACCGGCGTAAACGGCTTTGCAGGCCGCTGCATGACCACTCTGCCACCCAGCCAATTATTTTAGTTGTCCTTCTTCTCGAAGCTGTTTCCTTATTTTTGTTGCGCTTATTGATTCAATTTCTTCATTAAATACTTCTTCTTCAATTGAATACCCAACGCCTCTTCCATAAGTAATATTTACAATATTTGGTACAAGCATTATCTCGAAATGTACGCCTCGAGTGAAGTTATCTTTAATTAGACCTGCCTCTATATTTTTACATACCTCATCCCAGGAGAAGGGATTATCACCTTGATCTTCTCCCCCTGATGCACCCTCAACATCTCTTACCTGAATTAAAACTTGACCAGTTTTATTAATACATCTTTTGAATAACTCTTGATGTCCATCATGCCAGGGTTGCCACCTTCCAAGCATTTGAACTGTAGGTTTTTTCCAATCAAACATTTATTAACTCAATAATCTTTTTAGAAAGCTCAATATGATTATTATCATTCCTCTCAGTTATATGAAAGTCCACATGACTTGGTTTTTCAAATATTGAGTTTGTATCATCAAATCTACTTTTTTTAATAGTATCCATCCATATCGTTATGTCAGCATTAAAGTTATTTCTTGTATTTGTAGTAGGACAAACGAAATCACACACTACAATTCTTCCATGACTTTTTTCAAACTCTGAAAATACTCTCATTCTTGAAGCCTGACGCAATCTTCCTTCATTGGAGAAATCCCAATCATTAGCCATTTCTCTAAGTTGATCAGCATTATACCAAGCTGCTTTTAGAAGCGGAGCTAGTCTGCTAGCTAAATAAGTTTTTCCACTTCCTGGTAGACCCATAATTAGAATTTTCATAAGCTTAAGTTTTGTGATTATAGATAAAAAAAATATAAATTAAACCTTTATATCGAAGCATTTAATCACAATCCAATGCTAAGAAGGGACTTCTGATTTATAACACCACAAAAAGAGCCTTTCTCTAAGACTGCAAGACAGCCTATTTTCTTTTGAATCATCAATTGAAGGCAGTCATATGCGAGCTCATTTTTATCAATAGATATTAAATCTTTTTTCATCATCTCCGATGCTGTGAGAGATAAAAAATTATCATTTGATTCTATACACCTTCGAATATCTCCATCTGTAATTATCCCTTGAAGTTTATCATTTTCGGAAAAAATGAAAGTTGCTCCTACACCCTTTTGAGTAATTTCATTAAGAATATCTTTTGCATTATCGGTGGATGCGTTCCTTGGAATATCATCACCTTTTATCATTACATCATCTGCAAGAAGTAATAATCTTTTTCCAAGCGAGCCGCCTGGATGAGATTTTGCAAAATCTTCTGGTTTAAAATTCCTTTTTTCCATTAGGGAGATTGCAAGAGCATCGCCCCATACTAAGGTTGCAGTGGTGCTTGAGGTTGGAGCTAAATCTAATGGACAAGCTTCCTTTTTAATCCTAATGTTCTGATGGAAGTCACTGAGTTTTGCTAAAGAAGAATCTATTTTTCCAGATACGCCTATTATCTTACATCCTATTTTTTTAACAGTTGAGACTGTTTTTATGACTTCCTCTGTTTCACCTGAGTAACTAATAGCAATTACTATATCCTCGTTCCTCAGCATCCCTAAATCGCCATGAAAAGCTTCAGTTGAATGCATAAAGAATGAGCTAGTTCCAGTGCTTGAAAGTGTTGCAGAAATCTTTCTAGCGATATGACCTGATTTACCTATTCCAGATAAAATAACTCTTCCTTTGCATTTATCAATGGCATTAACGATATCAACAAAGCTTTCATCAATAAGTTCTCTTAGCTCCATTAAAGCATCAACTTCATCATCAAAAACTGTTTTGGCTATATTTAAAATATTTTTTTTCATTTTCTAAAGGTTGAGATTGTATATTGAAGACCTGTATGTATCGTGATAAGCATTGCTATTATAAGAATAATATCAGCAAAGAAAAGAATCATCATATTATTAATTGTTAGACCGAAAAGATACATCAATATCGACAACATCTGTATTGCAGTTTTTGTCTTTGCTAAAAAAGTCACTCTTGTTTTATCAGATTGGTTATTTCTAGAGTTGATATCT
>Ga0209359_10000013_pt1 | contig 38730 bp, 29 predicted proteins | sample MarorgKNORR_S2LV_FD_188224 | JGI IMG/M metagenome (GOLD analysis project Ga0209359, IMG submission 188224) | Marine microbial communities from the Southern Atlantic Ocean, analyzing organic carbon cycling - Surface_A/KNORR_S2/LV (SPAdes) (version 2) | ecosystem: Environmental > Aquatic > Marine... | reverse complement strand
CTAGTTTTTTACCATCAACCACCACTTGTGGGAAGGTTGATCCTTGACCAAATTCATCCTCAAATGAATTACGATCAAAGTGTTCATTTAAATTATACACTACATAACTGGTTTTTGTCAAGTCTAAGACTTGTTTTATCTTTTCACAATATGGGCAACTCTCTTTTGAATAAACTGCAAAGTTCATATGTCTTGTTAAATAATGATTTATAAATTTAATGTTTTCTTATTATATCATGACTTCATAATATAGCAAAGTGCATAATATGGGGGTCTGTTCTCGTGAGCACTACCGCCACCAGTATTATTGGTAGAGGGATTAGCATTTCCTGTAGAAACACTTAAACTTGTGTTTGCATTCCCTGCACTAACTCCAGTATTCGCACTCGATGCACTCATACTTATTCCTGTATTTGCATTACTCATATTAAAATGAGTACCTGGATATCCTCCACCTCCTCCATAAGGTACGTGGGCACCACCATTACCTGGAAAGAGTTTCGCTCCAGTTACTGACGTATTGTGTGAGTGACCAGGATCTGAAATTGACATACTATGACCGTGACCAGGATCGGATAGAGAATGTCCGTGACCAGGATCTGAAACACTTGCAGAGTGATTGTGATTATTAGTTGTGTGACTGTGTGCTGCAATCTGGGATGTAGATAGAGTCACAGTATTAGAACCACCTGTAGCACCAATTGAATATGAAGAACCAGTACCAGAACCAACTATAAATTTATTTCTTAAATCTGGAGTGCTGTTTGAACCATTACATAGATACCAACCTGATGGTATTGCACCCTCTGCACCAGACCACATCATAATTACACCAGATGGTACACCTTGGAATGTTGACCATACTGCAGCGGAACCTGAACCTTGACTATGAATTACTTGACCTGATGAACCATAGTTTGCACCACCTAATCCTATGGCACCGTCCTTTGATACTCTTAATCTTTCACTACCTTCTGTTGTGAATTTTACATGACCATCAGAACCTGTATCTACTGTTTGGACACTTGTATTACCTGTAAATATTTGAGTCGCATCGATACCTGAAAGGTCAGCACCACTACCATAAAGAGTTGTAGCAGTAAAATTATTCATTCCAGATATATTTGTCGCACCATCACCAATTATATTTCCTAATGCACTAATATTACTTCTTGCAGTTATAACACCAATCGAATCAACATTTTTCACATCATTATATGTTAAAACCCCACCAACAGTTATATTTCCAGCAACTTCTAATGCTGCAGCAGTTACAATTCCAGTGAATACTGCAGAACCACTATTGTAAATCGTTGAACCTGCTCCAATAGGTGTATCAGCACCTAAAGAATTTATTGCAGCCGCTTCAATTCCTACACTATGAACATTTGTAGAACCAGTTTTAAAGTTTCCACAAGTCACAACACCAGCAGCATTAACATCTCTGTCTGTTATCGTAAGTGAACCTGTGCCAACAGTTAATATACCAGTAACTCTTGAAGTACCAGTGACAACTAAATCTTCCGAGAAAGATGTATCACCACCAACACGCATACTTGATGTTGTATTAATACCAGCAACAATATTACTACTTCCAGCACCAGCAATTATCGGACCATCAAATCCAGTTGCAGTTATAACTCCTGCATTTACAATGCCACTATTATGTAAATTAACATTACCACCAGCAGGTAACTCTTGTATTTTACTTGTGCTTGAGTTTACAATTAATGGATATCTATCTGCCATTTATCCACCTCAAGACTTCATTATATAACATAATGCATAGTAAGGAGGTCTGTTCTCGTGAGCACTGCCACCACCAGTATTATTGGTGGAGGGATTAGCATTTCCTGTAGAAACACTGATTGAAGTATTTGCATTACTAAGACTTACTCCTGTGTTTGCATTACTTGCATTCGCACTGATTCCTGTATTTGCATTACTCATGTTGAAATGAGTACCTGGATATCCACCAGAACCACCGTAAGGAACGTGAGCACCACCGTAACCTGGAAAGAGTTTCGCTCCAGTTACTGACGTATTATGTTGGTGTCCAGGATCTGAAACTGAAACATTGTGACCGTGACCAGGATCTGAAACGCTGTGACCATGACCAGGATCTGAAACGCTTGCAGAGTGATTATGATTGTTTGTGGTATGACTATGTGCTGGTAATTGTGATGTTGATAAAGTAACTGTTGCTGCACCACCTGTAGCACCAATTGAATATGAAGATCCAGTTCCAGAACCAACGATAAATCTATCTCTTAAGTCTGGTGTACTATTACTACCATTACATAAGTACCAACCTGATGGTATTGCATTTTCTGCACCAGACCAAATTGCAATGATACCAGAAGGAACACCGATAACAGTTGTCCAAGAGGCAGCCGAACCAGAACCAGCACTTGTTAATACTTGTCCTGATGATCCATAGTTTGCACCACTTAATCCAATTTGTCCTCCACTTGAAACTCTTAATCTTTCTCCACCTTCAGTTGTTACCTTAACGTGACCATCAGAACCTGTATCTATTGTTTCAACTTTTGTGTTACCTGTTATTATTTTTGTTGCATCTATGCCAGTTAAATTAGCACCATTACCATAATACGTTGTTGCTGTAACAGAGTTTATACCAGATACATTAGTTGCATTATCTCCAACAATATTTCCATTCGCTCTAATATCAGACCTTGCAGTTAAAACACCTACTGAATCTATATTTGTTACGTCTTCGTATGTTAATGTTCCACCAATTGAAACATTACCTGTAAAATTAGCACTTGGTGCAGTTATAATACCAGTAAATACTGCAGCACCACTATTATAAATCGTAGAACCAGCACCGATTGGTGTATCACCACCTAGAACATTAATACCAGCAGCTTCAACACCAACACTGTGTACATTTGTTGAACCAGTTTTAAAGTTTGATGCTGTTGTAACACCCGATGCATTTATATCCCTATCTGTAATTGTAAGTGATCCAGTACCAACAGTTAATATACCAGTGACTCTTGCATTTCCTGTAACAACTAAATCTTCTGTAAATGTTGTTGCTCCACCAACACTTACTTGAGTATAGGTTGCGATTCCTGAAACTATATTACTTGTACCAGCACCAGCGACAACAGGACCACTAAATCCAGACGCAGTTATAACTCCTACGTTGACAATCCCATTTGAATCTAAATTAAGATTATCTCCAGAAGGAATTTCCTGTATCTGATTCGTACTTGAGTTTGCGACTAGTGGAAATCTATCTGCCATTTTTTATATCTCTTATACTTTATTTAGATGTTAATTGAGATGTTACCGCCCGACCTAGCGATTACGTTGAAAGATGTTCCTGTGAGTGATGCTTCAACTGCTGAACCTGACCTTACACCTATCGTCAAGTTTTGACCACTTGTAACTGTAGACAATCCAGAAACTGGTGGTGTAACAGTATTGAAACCTACAAAGTTTAGTATTGTTGCTCCTGTTCCAACAATTGCACCTTCAAATCTTAAGTCAACACCAGAGATAACATTAGATAATTCCGAACCATCACCTTTAAATTGTAGTGCTGTTACAATACCAGATGCATTTACATTTTTTGGTGCAATATCTCCAGTTGTAATATTATCACTCGAAGTAAGTGTAACATTGCCAGTTCTTCCGTAGAAACCAGAAACTGCTGCAGTTGCTGCTCCAGCAAAACCTATATGCCTTACTTGAATTTCATCACCATTTGCTGGTGCTGATGTAAATACTATACTTTGATCGGTAAGTGAGTATGATCTTGCGGAAACAGCATCGCTAGGATGTTGAACAACACCGTTTATTGTAACTATGACACTATTATTATTTGGAGAACGACTTGATAAATTAAATTCAGTTGTACTTCCATCACCCGTAAAATTATCTACTTTATGATTAGAAATATCAAATGATTCAATCGTATTTGAAATTACAGTTCCCCAAAATACATCATCAGAAGATGGTGCAGTTTTAAATTGTATTTTTTCACGATCAACAACTCTAAAACCTTCAGTATATGATGAATTGTTATTTGGTTTTTGAATTACATTATTGATTGCAATTTGTAATTGAGTTGAATTATTAATTCGTACATCAGATCCACCACTATGAGTTGCTTTGAAATTTTGATTAACTCCATCAAATGCAGCAGTCAATGTGTGAGATGAACCACTACCAACAGATGATAAATTTATATTTGTATTACTATTTGCATTTGCTAAAGTAGTCGCTAATTTAATTGTATTATGAGTATCAAGAGTAACGAAGTATGCTGTACCTGTTGTTAAACCACCAATATTTCCACCACCACCATTTGTATATGTTACTCTCTGTCCTTGTAAAAAACGATGTTCTACTATTCTTAATGTTTCATTTGCAGTAGATACTACATTAGTTGATGAACCATCAAAAGTCGCAGTATAAGATGAGATATCATCTAATACTTTAAAATTACTAGTATGATCACCAGCTATATGATTTCGACCAATATAAGGCATTAGATAGGTGTCCTAACGATTACAATTCCACTACCACCACTACCACATACAGCACCACTCTCTCGACGATCTTGTCTATTACCACTTCGACACTCTGAGGCTCCTCCTCCACCACCACCAGTTCCATCCATTCCGCAAATTTGATCGATTGACATAGCAGCATCATTTTGTGAAGATTCACGAGCACCAACACCATAACCACCGCCACCGTAATTACTACCTCCTCCATTTCCTGGTGCTTGATATACAGTATTTGTACCGTGACGATAGGTGCCTCCACCTCCACCACCACCAAACCATCCTCTATCTCCTACACGAGTTCCAAAGTATGCTGAAAAATCTCTTCCTGCACCACCAGTTCCACCTTGTGAGTTAGAATCATTAGATCCACCACTTTGAGCACTACCGTTTCCTCCTATTCCACCTCCTCCACCACCAGAGTAGTTACCTTGTGCAGAGTTTCCTCCACTATATCCGTAAGTTGTCCAACCACTATAACTTCCTTGGTCGCTACCTGCTCCATTATTCCAACCACCATTACCATTACGTGCTCCAGCTCCACCTCCACATCCACCATCAAGTGCTCTCAAATAATTATCACTCAGTCCACCTTGTCCACCACCTTTTGCAACTACACCGAATGCTTTTGTATCATCTCCACTATTTGTACCACCTTTTGATAATGTACCATCGTTATTTGTTTTATATCTACCTTTCCCACCATTCCCAACTATAATTCGATAATTTCCTGTTCCAGATGTCAAAGAATAAGAAGTGTGGAAGCAGCAACCACCTGCACCACCACCTCCTTTACCAGTGTCATTATCTCCATAAGCATTACCACCTGATCCACCACCACCTATCATCAAAATAACAGCAGTTTTTGAGACAGGGACATATAAAGTTCCTGATTGTGTAAAAACATTCACCATATATGATGTTCCACCAGAGAAGAACTCATATTGCATTTGTCCACCCTGTGGATGATTAAGACCAGCGGATAGAATCGCCATTAAGAAACCTCCGTTAAATTAAACTTATATTTTTTACCATTACGATTATTTATTAGGAAAAGATCATTTTCACCTTCTTGCATTGTATAGTCACCCCAAGTTCCATCGACTGAATTTCCTGAACCATCATTTGCATTCATATTTTGGTTGGATAGATGTAAGTCACCAGTGTATACGTTTCTCCAACGTGCAGTTGTAGTCCCTAAATCGTAAGTATTATTAGCTGATGGTTTGAATGTAGTATGAGACATAACATGATCACCACCAGACTGAATTGAGAATTTGACTGTTCCTAAATCTTCACTATCATAGAAACGAATACCACCATAACCTTGTTGAGCACCCATTCGGATACCAGTATGCCAGCGTAGTTCTAACTTGGTGTAATTACCACCATAGTTCTCCTTAGTTGTCCCGATGGAGTAATTATCAAGATCATTACCACCACCAAATCCTAATTTTGTTGAATTAACTGAATCATAAGAATTATTACTATGAGTTCCACCAACAATTAATGAACTTCCATCCCAATTTAAATTTGATTCAGCAGTTACAGTTGTTCCACCGTCAGATGTTACAAGTCTATTATTAGATGCACTGTTGATTGTAGTAATTGCAGGTGCTGTAACTGTTGCGAATGTACCATCACCACGATAGAATGTTGAAGTATTTTTAGTTCCAGTACCAATTTGTGCAACAGGAACTGTTCCAGTTAATATTCTACTAGCATTAATTTGACCAGAACTATTAACAATCGTTTGATTTCCGTTCCAATTAATTCCACCATCAGCTCTAAACACTCCAGGTGTATAAACACCATTACTAAATTCAGATTGATTATTTATCCTTAAATATCCATCATTGTAGTCAGCAGATATTGCAGTTCTATCGTTAAAAGAAATACCTCTATTATCACTTGAAGTATTGTTAGTAAAATTAAGAGAGTCTGCATTATCACCAGTTATCGTTGCGTTAAAAGCACTGGATGTTGTTGCGGTTAAAGTTCCGTTTGATGAATTAAATGTAAGATTCGTACCTGTTTTTGGTGGTAGATTACCCGTTGCAGCAGTGACAAATGTTGGGAAACAAGTTGTATCTGATGATTCGTCAGCGACTGTGATATTAGTTGCAGTTGAAGCAGTACCTGTGATTGCACCAGCAGCTGCAATTGCTCCTGCAAAGAATGAGGTTCCACCAGTTACTTTAAGTCCATTACGTGCTGTTACGACTCCTACTGAATCTATATTAGTTACATCTTCGTATGTTAATGTAGCCCCGATAGATACACTACCAGTAACTTCCAACGCACCAGTAACTTTTGCTCCAGTCGAAAGGGTTTCAATTGTCTTTACATCATCATGATACAATTCAACCGCACCATCGACAGTTGCTTTGATCATCTCTTCACCAGTAGATTTTTGTATGAATATACTACCAGCACTTGCTTGTATCTTTAAATCACCACCACCATTTTCTGCGATGTATGAGTGGTTTGAATCATGATATATCTGTAAATCTTGTGCTGCACCCAAACGAACTCGATCACCATCTAATAAATCAACATTACCGTGGAATGTAGAAACACCAGATACGTTTAATTGCTTTGTGAACTGTGTAGTTCCTGTGACTGTAGATATACCTGCTAATGTAAATGTGCCACCTACTGGTGTAATACCATCTAAAGTATCGACATAAGTTTTAACTGCTTTCTGTGTTGAAACTTTTGTATCACTATTCTGTGACATAGTAACATCAGTTGAGAACTCACCAACAGCAGCACCAATTAGACCACCAACTGAACCAAGTCTTAATGATTCAAGACCAGATAGATTAAATGCAGACGCATCCAAAGTAACATTACCCGTTGCTTGGTCTACTTTAAATTGGTCTCCAACATAGAAGTTACCTAAATCATCTGTTGCAGTATAGTAAACACGACCAGGATCGGTTTCGTTTGTAACTACTTGGTCTGCCTGTGCAGGACTTTGAGTTGGATTATTTGGCCAGTTTGTAGTGTCAGTTCCACCAGTACCTACTTGTAGGAAGTCATGACCTGTTAATCTTGCAAGACTATATTCTTTTCGTGCGTGTACTGCAACATCTGCTGCAACTGCAGTTGCTCTTGATGTTGAAAATACTAATATCTTATATGCAACACTATTTGCAGTTACCGAACTTACTGATTGAATTTGAAATGCATTACCATCTGTGGATGCAAATTGGAGAGAGTCACCAGCATCAGGTGCAGTTGAAAATGTTGTTACAAGTATTCTTCCTGACTGATTGACTGTTGCAGTTCCTGATGTAAGAGTTGCAGTTGCACCAGAACTTCCACCCGTAACTGTCTCGCTAGATTGGAATGTTCCTGATCTTTGAACAATATACATTCTCTTCGGTTCTGCCTGTACATTTACGACATATGCAGTTGCACCTGATGTTCCACCAGTTACTTGTTCACCATCTGTAAACGATGTTGTAAGGACGTTTGTATAAACAAGCATCTGTCCTTTAATTGTTCCAGAGTTTGCTGTTTCTCCTGCATCAAATCCAGCAGAATAGACACCATACTCTCCATATGCATTACTTGAGTTAAGAGATCTTATCTTTGAACCACCTGTTACAGCAAAACCTATTGTACAATAATAGGTAAACGTTGAAATCATTTCAGCGTTTGCGTTAGCCTTTAACCAAATACCTAATCCATCACTATGAACAGCAGTATAAGTATGGAATAACATACTACGATTACCACTCGCATGTACTGAACCATCTAATACAGCACCAGTTGCACCATTTCCAAATGATGTTACGTTGTAAATATATGGTGATTTAGTTAAGATTGGACTTGCATTATTCAAAGCAAGATATACACCACCAACTGTTGCACTTTCTGGTTTATAGTTTGGACTTCCTGGTGTATAACCACCCATTCCATCCATCACAAGATCCTGCAATACACTTGCATTACTCATTTTGAATAGAGTTGAACGATTATTTTGTATCGAACCACCTGAATCTAATCCCGATGCTGGTTTAATTATTGTTGCTCTTAAACTATCACCTGCAACAGTTGTATGTGCAGGAACTACAATAGGTAATTGACCTTCTTCATATACACCTGCTTTTACAAATATAATCGCAGGTGCTGTTGCTGATGGTGTGCCGATATTAGAAACTGCATATTTAATTGATCTAAATGGTCTGTCTATTGCAGAACCAAAACCACTTGCATCAGTTCCACTTGTAGAAACATAATATACATTTGCAATTGAACCAGTATCACCATATACTAAATCAGAACCATTTGATTTTAATACCTTTCCAGACGCACCTAAACTTAATTTTTGTATCGTTCCACTTGCATTATAAAATAATATATCTCCTCTTGTCCCTGTGTTTATATTTGTACCACCTTGTAAATTTAGTTGTGCAGAACTAGATAATGTAGTAATACCAGTCAAGTTCAATCCAGATCCAGTCAAGTCAAGAGTATCTCCAGATGCTAACTCTTGTATTTGATTGGAGCTTGTATTCAGTATTAACGGAAATCTATTCGCCATTATATCGTTAAAGCTTTCTTTTTATTTATGTGAGGTTGAAACCGATAGTATGTTTAGTACCAGAGCGATCTGCTATTGATAATGTTCTTCCATGTAAATCAAGAGTCTGTGCTCCTGACCTTGCTCCTACAGTTAGAGTTTTTAATGGTTCAGTATTGAGTGTTGTAGATAAGACTACACAAAAAAAGTTAGCACCAGATTGTGGTGCTGATGCAAAAGTTATTTGGTCATCATTAATTGTGAATGATGTTAATGGTTCTTGAATAACACCACCTAATGACACTAATAATGTATATGGATTGCCAGGAAAAAATGCTTGATTACCAATCGTTAAATTGAAAACAGTTTTACTATTATTGAATTGTGAACTTACATCATCAAGTTTAGCAAACGCACCTGATGATTGCGGACGACCAATATATGGCATCTAAATTTTGACTCTTTCTTTTTATTTATAATCAAGATTCAACTGGTTCTGCAGGAGCAACCTCTGGTTCTTCATCTTTAGGCATTTCTACTCCTGTTTGTTGTAGATATTCAATGATACCTTGAAGTTTTAAAAGCATATCTCTTTTTGATTTTGCTTGTCCTTCAAGTTGATTAATTTCATTCACAAGACCTTGTGCTTGCTCTGTTACAGACTTTAAATGATTTTGTTGATCAGTTGCCATTACTAAAATATATTTTGACTTTATTATATATCACACTTTACAAAGTGTCAAGTGGACGGTTTTTTCTAAATGGTTATGTTGCAATACCAATCACACCCTCTGCATAAGCAGCTTCAATTACAGCAGTGCTTCCAACTGCAGTGATTGCCTCTCCTTTATTAATTTTATAATTTGTATAAAGAGTTAGAATTTCTTTTGTTGCGATTCTTGCACGATTTGTGAGTGCGTTGTTAACCCATTCATTTTGATCAGCCATCACATACTGAAGAGCTTTATATTCACCTGTAGTGATACCAACTGTGTAACTTGTATGCATAATTTTAAAAACTTCCTTCCATTTATTTATCCTATCATGTATCCACCAAACTGACCATAACTATTTCCATCAACTTTCATATTATTAGCTGAGGTGAAAACTTCCATATAATCATTTACAGCCATAGTTGTAATTATCTGCCCACTGAGTAGATGCCATCCAGAATTTTGTGCATAACTGTAGATATGACCACCCTCTGAAGAAGTAAAATCTGAACCATTTTTCCTAAATATAACAGCAATTGTTCCATCACCATTATAATCAATATTTGAAAAGAAATAAAATAAATATCTTCCAGCAGCAGGTGCAACATACCTATCATTTGCGTCACTAAAACTACTTCTTGTATCAATATGAGCAGCTTTCATTTGAATTTTTGTACCAGAACTTACATATGAGTTTACATAATTAATTCTTGTCGCAAAAATAGGGTGCAGAGGTGTTGTTATAGTTCCTGATGCGTCAATAGTCATTTTTTGAGTTGGGGAACCACCAACTGCTTCAGTCCAGAACCCTATATTACTATCAGTATTGCCAGCAGCTTTGGCGATGAAATTGAAATATCTTGGATATGGATTTCCTGTATTATAGGTATCAAGAATGATACCATTCATATCATCTGTAGTATAACTTGGAGCACTTGCAGTGCCTCTAGCACTCAAACGGAACATACTATTGTATGCTCCACCTCCTCTTGTAGAGAAATCTATATGTCCAGTTTCTGACCCATTTGTGACAGTAGTTGCTTTTGTTTCTATTTTACTAAAAAGTGTTGTATCACCAGCACTATCTTTTCCACTATATCTTAATTGACCAATAGTATCATTTGCAGCAGGAGATGCAGAATTATGCATTAGTTGTATTTCTGGTCCATTTGTTCCATTTTCACTTGTCGTTATAGTGAGAGCTTGATATGAAGTTGCGTTAACAGTTACATGACCAATATTGTTGATGCGAAATCTTTCCGCACCACCAGTTTCAAATGAAATTTGATTATCAGAAGGAAATCTTATCTTTGTATCAGTATCTCCAATATGAACAATACTATCAATAATATTAAGTGAATTGGTAGGTATAGAAACTTGTCCATCATACTCTATATTTAAATTAGTTACTAATCCGCTACCGTTGTTAGTTTGTAGATATAATCTTCCCTGCCCTGATCCATTAACTCCATTACGAACACAGGCAGCATCAAACGCTGTACCTGATGTAGTGCTATTAAAATATAAACCTGATACACCAGCACTTGCATTGCTATTTTTAAGTCTTAGTAAATTTCTTAATCCTGAACCAGAATTTTCAACTTGTAAAGTAGTTCCATCAAAAGTTAAGTTTGATTCTGCATTTAAAGTATTTGCACTTCCCGAACCAGTTATTAATCTATTATCTGCATTGTTGTTTATTGTTGTTCCTGTTACTGTTTTAAATGTAGAGTCTCCAGCAAGAAATGTAGAGGAACTTGCAGTTCCAGAACCTAATCTTGCAGACGGAACTGTTCCTGATGATATGTTTGATGCGTTTAAAGCAGTTAAGTTTGCACCATTACCATAAAAATGTGATGCAGTTACGATACCAGTGAATGTTGCCTGTCCAGTTGCAACTTGATTTGCTTCGATTGTAACACCAGTACCAACTAAAATTTGTCCTGCATTTACTGTACTACTTGCAACTAGTCCACCATTAAGTGTTATATTACTAGAAAATGTAGATACTCCAGCAACACTTAAATTATCTAAATTTGTATGACCATCTACATCTAAATCACCATTTAAATCTATTCCTGCTGCAGTTGCGATTCCTGTTACAACAATGCCTGGTGTTGTATCAAAGTTTCCATCAAACTCATAAGCAGTGACAATTCCAGATACTATAATACCTGTGGGAGTGTACTCTACAGTACCCAGCCCAGCACGGTTATTAATTTTATTAACTCGTATCTCGGATGTCATTTATATCTTTTTGATTATTTATTAATTAACACTAAGTTAATCTGCCTCTGCTGGTGTATTTCCAGCAGCGACCCATTCAAGGTATTCCTGGTAATGTCTATTTTCTGGATGTTTTGGTATTACCATACCTTTTTCAGCAAGGATGTAATTTTGTTCAGTACCATCCTCATTTTTCATTTTTTTGTAAGCGTAAGCCATAGTTAAAATTCTGCGTCTAATGTGTAAGCTAGAATACCAAAAGCATTACCAGAACCACTTGTGTAGTTGCCAGAACTTTGGTCTTCAATATGTCTGAGTAAAAAACCTTTGGTTTGCACCTCTGTTGTATTATTATTCCAATCAACCTGTTTACTTCCAACAGCGATACTTTCAAGGTGAATATCACCTTGATTAGATGACCCATAAATTGTAAGAGTTGGAGGGACTCTCATTTCACGCTCAAAGTTTTGTTTAAAGTCATAATAGTTATTATGTTTACTAAAACTCTGTACACCATCAGCAGAATGCCAAGTAGATGTTTCTAATGAGTAATTAGCTCCACGGTTTTGGTCAGTTGATCGTTGGTAATATCTTTTACATTCCCAAAGATTTTGATCGTAATTTTTTAATTCAAACGGAGTCGCTACACTTCCAACTTCAAGTTGAACTCCTGTAATATCAAAGGTTGCGTTATCAGCTGTCCACCAAGCATCAGAATCGGTAGGAGTAAATTTGGTTGAGTTATAACCCATCCATGTATTTAAAGGACCATTACCAGAAGTATAGGAAGTTGGAGCATACAAATACCAATAGATAATAAAACCTGGACCTTCATTATGGTCAAAGTTCATAGTCGAATAACCAGGAATTGATATTTCTACTTTTGTCCAAGTGTTAGCAGATAATGTACCTGTCTCAAAAGAACGTTGCAAAAATGGACTATCTTGACAAAATACCATTCCATAAAAGTTCTTACTTACACTAGATTTTACCCAAAAAGATAAAGTAACATAAGAGTTTGAATTTTGAAAATCCCAACCAGAATTTCTCATGTATTGTGATTCTATTGTATAAACTATTCTACAATAATCGCTAGAACCAGTTGAAGTCTGATTACCATTCTTTACTTGAAAACTATGTGATATACCTAGTTTAGATGGTGCATCAGATACAGGATTATTTCGATGTTCTTGTGTAATCGCTTCATCGTGACCAGAATATTCAAGTTTCCATCTGTCAGTTGTTAATATACCTACACCAGTAGTCTCTCCAGTAATACCTCGATATTGACACACGGAACAATCACCGTTAATTATAAGATTTCGATTGGCTCGTAGACTAGTTAAGTTTACACCACTACCACTGAAAGAAGTTGCAGTCAGAGTTCCAGTTACGGTAGCTCCCGAACTACTTGTTTCAAATTTCTTAGTTCCCTGATAATTTAATTCAACAGCCGCATTAGACTTAATAGCTATTTGATTTACACCAGTACCACTTCCATTATTACCTTGTATATAAAGATCTCCATTGTAATTACTTACATTACTATTTCCTGTACTGGCATTATGCCAAAGTTGTAGGTCATCATTAGTTCCAATTTTAATTCTATTGTTAGTACCACCAGTAGAATCATTAAGACTTATATTTTTGTTATTACAATCTAAGTTACCTCCCAGCTGCGGTGAGCTGTCAGAAACTAAATCTGTATTAACTGTTTGGAATGTTGAGTCTCCTCTCAAGAATGTTGATGAACTTGCAGTTCCAGAACCCAATCTAGCAGTAGGAACTGTGCCTGATGCTATATTTGATGCATTTAAATTAGTTAAACTTGCACCACTACCACTGAATGTTGTTGAAGTTGTAATTCCAGATATAATAAGACCATTCTCAACGGTAGGTGATCCATCCGCTAATTGATTAGTTATTTTATTGGCTCTTATTCTGGACATATATCTTTCTGATTATTTATGATGGTTTCGTTGGCCAAGTAACTGATGAATCATCAAGATAACCTTTTTCATTTAAACTTGGATTTGCACTTGATGGAAGATCTCTAAGTGATTGACGATATGATTCATATGTTGTTTTAATTCCAACAGGAACATCACCTAATTGAGACCAATCAGTTTCAGTAAGTTTCATATTTCTTACCGTTCTTAATTCTTCCATCGGAAATTTTGTTTGCAAGTCATCATACTTTGCCTTGAAAGTTGCCCAGTCTTTAGATGGTGTACTAAGAATTGCTTCATTAGTGTCTGTTGTGACACCAACAACCTCTTGACATTTTGATAAGTAAGTAGATTCATCTACAATACCTGTATCAAATCTAAATTGTGTAATACCAATACCAATAAGTGTTTGTGAGATTAAATGATCGTACATGATTAACCTTTCCCGTATTCCCAAACTTGGAGTATGTTTTCATTATTATGATACCATTGTAAACCAGGACTTGTAAAGTCTACTTTACCTTGAGTTTTCAAACTAATTGAAGTTCCAGCACATTCAAAACTACCCATTAGGTGAACTGTACGATGATGTCTTGCTAGTCCACTATCTCCAGTATAATTTCGACCATCCATGTTACCCATAATACGCTCGTTTGCAATCACATCAGACCAACTTCCACCACCTTCTTGTTTTTGAATCTTCCACATCGCATCACCATTGCCAGTAGCACTAGAACCCTGCCAACATTGTGATTGATGGTGTATCACAATCAGATTACCTGCTTTTTTAGGAGTATAACTTGACAGTATTGTTCTTAAATCAGTATAAGAATTAGAAGAAACACTTACAGCACTAAAGGTAGCATACGTAGAATAATTTACAAGTGGATAGAATTGGTCTCCACCTTTATATAGTTTACCATCACTACCAACTTTAAAAAGTGCATTTGCTTTCTCTCCTGACTGTGTTCGATATGAAGGAGATGCTTTTCTACTAATAATATATTCGTCTGAACCTGCATAAGGTCTTCCAGAAAACCATTCAACATTCGTTGGTTCATCAAGCATTACAACACCAAGTCCTCTATATGCAGATCCAGCATTGTTCGCAGAAGTAGCGATTAAATCAACATAAGCGTGGACAACACCAGAACCAACACCTTTTATTTGTAAATATGCAGGAGATGTTGTACCAGCACCTCGACCCTCAATTTTTATTTGAGATCCAGCAGTATCAAAAGTAGTCGTATTAATACCAATTCTTGCATAAGATGATGCGATGCGAAGTCTTTCTGTGCCATTATCTTCAATTGATAAATTACCTGTAGAGTCCTCAATCAAAGTATGATTTTGACCACTGCATTCCAATTTTAATCTTCCAGAGGCATTATCACCACCTTGTATCTCTACTTGTGCAATAGCACTTCCTTGCGAATTGTTTGAATTGGCAATTACAAGACCACTTGCATTATCATTACCTGATCTAGTAAGAGTTGCAACATCAGAATTATAAGTAAAATTTGCTTCACCTTCTAAAGTATTTGCACTTCCTGAACCAGTAATTACTCGATTGTCTGCGTTATTGTTTATTGTTGTTGATGTTACTGTTGCAAATGTACCATCACCACGGTAGAACGTTGAAGTACTCTTGGTTCCAGTTCCGATTCTCGCTACAGGAACTGTTCCTGATGCGATATTAGAACCATTTAAATTTGTTAAACTTGCACCAGAACCAGAAAAAGTTGTTGCAGTAACAACACCTGTTACATTAATATTCGTAGCTTGATGTTGAATAGAAGTTGTAATACCAGTGAGATTTAAATTATTAATACTTCCTGTGACTGTAGTAACTCCAGATATAACTAATCCATGAGAAACGGTAGGTGCTCCGTTTGCCATTCTGTTTGTTATAAGATTAGTTCTTATTCTAGACATTTACTTTTTGATTATTTATGATGTTATACTCCGAACCTACCACGGTCAAGTTCAAAGTGATTCTTGATTTCTGCTGCTGACAATGCACGATTATATATTCTTACAACAGCAATCTTACCATCCCATCTTTCATAGTCATCTGCTCTTGATGCAATAGCAAATCCAGTCGCACTACTTACTGCAAGAGAACTTCCAGCACTTCTAGAGTTAGCAAATGCACCATTGATATACCACCTATTCACATTATTACCACTATCATACTGCCATACATGATGATGCCAAGTTTTATCAGGGAAATGTTGTCCAGCTACATCACCAGATCCAGCACCAACTCCACTATTATTATAGTGGAACTGACCATTTGGATCAGCAATCATATTAAATTGATTTGGGAATCCACCTCCATATCTTGATACTATCACCTCTCTACCAGCACCGTCATACCAAATCCAAGATTCAATTGTCATAGATGCGGTATTTAATTTTTCTGCCATATTTGGAGATCCACTTCCTGCTGCAATAGACACTCTACCTTCGTTTGACACACAATCTAAGTACCCACCAAATCCTACTCTATAGTTAAACGAACCATTGTTTACAGTCATTGGTATATTACTGCTACTACTTGTCCAATCTGTTGTTGAATGTGCCAAAGCAGCAGATAAATTAGTTCCATTTCCTATACCAGCATTATCAGAATAACTTAATCTTCCAAAGTCACAGTCAAATATCAATCCACTTCCACTTCCTTGAGAATATTGATTGATGACTCCCTTAATATTAAATGTTCCTGCTCCTTGAGAGTGTGAAGAAGTTGTAGTATTGGTTATAGTACCATATTGAGAAACTCTCATTCTCTCAAAACTAGATGTATTATTTTGTCGAACAGAGAGAATTAATGCTCCTCCATAAGTTCCATTACCAGTGTCTTGTTTTACACCATGAACACCAGCAAAAATTGTGTACTCTGGTGTTGAATTATAATATCCTCCAAATTGAATACCAGAACCAGCAGACCCAGAGTTATATGCAGAGGCAGTACCATACGAGATTATGGTTTCTGGCATACTTCCAAATGTAACTTGGTTATGTCCAACTGTTTCTAAGGTAACAGAGGGAGTGGAGTCGTTTATGCCAATTTTACCATCAGATGTGATGCGAAGTCTTTCTGCAACACCTGAACCAGATGCATTAGTTTTTAATATTAATGTTGAACCACCAGCGACATATGGTCCAATTGATGCAGCACCAGCATCAGTTACAGACATATCAAGTACACCACTCTGGTTAGTGCTTAGTATTCCAAAAGTTCCATTAAGATTTAATGTTCTTGATGATGAGTTGGTAGTGTTTATCATCACCGCACCACTTGATGTGATGCGAAGTCTTTCAGCACCTTCGGTTGTGATTTTTACATGACCATCAGAACCCGTATCTATAGTTTCTACCTCTGTATTTCCTTCAAATATTTTATCAGCAACAATTCCAGTTAATTGTGATCCATCACCACGATACGATGATGCTGTTATAATTCCTGCATTTCCAAGATGAATATTACTTCCAACACTTACAAAATCATCTACGTCTACACCTGAACGTGCTGTTATGATTCCGATTGAATCTATGTTAGTTACATCTTCATAAGTTATCGTACCACCAATAGATAATCCACCTGTGATAGTGGTCATTCCAGATATTACAACACCATTCTGAATTGTTGTTGCACCATTTGCTGCTGCGTTTGTGATTGAATTAACACGAATTCTACCTGCACTTGCACCACCACCAAAGTTTCCAAAGTCTGCTAACCCTAAAACATCAGGTATTAAGTCATCGCCTTCTGCAATAATTAAATCAGCATCACTATCAACTTTAATATCTGCATATTGAGTATATGCTGCTGATGCTGATTCAGGAGGATCAACTGTAATTGTTGCACCAACACCAAGAACCTGATTAGTGTAATACAGTTTGTTTAACGGATCTGTTTGAGTGCTACTTAATGCTGTTCCTAATCCAGCAGGTAAAGAAGTTAAATTTGAACCATCACCACTAAATGATGTTGCAGTGATAACACCTGCATTACCAAGATGAATATTAGTACCTACACTTATAAAATCATCTACATCCATAGACGATCCATTTACACCCGTTGAATGAACAAAAGTATCACCAACAGTTAATCCAGTACTATGTAAATTTGATGAACCTGTTTTAAAATTTGATGCTGTTGTAACACCAGTTGTGTTTACATGATTGTTAAGATGAAGATTACCAGCACCATCTATTTTTAATGCTTCGTTTGTATTACTTGTATGCAGCGAAATTTGATCATCAGTACCTGCAGGGGATGTGATACTTGTGATACCAGATATACTTTTTTGACTTATCGCTGACATATGATTTTATTTTTATTTATTATACGACGACATAATTACCGTCAATTTCAAGATTACCATCAATAGTTACTGGACCTGCCATTAAACCATTCATCGAAGTTCCAATATAATGATTACCATTCAACACATTATCATGAACAATCATTCCATTGCTTATGTATAATCCTTTGAATGAATTACCAATACCAGTTAAATCAGTATCGTCAAGATTTGATGTGTTAACTCCAACTGATTTAGTGGTTGCAATACCAGCGGTGTATGTACTCCAAGTTCCACCAGCACCAGCTCCACCACCACCTGCAATACTAATATCTACTGTGGTTCCATTAACTGCAAATGTATTACCTGTTCCTACAAAATTAAGTTGAGTAATACCAGCACCAATTTGAGTACCTGCAGATTGAATACCGATTTGTGAAGCACCACTGAATAATGTAGCATTTATAGTCCCTGCATTTACAGTGCTTGCAAAAGTTGTTACACCAGCAACGTTTACATTATCTAAATTTGTATGACCATCTACATCTAATTCTACAAAGTCACCATCACCTTTAAATGTTGTAGCAGTGATAACACCTGCATTTCCTAATTTAATATTACTTCCAACATCTAAAAAGTCATCTACATCTACACCAGACCTTGCTGTAATGATGCCTAGTGAATCTACGTTCTTGACATCTTCGTATGTTAAGACTCCACCAACACTTACATTACCACTAAAGTTTGCAGTGGTTCCAGATATTGCAGATGCAAAAGAGGATACACCAGCAACAGTCATTCCCGCATTAATATCAACTGGATATGTGTTGAATGTTGCAGCAGTTCCAGTAATGATGTTGTCAGTAGACGCAACACCAGTTAATCCAGATCCATCACCTACAAAGGATACTGCAGTAATAATACCTGTAGACTTTATATTATGACTGTTTATATTGGATGCGGTATGAATACCTGGACCAAGTATCCGAGTAAATGCCATTATTACTTTTTAGTTATTTATGATGGAGGAGTTGGCCAGACAACTTCGTGCTGGTTTTTATATGTCTTGGTAATGTCTCTGAGATCCTGTCGATATTTTTTCCATTCAGCTGGTTCTGGTTCACCTGTTTCAGCTGCCCTTGTCACAACCCAGTCTGTCGCACCCAAATATACATCTCTTTCTTGTCTTAGAGCAGTGAGATCATATTCATCGAGTTCCTCTTGAGTTGGAACTGGAGGACCTGGTGGATTAAAATCTTCTACAATTGAATCGGTTTCAGGATCATACTTATAATCATGAGTTTCCGATAACCAGTAATCATCAGGCATTTTAATACATTTACCTGGCTTCTCATTTGAAGGGTAAATTTCACTAATTTTGTTGTTTACAATGTATGCGTACATAATAATCTCCTATAATGATGTATCTAAGAAGTTGGAACCAGTGAACCATCCTCTATCAGAGTTTTTGCTTGATATGACTGGTGCTGTTCCAGAACCAGTTCCGTTTGCTTTGGTATTAAACCAAACACCTCTAGGACCACCATGATTATCTGCATTACTTTGTGTTGCCTGTCCACCATAGTTTGCTGGATAAAAATCATATGCAGTTGGATAGTCACCAGTATCATATACGCCAACACTAGCAGTAATTTTAATTTCTAGCACTACACCATAATACGCACCTAGACTTATTGCATAATCACTACCATATAAGTCTCTATAATATCCACCATTTGATGCTTGGTGAATTGTCATTGAACCACCTGGTCCAAAGTCAGTTCTTTTAGTTATATAGTTATCATTTCCAGTACCAGTTCCACTACCATTTTGGTTGTACCTAACTATTTGTTCACTATGACTACCATAGTAAGAATAATATCTTCTTACAGTATGGTCAGACCCAGATGGATTATATTGATAACGATATTGTCTAATTTCAACATCATCAAAAGCCCAGTCAGGTTGTGAAATCATTCTCATAAAGTGATATGTTGAACCTGAAGATCCAGTGTAGAATTGCATCACAAAATTCGTTATAGTTCTCGAAGAAGCCCATTTGTTGGTACAAGATGAGAATATTAATGCCTTAGTTGATAATTTAGGTGCTGTCAACACACCCCTGTTGTCTAAATGTACTCTTTCTCTATCTTTTGTTTTGAATTTATAATGATCACCTGTATGAAATTGAAGTGCTGAATCAGTATCACCCTGTAGTTGTAGTCCATTACTTAGACTTACTCTCATTATTTCAGAACCACTAGCATCTGTCCAAGGTGATTGGTTTTGACTTCTACCACCAGACTTAAATACATGAGACATATTACCATCACTTCTTCCACCAACATAATTTACATTGTATCCACCAGAGCTATCGTCATAAATTCTTAATCCACCGTATCCATTATTAGTGCTATCAATAATAACATCACCACCAAGTTTTGCAAGTCTATTACCTCTATCAATTGCTAAAACATCAGTTTTAGTTCCCATCTGATTAGTAGATAAACAAAAAGCATCATTATAACTACCTGAACCACCAACAAACATTAACCATCCTCTTCTTTCTCCAGTTCTCTCAAGATAGATACCGTCTTCTCTATTATTTGCAGATTGTTTGATAGTCAGTTTTGTATTTGCAATATCAATATCTGCATTATTTCCAACCGCACCACCAATCTGAACCGCACCACCCAAATTAACTCTAAAATGCTCTGTTGTAACTGCTGTAGCACCCGCACCACCGCCACCTCTACCAACTTGGAATAGTGCTTTTTCATCATTAGTTCCAGCATTTGCATTTCCATCTGTTGATATTGTAACTACAGGAGTGTCACCAATATAAGCATTTCCACCGTTCGTTCCCGCTACTCCAAAATGTGCAGCACCACCACCATCACCAGCAGAACCAGTCACATGGAAACGTCTTTGTGGACTTGTCTCGTTAACACCAAGATTACCATTCTCATTAAGACGCATTTTTTCACTTTGCTGTCCTGAACCTTGTCCAGTTCTGAATAATATTCTTCCACCATTACTACCACCAAGAAGATTTATTTCACCACCATGATTAGTAGATCCTCCATCTAAATTTAATGCTCCAGAAGTAGAACCACTGTTAATTCTTAATGTTCCTGCTCCACGAAGTGCTACATCATTTGTTGCTATAGTAACATTCCCAGCTGATGTGATCTGAAGTCTTTCATTTGCTCCACCTGTATTGAAACGCATTGACTGATCACTATGTTGATATGAAATATATCCATCATACCTATTTGCATCAGCACTATCAGTATCAGAAAATGCTAGAACACCTTTACTAGTGTTGTTTGTCCGAATTGTTATCCCCTTATCTCCTGCAGAATTATTTCCAACTACAAGGGTGTTGAAGTATTGATTTTGAGGTGCTTGATTTAAAACACCCATCCTCGATCCGTCCCACACTAAATCTACTTCACCATTTAAATTAACTCCACTACCGCCAGTTATGACTCGATTGTTTGCGTTGTTTGCGATGGTTGCTTGTGCTGGTAATGAAGTTAAGTTCGCACCACTACCATATAAGGTATCAAAATATCCATTTCTCACACGAACAGAGCTAGTTCCAATATCAATTGCACTATCGATGACAGGTTTGAAATGACCATTAGTATCGAAAACCCACCAATTATTTGAACCTTCATCCCTAATATACAATCCACTAGCTCCAGTGGTTATATACAAATAATTATTATGATGTTGTAATTTAGCACCAGCATTACCTGCCCAACTACTATTAGTAAATCTTATATCACCATCAACAGATATAGCACTTGTCGCACCACTAAAGGTTGTATCACCTGTGAATGTTGTAACACCAGCAACACTTACATTATCTAGATTTGTATGTCCATCAACATCTATATCTTGAAAAGTTGAAACACCAGCAACACTTACATTATCTAGATTTGTATGTCCATCAACATCTATATCTTGAAAAGTTGAAACACCAGAATGAATTGCACCTGATGCCTGTGCTTGAATCTTTACGTTACCACCAGAATCTTTGATTGCAGTTGCATCTATTCCAGTTAGAGCAGCACCACTACCTACAAAACTTGTTGCTGTTATGACACCTGCATTTCCTAATTTTATATTGCTTCCTACATCTAAAAAGTCATCAACATCAAGTGCTGGTGCAGTAATTATACCAACTGCATCTATATTAGTTACGTCTTCATATGTTAATGTACCTGCGATTGAAACATTACCTGAAAAAGTTCCATCAACTGCAGTAACATTTCCTGAAAAAGATCCACCAGTTGCAGTAACATTTCCTGAAAAAGATCCACCAGTTGCAGTTATAATTCCTGTTGATTTAATATTATGTACTTCTGCAAGTGTAGAGTGAAATGTTGTTACACCAATATTAAATGATGTAGCAGTGGTAGTGATACCAGTAAAATCGGCATTATTACCCACCCAGTTGGTGTCTGTCGCAACACCAGGTCCAGTTATCTTTGTGAGTCTACTTAATACCATTTATATTTTTTTAGTTATTTATGTATTTTATCCATGACCAACAAGAACACATCTACCATCAATTTCAGATGCTGGAACACTATGATACAACTCCCCAGAGAAAGCAATAACTTCACCTACAACTGGTTCTACTTTATTACCAGATATAATTAAAGGAGAAGAACCCTCTGGAATGTTAATACCATAAGAAAAAGTTGTTTTATATTCTATATGACGATGACTATTAGCAGACTGACCTTTGTTATATACTATTACCCAACTTCTTTTAATTTCTACACCTATTGATTTATTTAACCAATTAAAAAATTTATCTACTTCTTTAATATCTTTTTGATGTATATTAAGAGCAGTTAATGTAGCATCGCCTGGAACTTTAATTGTTCTGACTTCAGGTTTATCCATTGCATTTACATGCAATTCTGCTGCTTCAGAAAACTCAATATCATCCTTTGATATTTGATATAATAAAGGATTCAATTCGGATGCGTAAGGATAATCAAGTTTAATCATCAATAACCTTGTGGTTTATCTCCAAGAATAGTCGTATCCCAATCTGCTTTTAAATCTTGTGTATTAACAGCAGTAGCAATTCCAGCACGAGCAGGATAATCTCTCAATACTTGTTTCTTTGCAACAATAGCAGAAGTATCTGCACTAGTTTCTTGTGCTATCTGAAACTCAATATCCAATGCTGCTAGTTTATCTTTCCTAGCCTCACGAATATTATTTTTATGAATGTCCTTTGCTCTGGACATATTGATTCCAAATCCCATTTTTAATTACCTCAAGGTGTGTAAGTCCAAGCATCACGGAATGTTCTATCAGTAGGTACATCCGATCTATTTACCAAATGAAATTGTTGATCAGGACACATTACAGTTCCAATTCCTGCTTTAATTTCATCCCAAGTTTTCTTGGTTCTAGCAGAAGGATAACAAACCGTAATTGTTCCAAATTCGTTGTTGTAAATTAATACTTTTGTTGTGTCAGCCATTTTATTTAAGCAGGGTGAAGATCTCCAGTGTCTCCGAACATTGCCAAGTTAAATACTTTAGCATCAAGCACAGTACCATTGTCGGAACGCTGAGTTTGTACACGCACGAAATTATCTTCTACATCCCACCAAGGGTTGTTACTACCATGAGATGGTGCGTATCCAACAGAGGCTATAAGTGGTCTAGATCCGTCATTATAACATCCAAACACAATGGATTGAGACCATCCATTACCATGTCTATGTACATTAACCTCTAGGTTTACACCAAATGTTCCTGTGGTTTCATCATTTACAGTAGCAACATTAAAGTCATCTATTATACCTTCATTTCCTGCTTCACTTCGATAACAAAGCCATGCCTTACAAGTATTATCAGCCTTAAGTCCGAATGCTGTATCGACTTTTGCATAAGCCTGAGCATCAACTTCAAATTGTATAACTGATCCAGTTCCACTGGAAGCATTTCCAGCATCTTGTCTAATTTTTAAAATATCACCATTTTGTTCAATGATAGCCTGTCCATGAGTTCCATCACTATCCTCTAAAAATATTGCAGGAACACCACCTTTCAGATGAAGCATACCATCTGGAGAAGTTTCATTAATCCCAACTTTACCATCTGATGTGATGCGAAGTCTTTCATTTCCACCAGTATAAAATCTTGTGAAATCACCAGTAGTGTGTTCAAAAACATTATTATAGGTTCCATTATGATATGCTCTAATTCTTATTCCAGTATGATTAGATGATCCTGTTACTACATCAAGATAACCATATCCACCTCCACCATCCCTATAAATGTTTACTGAATAATTATGACCTGTTCCTGATAGTGGAGTTGCAGTACCACTAAAGGTTAACTGATTACCACCATAATTAAGTGTAGATTCACCTTCTAATGTATTTGCGGTTCCTGAACCAGTTATTATTCTATTATCTGCATTATTGTTTATTGTTGTTCCTGAAATCGTACTCCAAGTTACAGCACTCCCTGAACCAGCACTTGTTAATACCTGACCTGATGATCCATAATTTGCACCGCCTAATCCAATCGCACCATTATCTGAAATACGAATTCTTTCTTGTGTGTTTGCTCTATCATATATTTTTACAACTCCATCTCCCCCATATATCTCCCACTCATCCGTTCCATCATCACCAAATACAAGTGCACCACCAGTCGATCCGTGTATGGAAAGACTTTTATAACCAGTAAAATTAGGAGGTGCAGTGTCATTGATACCAATATTACCATCTGATGTGATGCGAAGTCTTTCACTACCTTCAGTTGTAACTTTGAAATGCCCGTCTGAACCTGTATCTACTACTTCTGCCTCTGTATTTCCTTCTGTAATTTTATCTGATGTAATCGTACTCCAAGTTGCTGCACTACCTGAACCACCACTTGTTAATACCTGTCCTGATGTTCCGTAGTTTGCACCACCGATTCCTAACTGACCTGAAGTTCCTACACGAAATTTTTCACTACCACTAATTTGAAGAAGAAGATTAGAAGTATGATTTATATTACCAGTTACATTTCCAATTAATGTTGTTGCAGTTATAATACCTGCATTTCCTATGTGTATATTACTTCCAACATTAAGATGACCAGTGGTTGTTTTTCCAGTCACATCAAAAGTCCCTGCAGTCATCACACCGACTACATTAAAACCAGAAATTGAATCTAACACTCCATCCGTTGCCAGAATCTTATCTACATTATTAGCACCACTTATGGTTATCGCCATTTATACAATACTTTTTAGTTATTTATTATTATCATCATCGTTCAATTACAATTGCATCCTCTGGTGGTTCCTCACCTTTGTTAAGAATTCCAATAGAATCAATTCGATCACAAGGCACACCAAGAAAACTATTATAAGAATACCAACCAGTAGCGATGTATTTGGTTTCAGTTGGACTTACTACACCATGATGAAAATGTGTCCAGAACGCTGGCCAAATCAATAATGCACCTTCTTGTGCTTTCGTTTCAAATCCATAATTATCAAAAGAAGTCCCACCTCCGTCATTTACCGTATTTAAATAAACCATCCATGCGAGTACTCTAAAAGAATTTGCACCTCCAGCATTTTCACAATGACTACTATGATAACCTTGGCCAGGATTATATTTTTGTAAATTATATGTATCAAATAATCCAAACTCTTGAATTCTTTCTAATTCATGATTTCTTCTTATATAATCTTGACTACAAAAGTGTAATGCATTTTTAAGAATTTCAGTGGCAAGACTCGAATCTGAAAAATTTAATGTGATATCAAGTGAATCTTTTATTTTAGGATTCACTTTTTTCATCTTACCACCAGACATTAGACCTGGTTTTAAATCACTTGAATTTATAAAATCAATTATTTTTTTACAATTTTCTGATGTTATTGCTCCTTGATATACATTCACAAATGCCTGTGATTGAACATTTACATTCTTTTCCATTATGTCCATAATATACTTTTTTTTAATTATAACATACTTATTTTATTTTATCAAAATATACCAAGCTCGCATGTAACTATCTTCGTTATTAGTATCTTGGTCAGATTGTAGTCTCATTTCAATTCGTGTGTCAGAAGAAGATCCTTTATCATAGGTTGCCTTATAATCACCATATGCAGTGCCACTAGTGTGACTAGAGAAATTAACTCTACCATTTCCATTACTTGTAAAACTTGGATTAGAACCACCGTTGTTTCCTGATGTTGGAGTTCCATTTACATGAATCGTGTAGATATGATTTCTACCTGACCCACTTCCATCAGTCGCAGATGCACCGTGTGTTATTGAAAGACCATCAACATAAATTCTGTTGATATCGTTCGTACCTGGTGAGAAGTTATCCATTGAGTTATAACTAGAAGAACCAGCTGGAACGGAAAATCTTACACCCCATTTCATATATCGCCAATTAAATCCATAATGTTTAGGGATATATTGTTTTGATCCTTGAGAAGGAACAGATGTCTGTGAACTTCCACAATTTCTATGAAAACTTCCTCCTGACTGAGTTCCTCTTGTATCTGCATCCCAAACCCAAGTTTGACTACTCGCTTCATCATCAGAACTATTCGGAGCAGCGACAGCAGCAGCAGTTACACCACTAAATCCACCATATGATGTAGCAAAAGATGTGGAACCAGGTGTTGGGTTTGCATCACCAGAACCAGTTGTGGTATTTGGACTCCAATGAGCAATTAACATATAACCATTTGTTAAATCACACCATCTCTGCGTAGCTGAAGATTCAGTTGGCAATTTAATATAATAATATCCATCACCACTTTGACCATCTGCAATTATTTCAGCAGCAGAAGCTGCAGGGTTTCCTACAGTTCCTAATGGAGCTGGTATCTCCATCCAAGTACTTCCATTATAAATGGATAATTTATTAGTTGCTGTATTATAATAGGTATCTCCCTCTACTGCACTGCCAGGATTTGAGGAAAGATTACCAAAAAAACGATTACCGCTATTTGCTGCTCCTATAAAAAGTGGTGACATTTATTCTTCCTCCATTTTTAGAGAATACTTCTTACCAGTGCGATTATTTATCATATAAACCTTATCCTCACCTTCCTGTAATGTCCAGTCTCCCCAAGTTCCATCAACATCATTTCCACCAGTATCTTTCTTTGCTTCATTAGAAAGTTGTAAGTCATTAACATATAAGTTTTTCCAACGAATTGCTGTTGTACCCAAATTATATGTGTTATTAGTTCCAGGTATAAAATCTCCCCCTGCATTGAAAAATGCAGCAGTTTTATTTTCAATCGCAGCTGTTTTTCCTGAATTACCAGCTCCTAAAGAATAATTTAATCCATTATCGCCTGGCACATCAACAACAAATCTCATTGCTATGGCACTTGCATTAGAAGCACCTTCAAATACTATTCCAGAAATATTACCCCAATTCTGATTTCCATTATCTGATGGTTTAATATAATTTGTACCATCATGAGTTAAGTTTGTACCAACAAAACTATGCCAGGTGCTTGTATCACCAACCGCATATATTTGTACGTTTCTTGCACCATGACCCATATCATGATTAAATATAAATCTATCTCCATCATATCCGTGAGTTACTATTCTTCCGTCTTCACGAATCTCTAATCTATCTTGGTTGGCAGTCGCAAATCTTATCCTATTAGCAGCAGGAAATTCCATGTAGGTGTCTGCATCACCAGTATGAATTAAACGATAATCAAGATTTAAATTACCAGATACATCTAAATCACCATTTATATCTGCTGATGTTGCAGTTACAATACCAGTAATATTAACACCACTTGTTTCTGTAGTAAATTTTACAGAAGCTCCATAATATAATTTTGTTCCTTGTCCAGGTATGAACTGGGCATTAGGAACACCAGAATTATTATCGATTTGTATAGTACCATTAGCAGATCGAATATAATTCGTTGTTCCATTATGAAATAATTTAAAATCATTTCCTACACCAAGTTGCAACGTACTATCAGTAGCCATATTGATATTACCTTGCACGGTGATGCCATTCCCATCCGTTGCAAGTTTTAGAGATCCATTATTATATAATTGTACACCTCCATTGAGAGCTCCATCAATCCAAACTTCACCATTTGTATAATCTTGAATATAAAAATTAGCCTTTGGTCTTATATAAAGATGTCCATTTCCAGCAACATCAATGTAATTATTGCTCCCGTTATGAAATATTTTAAAATCTGAACCTGCTCCGAATACCAACTTATCATCACTATCACCACCACTATCACCAAAAATTAAATTACCACCACCCATATTAATATTACCACTTGCTGTAGTCACACCAGCAATACTTACATTATCTAAATTTGTATGACCATCTACGTCTAAATCACCACTTGCAATAAATGCAGTGGAACTTACAGTTGATGCGTTAAGTGTGCCAGCAAAAGTAGAGACTCCAGCGATGTTTAAATTATCTAAATTTGTATGACCATCTACATCAATATCTGTAAAGTTTGTATTAGTGCCAAAGGTATGAATACCAGTATAAACTGCACCTGATGCCTGTGCTTGAATCTTTACGTTACCACCAGAATCTTTAACTGCAGTTGCATCAATACCAGTTAATGCAGCACCACTACCAACAAAACTTGTCGCAGTGATAACTCCTGCATTTCCTAATTTAATATTACTACCAACCTCTGCACCTGAACTAAATGTATGAATACCAGTGTACATTGCACCTGATGCTTGTGCCTGTACCTTTACGTTACCACCAGAATCCTTGATTGCAGTTGCATCAATACCAGTTAAGGCAGCACCACTTCCTACAAAACTTGTTGCAGTTACAACTCCAGCATTTCCTAAATGAATATTACTTCCGACACTTACAAAATCATCAATATCTGCATATGGTGAAACTAATCCAGTTCGAGCAGTTATAATACCAACTGAATCAATACTTGTTACATCTTCATAAGTCAGCACACCACCAACTGACAAACTACCACTTATATCTGCGTTTCCATTAACATCCAATCCAACTGAAGTAACAATACCTGTAGAGACTATATTATGTGTATCGTAATTCTCGTTGGGTTTGATGACACCCTTTGTAATGCGGGTTATCGCCATCTTATGTAATCTCCATTATTGTCAGAGATGCATCAATACTATTATTTTGATCACTATCTACTGTTATTGTATCTGCTGTTTCTAATACAACTTTATTTCCTGACATAAATTCGAGTGATGATCCTTGAGGAATTGGAGCATTTTTTAATAACTTAACATCATCTGTAGACGGACGAGTAATTCCAACTCCAACCAGACAACCAGTTCCAGAAGTATTTGCGAGTGTAATACCAATCACAACAGTTGTAGTTGCACTTGGAACAACGTAAACATTTTGAGTTGTAATACCAACGTTCGCTTTTGTTTTTAATTTAAAGGTATTTGCCATTTTATCCTAGTGCGATAGCGAGTGCGGTGGCATCTGCCAATGCTGTTGCAGTGATTGAGACTCCATTTACTTGCACATCAGTATTGCTATTTATAGTACCATGAACATCCAAAGCGTAAGAACCTGTAGGTGCAGTCGTATTGATTCCAACAGAGTTTGCTATACCAATCTGACCCGACGAGTCATTGACCGTTATAAAATTTCCGACTTGTGATAGTTCTCTGTTCTTTGCCATATTTCTTTTTAGTTATTTAGCTTTGAGGGCAGCGACTTCTGCTTCGAGAGTTTCAATTCTTGCCATTGCTTCTTGTAATGCTTTGACTGCCTTCAGATAAAGAACAGAATATGAAACAGTTCGCATATCATCTTCACTAACCTTTACAAGTTTTGGAGAAACTGTTTCTAACTCTTGTGCAATTACACCTATTTGTGTATGAGTTGGTTGACCAGTAGATGCTTTAAAGTTATAGTTTCTTATTTTGATATTTTTAATATCATCCCATTGTGAATTTGCATTTACAATATTTTCTTTAAGTGATACATCTGATATTCCACCATAACTGTTGTTAGCATTTTCACAATCTCCATCACCACGAAGAATAAATTTCCAAGAACTCCCAATCCTAGCACCTATAAATGGATTTGCACTTTTACCAGTGGTATAATAAAGTGCTATTCCTCTTTGCTCTGCTTGATTGGCATGAATACCCATCGTATAACCATTATTAGTTAGTTGCTCAAAGTTATGATCGGTAGCATCACCACTAAAAGTTATTGAATTTGTACGACCTACCAATAATTTACCACCATCAATACGCAAACTTTCAGTTGATCCAGCCCTCATTATAATCTTATCAGTTGCTCTCAAACCCAAATCATCTTGGTCTCCCAAAGATAATCCTTCTCCACACCCTACAAAGGTTTTTGAAGTACCATTTTCTTTAAATCTAATAAATGATCCACGAGAATCTGTTGTATCAAGGTTCAGAACACCATCTGTTGAACCTGTTAAAGTTGCATCCGTATTGCTTACAGTGAAATAGTTTGTGCTTCCAGCAGCGTTGGCAAAATTATGAGTAGCAGCTAAGTAATCTAGAGTTCCAGATGCTTTTTTTAATTGGTTAAGATGTACTTGTCCTGAAAAAGTTGTAACTCCGACATTAGTTTCATTACCATTTCCATCTTTAAGATAGATATTACCAACCATACCAGAGTGTGAAGTACACTGATAAACTAACTGTGCTGGAGAATCAAAAGTTGGTGCAAAATCAATATTACCTGATGCTGCTCCATTGTTTGTTACACCTGTACTGTATGCTGTACCACCTGATTCCTGACGAATTTGGAATGGATGTGAACCACCTGAATTGTTAATGAAACGATATTTCTGTCCTCTTATTAAATATAAATCTGGATCATCTGCTGTACTTACAACTCCATTACCAGCAAAACGATATGCAGAGGAACCGTTTGCAGTGACAGTATATACAACTTGAATATCAGAGTTAGTTGGAGTTGCTGCAGGTAGATTTGTAAGTGATGCACCTGAACCACTAAAACTTGTAGCAGTACAGATTCCAGTTATAACAACTCCTGTGTTAGCTGTTACTAATTTTGGATTTGCATATGGAGTTGAACCAGTCTGTCCATGATAGAGTGTGACACTTTGATCACTGCTTGAATTTTCTTCACATTTAATGAAAGGATATGAACCATTCGCAAGAGTTATATCATTAGTAGATTGTATTGTAATATTTTTTTCAGCACTATATGTAGCTACGAGTATATTTGAATTATATGCAGTAATTTCTGACTGACCACCACCTGTGTAGGTTTGTTGTAACTGTAAATGGTCATAACTTGTTCCACCTCCTAATCCTATTTTAGTAGAGGAACCACCAGCAGTCTGTTTTTTAAACCAGAGTAAATCACCTGATTCATCAAAATGAATCTTTGGATTACCAGCACCATGTAATCCTAAATGTACATCACTATTAAATGTTGATACACCAACTACGGTTAATCCTGCACCTGCATGAATCACACTCCTAGCAGTTATAATACCAACTGAATCTATACTTGTTACGTCTTCGTATGTTAATGTTCCACCAACAGAAACATTTCCAGTCACAGAAAGAGTTCCACCAACAGTTGCGTTTGTACTTATCGCAACGTTGACTGCATTTAAATTTAAATTGTTAGGACTTGTAATCGTAGGTGTTCCTGACGCACCAATCAGATTTACCTCCTTTACACCAAAACCCTTCTCTGCCATATGACTTTTTGATTATTTATGTTTGTTGGAATGATATACCAGTGATTTCCACACCAGAAATTTTTACTTCAGTATCCGAAGCAGTTGGATCAAATAAAACTCTACTCGCTGCTCCACGATTATTATATGCTTGTCTCCAATAATCTGCATCAGAATCACTTGGATATGGATCAGACCATTCAGATGCTGGAAGTACTTTTGAACCTTGTTCTTTTATAAAATTTAATACTTCACCAGATGTTGCATCTGGTTTAGATTCGAGAAATAATGCAACAAAACCAGCAACAACTGGTGATGCTGCTGATGTTCCATTGAAATACATATCAACAAAATTAGAATTATACCTTGGGTAATTTGTATCACTACTTAATTGATCACCATTCGCTGCTCTCATTCCAGCAGACAATGTTTCATCAGCAGGTGCCCAGACATCAACACCTGGACCATTGTTTGAATACGATGCTTTTTGTTCCTTAAAATCAGCACTTCCACCAATAGTTCCAATATACTCTTCCATTGCTCCAACACAAATAGCAGGGTGAATATCTTTTACGTGATCAAATCCAACGTTAGATGGATGAATCCAATTACGATGTCCTGATGGACAGGTACCACCACCAGAATATTGTGGGATTCCTGATCTGGTATCTGCACTATTTAAAGTTGTAAGGTAATCATTTATATGAGGGTCATCTGAACCTATACCTAATCTTTGATTATCATTGCCAGCTGAAGTTACAAAAATAACTCCAGCTGCTGACATTTCATCTCCAGCAGTTTCAACAGAGTTTGATCTTGAAGATGTTGCAAATTGTCTATTATAAACAGTTCCAGAATCTAAACCATATGCAAGTGCCTGTACACCAGTACTACTTGAATTATACCCAGTAAAATTACCTTCACTTCCTTTAAAACTATAATAAACTTGAGTGCCTGAATTAAATCCTGCATAATATCCCCAACTTCCATTTACAACTGTTGGATTCTTACGACCTGCAGTTATAGGTTTGTTTTGATGTAATATTTTTATTGCATCATAAGATGCTTCGGTTGATATATTCGCAGGAGAAAATATTGATATAGTCCATATGTTTGCTTCAAAAGCAAGACCAAAATTTCGACCAGCAGCTAAACCAGCACACCCAGTTCCATGTGAACTAGTCATTGTATGTGATGTACCACCAATACCTAATGAGTTTGCAACTGTATATGCATCAGGAACTGCTATTGTACCAACTGATGAAAAAGAACCTGAACGATTGCTTGAATTTTCCCACCAAGAGTGTGCCGATGCAGTTGTAATTCCTATTCTACCATCGGGTTTTGTGTATGTGTAACTATTTGATGTGAAGTAACTTGGATCAATATAGTAAGGACCATCAAGTATTACATCTCTGACTCTTGACTTACCATCATCATCTAAAAATTCAGGATGATATTGTAAAACTCCTGAATCTTGTATAACTAAATCAACATTTTTTCCAGTTAAACTATAACTTATATCACTTGTAATTGCTGTTGGATTACCATTTACATTCGGCCAACCATCACCATTTGTTGTAACACCAACTCTTTTAACTGCCCAGTTAGTTCTATCAGCTTCTGCAGATGTTGCAGGTGTAGGAGGTGGATTTGCACTTAAATCACGATATACCTTTACACTTTTACGAAATCTTTTTGTATCAGGTTCAGGATCTGGATATGCCTCACGATAATCTGATGGAGATAATTCAATCCATTTTACTTGTGGGTGAGTTGATATACCAGTTGCCTCTTCATGTGTCAACCAATAAGTACCACGAGTTGGACTATGTTCTTTTGTGTCAGAGCAAGTTACCTTTCGGTCTGGAATACCATCTTCATTTGAATCAACTATTAATACGTTGTGAATTGTATTCCAATACTCAGGACTTGTAACAGCAAGAGTATATTTGTACATTACATAACCTCACGTTTTATCTTGTAGGTTGTTGAACCAGAAACTCCAGTTTCAGGAGTTGCTCTTAATAATATATTACCACTACTAATCGTAGCATCACATTGAACTAATAATGATGAACTAAACATCACTGCAAACTGTGTTGAGTGTATTGTTGTACCATCTCTCATTGCTAATAGTTTTTGTGATTGGAAGTCACTTCCATTCTTAATGTATATTGTATACTCAACAACTAAATCATTTGCACTATACCCAGTTAAAGTATTGATTGTTGCTGCAGATCCAGCACTTGCAGTAAATGATCCTGAGAGGTTAGTTGTAATACCAATAGCAGGTGTTACTCCAGTTAAGTTTGAACCATCACCAACAAAAGAAGTTGCAGTTACAACACCAGCGTTTCCTAATTTTATATTGCTTCCAACATCAAGATTTTGAAGTATATCAACTCGACCACCACTATTAATTCTGAATCTAACAGAACCGTTTGTAGTGTCGTTAACTTGGAAAGTTCCATCAGTATTTAATATGTCATAGTCAGGATTGTTGTTTGTATCATTTAAACTTATTTTAGGTCCAGTGCTACTAATAACAACGTCACTTGAAAAAGTTGTTACACCTGCAACACTTACATTATCTAAATTGGTATGTCCATCTACATCTAAATCATTAGCAATATTCACAACACCACTAATCGTAGAGATGCCAGAAGTTCCAGTTACAGTTACTGAACCACCAGAGATTGCAGATACACTTAAATTATCACCGAAGTTGATTGTTCCAGCAGTACCAACAATTGAACCACTATTCTTAATTGCAATACCAGATCCAGAACCAGAAACTCCTGTTAGTCCTGAACCATCACCAATAAATTTAAGTGATGAAAGTGCACCTGTGCTTGGATTATATGTTAATCCTGTATCGGTTTCTGCTCCTTGTGAACCTGTGGCACCATCCACGAATACTGGATATACAGTTTCATTTGTAGAGTTGTTTGCAGTCACAGTGACATTTGTTGCCTCTGTTGCAGTGGCAGCGTTACCAGTAACATTACCAGTCAGAGCACCAACAAATGTTGTTGCAGTTACAATACCTGCATTACCTAAATGAATATTACTTCCAACGCTTATAAAATCATCCACATCTGCATTTGCCAAGGTAGATACACCTGTAACAACTAAAGTATTTGCTCTTACTTCAGAAGTTGAACCAGCAGATATTCCTGTTAGTGCACTTCCATCTCCAGTAAATGCAGTCGCAGCAACTGTTCCAGTTACAGTCACACCTGCGTTTGTTGTTTCTAATCGATCTGTATTATTATGTTTTAGAAGAGCACTTCCACCGTTTGTAAATATTGCATAGGTTGCACTACCAGCAGCATTCTTTAAATTAAGTGAGTTGGATCTTATATCTGATGCACTTATTGCACCTGTAAATGTAGTTACACCAGCAACAGAAACATTATCTAAGTTTGTATGACCATCTACGTCTAAATCTGTAATATTAATTGATGGATTACCACTCAATCCTGTTGCATTTCCAGTAACATTACCAGTTACTGCACCTACAAATGTTGTTGCAGTTACTACTCCAGAGACACTTACATTATCTAAATTCGTATGTCCATCTACATCTATATCTGCGTTGATATCAACTGCACCTTTGAATGTTGATATACCAGATACATCTAACTTATTAACATCAAATTGACTTGTTGATACTCCAGCAGATCCTGTGATAGTTACAATACCAGCAGATGCAGGAGATACAGATAAATTATCACCAAAATCAATTGTTCCAGCAGTACCAACAGTAGAACCACTATTCTTTACAATAACTCCTGAACCAGAAGCAGTAATACCAGTTAGTCCTGAACCATCACCAACAAAATTAGTAGCAGTTACAATACCAGTAAGGTTTATATTACCTGTTCCTGTAATTGACTTATTAAAAATATCTAAATTACCACCAAGTTGAGGTGTAGTATCTTCAACAACATTAGAGATACCTCCTCCTCCTCCACCGCCACCAGACACAGTGTAGTATGAAATAAGTTCAACAATATCACCAACAAAAGATCCAACACTTAATACTACTGAACTACCATTTGATGCAGTAAATTCACTTGAACTTAATTTAACACCATTAACAAATACATCTAAAAATCCAACAGTGTAACTGAACGAGAATGTTGTTTGACCAGCAGATGCAGTAAATGTCTGGTTAGTTCTCATTGTTGGGAATGATGCCCATTCGACACCAGTTCCTGTTGTTTTTAAATATTGTCCGTTTGATCCAGTTGCACCACCAGCAGTAATTGTGCTATTAAATCTTGCGTTTGCAGCAAAGGTTGTAACACCAGCAACACTAACATTGTCTAGGTTTGTATGACCATCTACATCTATATCACCATTTAAGTCTATTCCTGTTGCAACTATTGATGCAGTATTAACTGTACCAGCGAAAGTAGTTACTCCAGCAACATTAACATTATCTAAATTTGTATGTCCATCTACATCTAAATCTGCATTTAAATCTATGGCACTTGCAAAAGTAGAAACACCAGCAATAGAAACATTATCTAAATTTGTGTGACCATCTACATCTAAATCTGCATTTAAATCAATTGCTCCATTGGCAGTAACTGCACCAGTAAGAGTAGTAACACCAGCAATAGAAACATTATCAACATTTAAATGACCATCTACATCTAAATCAGCATTTAAATCTATCGCTCCAGCGAATGTGGATACACCAGCAACACTAATATTGTCTAGGTTTGTATGACCATCGACATCTATATCACCGTTTACATCTAAAGTAACAACAGTTGTGACACCAGTTACATTGAATGAAGTAGCAGTTGATGATACTGAAACTAAATTACCAATATTATAAGTTTCTGTTCCTGTTCCAACTACACCATTTATTTCTCTATTAACTAATTCTAACCAATTACCTGCGTGTGCAAAATATCCTCTACCTGTTGCATGAACGTGAGCAAACATACCATGATAACTTCCAGCAGATGGAAGATTACCCATTGCAGCATATAATGATGGTATCTTGTTCTCACCTGCTTGTGCTGTAATTACACCACCAGTTACATTGATACCTGCTCTTGCTGTTATTAATCCAACTGAATCTACATTTATTACATCTTCATATGTTAAAGTACCACCAATAGAAACATTACCAACAAACTTTGCATCACCAGTAAATGTTGATAGTCCACCAACACTTAAATTTCTTGTTACAATTAAATCATTATATGTAAAATCACCACCACCTGTTGCTGTAGGTGCACCAGTTAGTCCAATATATCTGTAACCTACAATGTATATGTTTGTATCAGTAACTCCACTCGGAACATTTGTGTCATTAAAGTTCAGAGTACCAGCAGAATAATCAAAGAACCAACCATCGTTTGAACCAGAACCAGCAGCAGATAATGCTACTCCACCAGAATTTGGATCTCCTTTATATACTTTGATTAAATATGCAGAACCAAACTGGGTATCAATCCAGTTTGTTAATCTTGTAGATGATGCATTACCATAAGTTGAATAAGCAATATAAGCACGTTGACCCGAACTCGTAGAGTCTGCTGTCATTCTTAATCCAGAAGTTCCAGCAAGATATACTTTGACTTGTGATGTATCAGAACCTGGTGGTGTTGTAGGTATTGAACCACTCTCATTCCATAATGCACTATTTGCAATGATTAGAGGTGATGGTATCGCTTCAGCAAAAGGTTGTTTAGGAGTACCACTTATCGCACCAGTTCCGACAACGGAACCAGTCTTGGTTTTAGTATATCCAATCTTCTTGAGTAGAAAGTCGAGTTTTTGTTGGTCTGTTACTGCCACTTAATTATACCTCTATGCTGTGAATCTGACTGTAGAAATCGACTGCCCAGAAGTCAATTTAAATCGAACCAAAATTTTGTTGTTACCATTTGATGATGATTCTTCACCAAACACACAAGTAAATGTGCCACTCGACCCTGACATCACTGTACCAAACGCACATCCATTGTCAGCATTATTCGGATTACCTGCACCAGAATAGGCATTAAACATATCTGCCCAACCGTTTGTATTACTCAATCCTGTTGTCCAAGTTGAGTTTTCAGGTAAGCATACAAAACATCCTGCATAAGTTCCAGTCACTACTATCTTAAATTCAGATACAGCACCTCTTGTGATCAACATTTGGAAATACTGTGTGCCACTTCTACCTGATGATAAATTAAGACCAACTGGTAAGTATGATGTATAGTTTGTCTGGTCGTGTCTTAATGTTCCACCTCTTACAATAGCTTCATAAACTGCAGGAGTTGCACTTGAGTTAAATGTAGATGATATTGGTGAAGGTGTATCTCCTGCTGCACCTGCATTGACACGAATTGCATTTCCTGAACCTGTACCGAGTGATGAAACTAATATATTATCTTCGTCCACCTGTGATGTTGTTGCTGATGTTCCCATAATATTTAAATTTGTACTGTAACTGATTCTTTGATTATTATGAGAACCATATGGTGTGCTTGCATCATATCTAGTAAAATGATTTGATGTAACCGTTGCATGTATATTTCTTGGGACACTTGATATTAAACAAGTTACACCAGTTCCAACCCCGTAGTTCCTTGCTGGTGGATTGGTTCCACCTGCAAAGTTTGTATAACTTTTACTTCCTGAATTTTGAAATGCACTACCTTGTCCATCAGAAGATAAGAATGTATTACTACTGTACATATCACCTGA
>Ga0209359_10000005_pt1 | contig 58260 bp, 84 predicted proteins | sample MarorgKNORR_S2LV_FD_188224 | JGI IMG/M metagenome (GOLD analysis project Ga0209359, IMG submission 188224) | Marine microbial communities from the Southern Atlantic Ocean, analyzing organic carbon cycling - Surface_A/KNORR_S2/LV (SPAdes) (version 2) | ecosystem: Environmental > Aquatic > Marine... | reverse complement strand
AAGAAATTAAAATACCAAGGCAAACCTTGGAATGAAGATACAAAGGATCATCTTATTAAAGAGTTGGGTGATGTATTGTGGTATGCACAGAATGCATGTGCTGCACTAGACATCCGTATGGATGAAGTAATCTATATCAACACACTTAAACTAGCAGCACGCTATCCTAAGATGAAGTTTGATGAATACTATTCCGAGAATAGAAAACCAGGCGATATCTAAATGAAGGTCATTGATAATTTTATAGACGATTATCAACAAGACGAAATTCATAATCTCTTGTTGGGTAACGAATTTCCGTGGTCATACTGTCGTAGAATAGTGTCAAGTGATCCTGACTCACGATCACAGATGGTGCACATGTTTTACAACAATGGATTCCCACAGTCTGAGTATGTACAAGACCGTGCTATGATGCCACTGCTAGTAGAATTAGATGCGTGTGCACTAATTAAAATTAAAGCAAACTTGCAACTAAAAACAGACTTCCCCTCGTCATCAAAGACACACTTAGATCATACATTCCCCAATGCAATGACTGCAATTTACTATGTAAATAGTAACGATGGTTATACAATGGTGGGAGATCAAAAAGTAGAGTCTGTTAAAGGTAGAGCAGTTATATTCCCATCCTCCACTATACACTTTGGCACATCATCCACTCAGGATAGATGTGTAATTAACTTTAATTATTTTCCCCAAAAATGATTTGGAAGATATGGAAGTATGCACTCGGTAGTTTTGCTGATGAAAAAACGAAAGACTATGATAATTATGTGGTCATTGTACGATCTATTATCTTTGTTAGTTATCTCGTCACTAATTGTTTTATTGTCAGCGGAGTAATTCGCCACTGGAATAATAGATCTGAGTGCGATAAATATAGTTATGGCACGCAAGAAAGACAACGAGCCTCTACTGGACGGAGAGGGCAACTCGGCTAGACCGCTGACGATGAATGCTGGCTTCCAGTATGAATTCGATTTAATTAGATCACTGCGTGATAAAGGTTTTGATGTGTCTGATCCTGCAGGTGCAGACAATGCAAAGGCAGACTTAGAATTAAAAAAAGATACTAATATAATTAAGTTTGAATTGAAGGAAAAGTTATCTGCTGACTTTGCTCAGATGAATTTTGACTTTGATACTTCTGCCATGAAGTTTACTATTGATAAGAGTAAGTCAAGTGCTCAGAAAGAAGCAGCACTTACTATGATAGGCATCGCTGAAAATTTTAATATTATAAAGGAAGCAAACGATCATTGGAAACCTAGTAAGAATACACCTGCTAAGTTTACGTTAAAGAAAGACGCAACCCTTACACAGAGAAAGAAGGGTCTTGAATTAGATCTTAAAAGATTTCCAGATAAGTATTTGGCAGAGGGTCGTGCAGCAGCAAGAGAAGTAGAAACTTATTACAACTCTAAGAGCACCTTTTACATACAGATAAAAGGAAAAGGACTATATTATATGGGTAGAGATCCAGAAGGGTATGGATGCCCACGTTTCTCTGACTCAGTAACCAGTAGTAACATCAGGATTCGTCTTAAGACTAACTCTAAATCTAGTGCACGTTGGTCTTTCTTGATGGCACTTAAGATAAATAACATTCGTCCTAGCACATATGATATGGACGGTGACACTGCCTTCTTATCCACATAAAGAAGTGGCACACTACTCCCCCATTACATATCAAAGTATAGTATTATAGAAGTATGGCAAAGAATACTCACCTCGAGCATTTAGAAGATGACATTTTTAACACTGGGTCAACTGGTGTTAAGAATAGCATTGCCTTTCTAGAGTCTCTTCGTGACATGCTTACCTCAGGAATGGGTGGAGGCAACACGAAGGTCACTGTGAAATGGGATGGTGCTCCTGCTGTTGTGTGTGGTAAAGATCCACAGACAGGAGAATTCTTTGTTGGCACAAAGTCAGTCTTTAATAAGACGACACCCAAAATAGGATACAATGAAGACTTCATCGACTTCCACTACGAAGGTGCTATCAATGGTATCCTCAAGCAATGCTACAAGCAACTTAAGAAACTACCCATTGACGGTATTCTCCAAGGGGATCTCCTCTATACTTCTACCCCTCCTCTTGTTACCGTTGGTGGCAAACGAGGTTATAGATTTAAACCCAATACAATCACTTATGTCGTAGATCAGAAGAGCGACATGGGTGCCAAGGTAGCAAAGTCTACTCTAGGCATTGTCTTTCACACTCGCTACGTTGGTGGTAGCATGGATACTTTGTCTGCAACATTCGGTGCAGATGTAAAAGGTCTACAGGGTGTCAAAGACATTGCAGTATTCTCCTCAGAATTTACTAACGTAAACGGTGTTGCCAATCTAAGCATCAGTGAGAAGAATGCTATCAATAATACTATTAGACAGGCAAAGAGCAACCTAAGATCAGGCAGTAAGTTTCTAGATGTCATTACCAAAGACAAATCTTCTTTCTCTCCTGCTTCTATGTTTAAGATTTACTTTAACCAAGTTATCCGTGAAGGTAAGATACCTAACACCTCATCTAAGATGGCACTAGGGTATATAAAATTCCTTGATGACAGGTATAAGAAGGAAATCATCAAGAAAAAGACTCAGAAAACACAGGATCAATGGGAAAAACGTAGATCGGACTCTGTTTCTTTTCTAAATAGTAACAAGACTATCATGTTTTCTGCACTCAGTGGGTTTAGAAACCTAATGGACGCAAAGAATATGATTATAAATAAATTGAAAAAGATCGAAGGTGTTGGCACCTTCCTCGAAGACGAGTCGGGTTATCGTGTAACAAGTCCAGAAGGATTTGTTGCTATCAAAGATGGCACCGCTCTTAAACTCGTTGACAGACTTGAATTCAGTCGTGCCAACTTCACCGTAGCAAAAGATTGGGGCTAAATGCGTTTCCTAGATTTCATTAAAGAAGCAAAAGAGACTAAAACAAAGAAACCCTCACCATCCGCGAAGGGTCAATCTTCTAGTACAAACAAAAAAAATGATGCTGACCCCCACGTTGCAATTACTTTTGGCAGGTTTAATCCTCCTCATGCTGGCCATGGTAAGTTACTCGATGCTGTTAGATCTCACGGAGGCGACTCGGGAAACTACAGAATCTACCCTAGCAGATCCCAAGACCACAAAAAGAATCCCCTCACAGCAGACCAAAAAGTAGGTCACATGAGGAAGATGTATCCTCAACATAAGGATAAGATACAAAACAACGAGGCACACCGTAATATATTTGACATCCTAAAGGACTTGAATGACGAAGGTCATAAGCATGTCACTATGGTTGTTGGTGATGACCGAGTAAAAGAATTTGAATCACTTACAAAAAAATATAATAAAATACACTACGACTTTAATACAATAAACATTAAGTCTGCAGGAGCAAGAGACCCCAAGTCTGAAGATCCTATTGAGAAATTGTCAGCATCAGACATGCGTAAGCATGCTCAAGGTAACGACCATGATTCATTCCATGGTGGAATGCCTAAGGGTATTAGCAAGAAGCACAGTGCACAGATGATGGCAGATGTCCTCAAGGGTATGACACCTCCACCTAAGAAAGGTAAGAAGAAGGATGTCAAGGAGTGGTTTAATGAATCACTATGGGAGTATGCACCTAAACTAGACTACGATACATTCCGTGACTTCTATATGCTCAACCATATCTTTAAGGTTGGTGCACTAGTAGAGCACGATGATACAGGTTTGACAGGACATGTTGTCCACCGTGGCACAAACTATGTTGTATTCCAAATGCCAGATGGTAGTGAGCACAAAGCATGGTTGCAGCACATCACAGAGAGAGAAGATCAGTCTAACTATTCTGCTGATGACGGTAGTGGTAACTCATGGAAGGTAGGCACTGACGAGTATCGTGCAGCAGTCCAAGCAATGACACCTGGTCAAGCAACAATCAAGTTTTCTGACTTTAGAAAGAAGACAAAGACTAAATAATAATACGTTTTAACGACTAATTCTCTGTAAAGCAATGACTTTAGATATAAAAGTATCTGCTGCACTACTGAAGTATACCTTCTTAGAGCAGAATAAAATTTTCGATGCAATCGAGACTGGCACTGTTGACAAGTTGATCAAAAGACTTCAAGAGGGTGCAGAAAAGGTGATCGACATCTTGGATACACATGAAGTGGTAGTAGAAGGATATGGGGGATTCCCTGTTGAAAAGGAAGCTATCGCTAAGAAGAAGGAAGAGTTTAAGAGAGATAGAAACGTTGGACGTGTTGTCTCCTCAGGTGGAGATCAGATGCTTGTCACTGGTCGTAAGTCTGATGGTAGATATATTGTTATGGGTAAGGATGGTCGTAAGACTGCTAAAGATGCAGTTGATATTGGTGTCACCGCTAAAGAAGAAGTGGTTGGTATTGATATAGATGACCTTCACGAGTCCATGAAACAAGCTCGTGCTAATGTAGGTGCCAAGAAATGTTGGACAGGCTACAAGGCAAAGGGCACCAAGACAAAGGGAGGGAAGCAAGTACCTAACTGTGTCAAGGAAGAAGAGATCGAAGAGAAGAAAGGTCTATGGGATAACATCCATGCCAAGCGTAAGCGTGGCGAAGCACCTGCTAAAAAGGGTGACAAAGACTATCCAAAAACTCTCGATGTCGAATCTTTCAAGCTGTCGATTAAGGATAAATACGACTGGCGAAGTAACATTAAAGGTGACTTGAATGAAGCAACCAACTGAAAAAACTCAGGACAGGAAGAGTTCACTCAAGACCGTTACTAAGAAAGGTGTAACCGTAAATCCAAAAAAGGAAGACCTCATGAAAGAAACCATGAAAGCAAAACTTGGTGCATCTATGGACGCACTGAAAGAAGCTGCAAAGAAATCTGCCAAGAAAGATCCGAAAGGAAAAGTCAAGCGTTGGTGGGACGACGATGGCGATGGCATTGGTTATGAGAAGCATGAAGTAAAGAAAGAGCATCACGAAACAGATGCCGAAGGTAATGTAATTCCACATGATGAAGATGACAAAGCTGCTAAGGATGTCATCAAAGAGAGAATGAGAGAGAAGATGATCTCATTAACTCAGGATCATGATGCTGAGGCTGCAGGTCTCAAACCAAGCGAGTATAAAAAGTTATAAATAAGGTACCACGCTTTATAAAATCATGTTTAGCTTTTTAATGCCCCTTGCATACAAGGTTATCGACTCTGCTGTTGCTAAAATTCCAGACGACGCAGAACTTGGCGAAAAATTAATCGATATCTGTCTACTTATCATCGGTAAGGCAGTGAAACTAACTAAGACTACAGCAGACGACGCTCTCTTTGAGAAAGTTAAGGAAGCTCTAGAGTCAAAGTAGTATAAATAACATATAGATGAAACCACCCGTACTATAGAGAACAATGGCTGTATTTGGACTAATCGATGCGAAAGCAATGGGCACTGCCGTAGGAGTAACCAATGGCGATGCAACCGTAACAACTTCTGGAGACTTCACGTCTGCCTCTGACAACCTTGTCAAGGTAGGAGATGTGTTGGACTTGTCAGGTGTTTCTTACATCGTAAAACAGGTAACGTCAGCGACTGCTCTAGAGTTACACAAGGTATACGCAGGATCAACTGCAACAATCGCAGCAGGATCAGCAATCAGGAGGACACCTCCCAAGGCAGTAGCAGAATATGTTATCAAGGGTGGAGATAGCATTTCTAACTACAGTCTTGTTTTTGTTGACGACACTGAGATGACTAAGGGCACTAATGAGTCCAGAGGAATTTCAGGACCAGGTTGGTGGTTGTATCGCACATATCTTACACACAATGGTGACACACGTCACAAGGCAGAATGCCTAGCATTCACACATGCTACTGCAGCAGCAGCAGGTGATGCATCTGATGACACAATCGCAGCAGATGTAGTTGAGGTAATCACAGTTGGCACACAACCTGCTAACTCTACATCCTCTAGTGGTGCAGGTACATTCGTTGCAGCAGCAACTGTAGACCAGTCAGGTACTATCTCTTACAAATGGCAGAGACAGACAGCAACTGCTACTACTCGTTGGGTAGATGTAAGTGCTTCACTTGACACAGGTATCACATACGCTGACTTCACTACTGCAACTCTTGCATACAGTGGACTTGGAGGTACAACACTTAACGGTTACAAGTATAAGTGTATCATTACCACAAGTAAAGGTGCTGTCCAGAAAGAAACTGACGGTGCAGCAACTATCACATTCGGTAGTTAATAAATAATCTCAGGTATTCCTGATCTTCGTAATGCGTTTTGAAAGTCTAACAGATAAGAATCACTTACTGTTCGCCATCAAGCACTACAACAACCCACAATCGGTTACTGTAGATGACTTCATGGAGGACATGAAGAAATTCAAATACCTTAAGCGTCTGCTTAAGAGATACTTGAAGACTGGGACGCTACGTACAAATTTGATCATTAACCATTTGATCATCTTATTCAATGTGTTTGATGAGGCAACCATACCGTTGCTAATGTATAAACTCGAGCGAGAATACTGGTCTATACTGAAGACCTTTCTAATATTTTTAGATAGGTATCCAGAGATCAATCAGGGCTCATTGAATGAAGTTGATTTAGATATGGATGTATACGATACGCTCACTGCAATAGAATGATTAACGAAGATGCCCCAACAATGAGTGCAGGCACTGGTGGATTCTCTGGATCTGCTAATGCAAGTGGTCCTGTGGCAGGTTTCGATCCCATGCTAGGGCAGAAGAAAGTAAAGAGACGTAAGTATAAACCCAAAGGTTATGTCTTACCAAACGTGGGGATAGGTCCTCGCACAGGTAATGCAGGTCTTGGAGAAGCAACACACTATCAGAAAGATAGTAGTGTCATTCCTTATCTAATACATTTCGATGGTATTGACTCATATGTATTGTATGGTAAGTCTCCGTCCGAAATAAAAATTCAACTCAGAAAGATATACCGTCCTGAGGTGCACAAAAAGATTAAAGTAACTCGTTTATACCCTAATCAAGTAATAAAATTCTACTGGGACAAACGTCAAAAAGCACTCCATGTCTGATATCAACTCAGCTATAATTGAAAGACTAGAAAAAGTTGTTGACACTCTTCAAGAAAACTCTGTGAAGATGGGTCAACTTCTTGCTGTACACAATGAGAAACTTGACAAGCAAGATAAGATAGACGAAGTATTATTTGAGAAGATCGATAGACTGTCTGCAGATGTCAATCGAGAAACCAATGCAATAAAGAAAGGATGCGAGAGAGATATAAGGAAGGTGGATGACCGCCTGAGGTTAATGGAGAAGAAGATGTGGAGTATATTTGGAGCACTGAGTATCATAAGTTTCCTAGTGAGTCCAGTAGGACAGAAGATTATTAAACCAGTGTTGACAGGATCCCCAAATAGTAGTATGCTAGTTGGAGAGATATCCGACCTTAATGAGTTACGTTGATACCCAATACATCGATCGTGTTGGGGTCAGACTAGAAAAATTTAAACATCAAGGACGCACTTACAATTTTAGGTGCCCCTATTGTGGTGACTCCCAACGCTATAAGAGTAAAGCGAGGGGGTATTTTTTTATGCGTAATAATGATTACGTTTATAAATGCCACAACTGTGGTATCTCTAAGTCTCTGTCTACCTTCTTGAAGGATCAAGCCTCAGATTTATACGCAGAATATCTTCTCGAGAAATACAAAAAACCTAAGAAGAAAGAAGTCCTACCAGACTTGTCAGCAAAGCCATACTTTGCCACCAAGCCTACTGGACTGCAATCTATTGCTAGTCTAAATAATGAGCATCCCGCAAGAGAGTATCTAGAGAAAAGACACTTACCTTCGGACGCATTTTATACTCTGTATTATGTTGACAAGTTTAAGGCATGGGTCAACACTCAGAGTCCAAACTATTTTGAGAGTCTAAAGAATGACCAACCTAGGATCATCATCCCTCTTATTGATAAGGATGGTAAATGGTTTGGAATTCAAGGTAGATCACTAGCACCTAAAAGTGTGCTAAGATATATCACATGTATCTTTGATAAGAGTAAGACTAAACTCTTTGGATTGGATCGTGTTAACACTGAAGAAGAAATTTATGTCACTGAAGGACCATTCGACAGTTATTTCTTACCCAATGCTATTGCTATGTGTGGTAGTGATGTTGACTTCAGCACTTTCAATTATAAATTTACATTCGTCTATGACAACGAACCACGAAACAAGGAGATCGTTGCTAAGATAACTGATAGTATATCTCAGGGTCACTCCGTAGTGATATTCCCTAAGACTATTAAGCAGAAAGATCTCAATGACATGCACCTCGCAGGTCATGATGTGAAAAAGATCATAAAAGAAAACACCTTCATAGGTGCCGAGGCAAAAGTAAAACTTACATTCTGGAAAAAGGTATGAGCACCAACGTCGTCAAGCGTAATGGCATTGTTGAGTCACTTAACTTAGAAAAAATTCATAAGATGGTCGAGATGGCATGCGATGGTGTCGCAGGTGTCTCCGAGTCTGCAATAGAAATGAATGCTAACTTGCAGATTTTTGATGGAATCAAGACCGATGACATTCAAGAGATCCTTATCAAGTCTGCGAATGATTTGATCTCTCTAGACACACCAAACTATCAGTTTGTTGCTGCTCGTTTGCTGCTGTTTTCTCTCCGAAAGGCAGTCTACCAAAGACATCCTGATGCACATCCACATATTCATTGGCATATCAAGGAGTGTATTGCTAAGGGACTCTATGACAAAACCCTTGTAGACTCGTACAGCGGTCTCGAGTGGGACGATATCAACTCTATGATTGACTATGATAGAGACTATATGTTTACATATGCAGGTCTTCGTCAAGTTGTAGATAAATATCTGGTACAAGACAGGTCAACTGGTGAGGTGTATGAAACACCACAGCAGATGTATGTCATGATCGCAGCAACATTGTTTCAACGCTATCCAGAGGAGAGCAGATTAACCTATGTCAAAAAATACTACGACGCAATCTCAACGCACAAAATCAACATCCCGACTCCTATCATGGGAGGTGTGCGGACTCCCCTTAGGCAATTTGCTAGCTGTGTTCTTGTTGATATTGATGACACCCTCGATAGCATCTTTAGCAGTGACATGGCTATTGGTTACTACGTTGCTCAAAGGGCTGGAATCGGCATCAACGCAGGTAGAATCCGTGGGATCAACGCTAAAATCAGGGGCGGTGAAGTGCAGCACACAGGTGTTGTCCCTTTCCTCAAAAAGTTTGAGAGCACTGTCAGATGTTGCACTCAAAACGGCATCCGTGGTGGATCAGCGACTGTCCACTTCCCCATTTGGCACCAAGAAATAGAAGACATTCTTGTCCTTAAGAATAATAAAGGGACAGAAGATAATAGAGTAAGGAAACTAGACTACAGTATTCAACTGAGCGAATTGTTTTATCAAAGGTTTATTAATAATGAAAGTATCACTCTCTTCTCTCCTCATGATGTGCCTGGTTTATATGATGCCTTTGGCACTCCTGACTTCAATAGTCTTTATACCAAATACGAATCAGACGAGACCATCCCTAAGAATGTTGTCCCCGCACAGGAATTAATCCTTGCTATGCTCAAGGAGAGAGCAGAGACAGGTCGTATCTATCTGATGAATATTGATCACGTTAATACTCACTCATCATTTAAAGATAAGGTGAGCATGAGTAACCTATGTCAAGAGATCACACTACCAACAGATCCTATCCAGTCCATCCAAGGACAGGGTGAGATTGCTTTGTGTATCCTATCTGCTATCAACGTAGGTAAGATCAGAAAGACTGATGAGTTGGAGAATCTATGTGATCTTGCAGTCCGTGGTCTTGAGGAGTTGATTGACTATCAAGAGTATCCTGTAAAGGCAGCAGAAGATTCTACTATCGCACGTCGATCACTTGGTATTGGTTACATCGGACTAGCACATTACCTTGCTAAGCAAGGTGTTAAGTATGATGATCAAGGTGCTTATGATCTTGTCCATGAGTTAACAGAGTCCTTCCAATACTATCTTTTGAAGGCATCAAACCAACTCTCAAAAGAGAGAGGACCATGTGGTAATTTCGTTTGCACAAAGTATCATGATGGAATTCTTCCTATCGATACATATAAGAAGGAAGTCGATCAAATTGTAGCACCAGAGTATCAACATGATTGGGATTCTCTTCGGGATGACATCAAGAAATTCGGACTCAGGCACAGCACTCTGTCCGCACAAATGCCTTCGGAGAGCAGCTCCGTTGTGTCAAACGCAACCAATGGAATCGAGCCACCTAGAGACTACTTGTCCGTTAAGAAATCGAAGAAAGGACCTCTTAAGCAGATTGTTCCGCAATACAACACACTAAAGAATAACTACACACTCTTGTGGGATATGAAATCCAATGAGGGTTACATCAAAGTTGTTGCGGTCATGCAAAAGTTTTTTGATCAAGCGATCAGTGGTAACTGGTCATACAATCCAGAGAATTATCCTAACAATGAGATACCTATGTCAGTATTCTCTATGGACTTGTTGAATACTTACAAATACGGTTGGAAGACCTCATACTATCAGAATACTTACGACAATAAAAAAGATATCGAAGAACCTATTGCTGAGGTAGCACATACCGATCTCAATAGTTTAGTCGATGACATCCTGTCTGGAGACGAGGCAGAATGTGAAGCTTGCAATGTATAACACTCACCCTAAGGAATTAAATGTCAATTACTGTTTTCAATAGTAACCAAGTGGATACTAAGAAACAACCAATGTTTTTCGGAGCACCCTTAGGGATGCAGAGATATGATGAATACAAATACCCAGACTTTGAGAGACTTACACAGTCTCAACTAGGATTCTTCTGGAGACCCGAAGAGGTTTCACTACAGAAGGATAGGTCTGACTATAAGACACTAAACGATCAACAGAAGCACATTTATACTTCTAACCTTAAATATCAGATCCTCCTTGACAGCGTGCAAGGTAGAGGACCTGGCATGGCATTCGCTCCTTACTGCTCACTACCAGAGTTAGAAGGATGCATTGGTGTATGGAATTTCATGGAGCAAATTCATAGTAGATCTTATACACACATCATTAAGAATGTATATGCAGATCCTTCAGAAGTATTTGACACTGTATTAGATGACGAGAAGATTTTAGCTAGAGCGAAGTCAGTAACGAAAGCATATGATGACTTCCTCGAAGCAGTAGGAGAATATGCAGATGGTAATATGTGGAAGCCAGGTTGGAAAGAATCACCTACTTCACAATGGACACTGCATGACCTAAAGAGAAAACTTTACAGGGCTGTTGCTAACGTAAACATCCTTGAAGGCATACGTTTCTACGTTTCATTCGCATGCTCTTTCGCCTTTGGTGAGTTGAAACTCATGGAAGGATCAGCAAAGATCATTGCATTGATTGCTAGAGATGAATCACAACATCTAAACATCACTCAAAAGATACTAAAGAGATGGGATCAAGGTGACGATCCAGAAATGCAAGAGATTGCAAGAGAAGAAAGAGAAAACATCACACAAATGTTTATCGATGCTGTAGAAGAAGAGAAAGACTGGGCGACCTATCTATTCTCACACGGAAGCATCATCGGTTTAAACGAGAGACTACTCAGTCAGTATGTTGAATGGACTGCCAACCGTCGTATGAAAGCGATTGGATTGACACCTGTATTTGACGTGCCACTTAGCACTAACCCACTACCATGGACAAACCATTGGTTGAATAGTAAGGGTCAACAGAATGCACCACAAGAGACTGAGATCGAGTCCTACATAGTAGGCGGTATCAAACAAGATGTTGGACAAGAAACCTTCGCAGGATTTTCACTTTAAATTTGAGCACCACTGGGGTGGAGTACCCACCGAAGTGCAGCAGTTTGAAGCATGGAGTAAAAAACAAAAGGGTATCTTAAGATGGATCCTTTTGAATTTTGCACTACCATGGTATGCAAAGTGGTGGTTAGAATGGAAAGTCGATAAGACAATGTATGATGTTGATCAACAAATCGAAAACCTTGTTGATCAATTTGATGAAGAAGAAAAACCCAAAACAATCGTGGAAAGAAAACCAAGCGAAGTCAGAGGACTGGACGATATCTCCATTAGATCCTCTTGGCCACCACCAGAGCAGTGGTATACAGGACCACTTGAAGTTTTTACGTCAAGTGAAAGCACACCTCAAGAGACACAAGAAACTACCAAACCAACCCTACCAGACGAAGAAACGTAATAACCGTAAACAGAAAGGCTAAGTTAAACAACAAAGTTTGCTAAATAATTGAGGATATGATAACATATCTGTATCGTTCATCCTCATGATTGAAGTTGCACTACTTACTTCATTACTCACACAGCATCATCCGTCCCATTGGACAATGACCTGTCAAGAGTGGAATAACAACAGGGCAGAGATTCTCAGCGATGATAATCACATCCCTGATGCTAAGGAATATCTTATAGATTATTTCTACAGCAAGGTGGAAGAAAAAGGTTGCAAACCATACATGTTAGGACGCAAGTAAGTCGCGGAACGGATCGTTCATCCTATGCTACATATGCTCGCTTTATTATTGGCAACTTCTACAGTTGTAACTGTCTCCTGTGAAGACATTAACACTCTCGTAGGTCGTGCTAAGTCATACCCTGACTTAACCACTGAAGAGAGGACAGAGATTATTGATCTCTACTATGAATTCGCAGAGAAACAAGGGCTATATTGTCAGGACGCAAACGACTAAAGGAACGGAGACTCGGATCACTCGCAAGAGTTAAAGGAGAAATTCAACCAACTTTAGGAGAAACACATGACTACTATCACATATCGTGGCGTCAAGTATGACGCTGAGCAGTACAAAGCAAAGGTACTAGCAGAAGCCGCACAGGCAAGAAACCATGAACTAATGTATCGTGGTGTCAAAGTCGAAAAAAAACTAACAGCGGTGTAGGAAGATGGAAGCACTACATACTGTCGGTTTAATCAACCTCGGGTGCGTGGTGTTCCTTTCTTTCATTTACTTAGAGGTTCGCTTCCTTCAGTCTTTCAAGACAACGGAGCAGGCAGATGGGACTCAAAGTTAAAATAGAATGGGACTACGGTTTACCCGATTACGACCCAGATAAACATGATCCAGAAAAGGTTTTTGCCTTTCTCTGTTATCGTGGTGTCCACTACGCTAAATGGGTAACACTAAATGTGTTTAATCAACCTTCATGGTTTCTTAAAAATCCAAGGAAGGGTGAGAAGAAAAAGTAAATTGTATTCATTCAAAGATAGGAGGGGTTGACACCCTCCTTTTTTTATGCCATAATAACTTTGTGCCTGATCAGCACATTGGGAGTGACTGAATAAACTTACTGGCAAACGCTAGTTAAGGTGATGAGACACAGGTGGTGCTGCACCGAGAGGTGAATCGACTTACCAGTCGGGTCTCAGGCAAGAAGGTTTTTACTCTGTAGTAATGCCCCTTCTTTGTTGGTATACAGGAACCCAACCTCCCTCCTTTTTCCCTAGAAAATAAATAAGAATAACTATGAGGAGAGTAATGAAACTATTTCTAGACAGTAGTAATACTGAGGTAGTTTTGAATGCCGTCGGGACAGGATTGATAGATGGTGTAACAACTAATCCTTCGTTGATGATGAAGCAGGGTCAGGATCCTGTTGAAGTAATTAAAGAAATTTGTGATATGTTTGGGTGGACTGCCTCAGTATCTGCAGAGGTAGTAGGAGAGACAGCAGAAGAAATGCTAGACATGGCAGATAATTATATTGAGATTCATCCGAGTGTGACAATCAAACTACCACTCACACCCGAAGGACTTAGAGCATGTAAAGAGTTAGCAGAAGATGGCATCTCTACTAATGTAACACTATGTTTCTCAGTTTCGCAGGCAATACTTGCAGCGAAGGCAGGAGCAACCTACGTCTCACCATTTGTAGGAAGGGTAGACGACAACAGTTTTGATGGTATACAATTAATATCAGATATATCTGACGTGTTTAAACTTCACAAGGTTGAGACACAGATACTAGCAGCATCAATTCGTAACGTAAGAGATGTTGGTAGGTGCTTTGCAGTTGGTGCAGACATATGCACTATACCACCCACAGTCTTTGATAAGATGTATAAGCATGTCCTAACTGATAAAGGGTTAGAGCAGTTTGAAAAAGACTGGTCATCATTACAAGACAAACTAAACGGAGTCTGACATGAATGTCACTAAGGTAAAACGTCTCGCACATCAGTTAAAAGAGTTAGCATCAGAGTTAGAAGATGCTATCAAAGAAGACACTGACGCATACACTAGTGCTACTAGAGCACCATTCACACCATCTTATACATATAAAGATGAGTATGAAGGTAATTGATTGAAACCACAGAGTGCGAAAGCAAAAGGTAGAAACTTCCAGAAGTGGGTAAGGGATATGCTCATAGAGCATTGCGACGTACACCCTGAGGACATCGAGTCTAGAAGTATGGGTGCAGGTGGCGAGGATCTTATCATGGCAAGAGACGCAAGAAAAAAGTTTCCTTTCTCTATCGAGTGTAAGAATGTAGAGAAACTTAATGTTTACGATGCATACGATCAAGCGTGTGCAAACGCAGGTGACCATACACCTGCTCTTTTTATGAAGAAAAACAGGAAGAAGGCACTAGTGGTGTTGGATGCCGAATGGTTTATTAAAAATTTCACCCCTTGACACATGGACAGAGACCATATATACTTGAGAGAGTTGCACTATCAAATCATGGCTCCGATTGAATTTCTGGATTCAGTAGAATTTCTTATTGATAAATTGCACTACCTTTATGAGACAGGTAATGTCGATGAGGCAGAGCAAGTTGCCGAGCGTATTCGTGCAATCGAAGACCGATGATGGAATTCCCATTCCGAGTCCCAATCTGCACATATCAGATTGAAGACTGGGAGGAAACAAAAAAATCCATCACATTACCAGACCCTACAGATAAACATCTGGATCAGGGTGTGGAAGTTTATACTGATTTCTTTGAGTGGGATCAGAAAGGACTCTTGCCACCATATGCTGACCAAGTTTTTAAAGCAGCAGCAGTCCCTATAAATAAATTCAAAAAAAGTGGTTGCCTTGGTCGCAATCATCAGATGGAGATCTCATCAATGTGGTTTGAGTCTCAACTAGATTCACATAAACACAGAGTGCACAACCATGGCATGTATGGTTGGTCATGCATTCTTTATTATGACTTCAATGAAAACATTCACATGCCAACAACTTTCTATTCACCCTTCCATGACTTCAAGGATGGCAACTTAATGTCGTACGTCCCACCAGTCAAGGAAGGGTCGATTGTGTTCTTTCCTGCAGCATTGCACCATGAATCAACTCCCAATAGATCCCCTGTCAAGAGGACGATCATCTCCTTTAATGTTAAAGGACATGTAGACAAGACTAAAGCAATTATTTGATTCAGTAGCTTAGTGGAATAGAGCAACTGTCTTCTAAACAGTCGGTCGTAGGTTCGAATCCTACCTGAGTCGTTGGGGTATATCCCCCAAGTCCCAAAAAGAATAGGAGTTTACTCATGACAGTAAAGGATCGTTTTGCAAATCGCATGTCCGTCCTAAGGTCTGCGGTCAATGGCGAAGTAGAATTGGATAGAGAATATCCATCTTTATTCCAATCCTTGTGTCGGTTTTACGCTGACAATCGCCATGTCCAATTCTGGGGTGTTGATGTTGAAGAAGATTATGAAATTTTGATTGACCAATTAGATCATGATTTGAGTTATGGATGACCAGAGGTACATTGTATACAGAGATATCTTTCCCAAGCACACTGATGTGACATGGGATGCAGTATTGATGTATGTAAATGCAACTCTAAACGACCCTACAGGTTATTGCCATTGTATAAGTGAAGGAGGTCCGCCCTCCTACCTGTCAAAATGGAGGAGAGGATATCCCTGTCCTCCTCAATTTACTCTCGCACGCAGAGAGTTTGAAGAATGGGCAGGACATGAATGTCAAAACATGGATGTCTATGTGTCATACTTTTCACCTGCTGATACTTTCAAAAGGCACAAGGATGACGAAAATGTATTAATCATAGGTGTCAAAGGTCGGACATCATATAGATTTGATACAAATGCATGCGAGACATGCTTAGCAGATATAGTTGTTATAAATCCTGGTGACGCTCTTTATATTCCTAAAGGAATGTATCACGAGCCATCACCCAAAAGTCCTCGAGCAATTTTTTCATACAGAGTTGATGCTAAAACCTGAGATCACAACCTATAAGGATAAGATATGCGAAAAGCATAGCGATTTCATTTGGGGTGACTTTATCTCTGATGAAGCAGTAAAAGAAATTACAAACTTTTATAGGCACCAACAGTTTCTACCTTACATTGAAGGTCAACTGATGGAAGCAGGACAAATAAAAACAAACAAAGAATTTAAAGATTCTCGTGACCTGCACGTACCATTCCAAGCAGCAGTCATGCATTGTGAGAAGTATCTCGTTGAATTACAAAGAGTCCTAGAGTTATACATGGATAGGTTTCCTTTCTGTGAGTTATCTGACTTCCGTATCAATGAGCCACTCTCTATACAATGGTATCCTAAGGGTGGTGGTTTTAAACTCTGGCATACAGAGAGATCAAACTGCCTACCAAGTAATGTGTATAGACACCTTGTCTACATGACATACCTAAACGATGTCCCCGATGGTGGCACCGAATGGTTTCATCAAGACAAGTATGTCCCTGCACAAAAAGGATACACAGTCATCTGGCCATCAGATTGGACGCACTTTCATAGAGGAAGAGTATCCGAGACAAAGGAGAAGATGATAGTAACAGGATGGTTTTCATTCCAATAAAACTATGATAGGTAAAGAGACACCCGCTATCAAATACGATAGAGCACTGACACTATTCCAAGAGTCAGTATTAGAACCCAACCATAAACTTAGAGCATGTGCTCATAATCAAAAATGTTTTGATGAGTTGATGGAGATCAGGGAGCATGTCTTGGGTTACCTAAAAACATTGAGAGAGGTTACTCATCATACAAATCCTGATGAGAGTGACGATATCGAAACAGCAAAACTTATAGAGATTAAACCTTGAATCGTTATACACTTCGCTCAACGATAGGTTTGATTGTGACAGTTATATTACTGTCCATGGCTCTATACGAAAGTGGTGTGATCAATGGTAGAATACTTATAGATTCATACACACCATTACAATGACAAAAGCAAAAGTAATTCTTGACAGGTTTCCATACAAGTTTGTTGAGTGTGGTAAACTTGAGATCAATGGCATGCCAGACTTCCGTATCCTCAAATTCAATGAGGTGACTAGGAGTTATCAGACAATGTATTACCTTGACAGTCAGATCCAACTAGACTGTGCACTTGAAGACCCTGAGTATGTCAAGTGGTTAGACCCAGACCCAGAGGTAGGAGCATATCCAAACAAATCTGATACAGTTTCGTATCAACCTGCCGTCTGAATGTCAGGAAACCCTGACATAAGTATAAATACCTCCTTAATTAGGAGGTTTTTTATTTTGTAGTGATAGCAACAGTTTCGAGAGAATGTCAGCATATTACAATATGTAACGCTTGACAGAAACTTTATCTTTACTATATAATTATGTAACAATACTTCACATAACACAATGACCGTAACAACTGAGTCAGGTGGAAGACAAAATGCCTTTCCAACCGAGACACGTCCATACATCGATGAGTCAGTAGCATACGAGGGATATCCTCAGAATGCTGAGAAAGTAAACGGTCGTTGGGCGATGATCGGATTCGTTGCACTACTAGGTGCGTATGCAGTAACAGGACAAATCATTCCAGGTATCTTTTAATGAATTACTGGAAGGAAGCAGAATCAATCAACGGCAGACTAGCAATGATTGGTTTATTCGCAGCGGTAGTTAACTACGGCTTTACAGGTTGGATTATTCCAGGCTTTTTCTAATCTAGGGAGACTTAGATGAAAATCATTTCACAATTTACAATCACAAATTTAGAGGACACTATCATGACTCCAGAAGCAGAAAGATTTAACGGATGGGCAGCAATGCTAGGTTTCGTAGCAGCAGTTGGTGCTTACACATTCACAGGACAAATTATTCCAGGTATATTCTAATGAAAACTATTGAAAAAGAAAAGATCGTTGCTGAGAAACTTAACGGTAGACTAGCAATGCTAGGCATCATCGCAGGACTAGGTGCTTATTTAACAACAGGTCAAATCATTCCAGGTTTCGTATAATGTCTTACCATGATGTAATGGAAGCATACAAACGTCCAATGTCAATCAGGTATATTCCTAGGATTGCAGGATGGGGATCCACTGTCATCTTTGCGGTTGGCTTATACCAAGTTGCATGATATACTATATACCGTAGAGTAAATAGTAATTATGGAAGTCCCATCAGTGGATTTTGTATTTGTCTCGCAGAAAGACTGCAACGACAAAGCATTTGGATACGTTAAGAAAAACTCAAGTGAATTATTTGGTAGTGGCAAGCATGTATTGTTTGCTCTACCAGGTGCTTTCACCCCAACATGCACCCAATTTCAACTACCCTCCTTCGAGGCAACTTATAATAACTTTAAGTTGGAAGGAGTAGATGAGGTCTGGTGTATTTCTGTGAACGATGGTTTTGTTATGAATGCATGGCAAAGAGAGTTGGGTATAGAAAAAGTGAAATTGATTCCAGACGGTAACGCATTGTTTACTGGTCTAATGAATCAACTGGTGACAAAGATGCCAGAAGGTTTTGGTCTTCGCTCTTGGAGATACGCATGTATCATAGAAGAAGGAGTGATTACAAAAGTATTCGAGGAACCAGGTAAACAAGATGATGCAAAGGAAGATCCTTACGAGATCACCTATCCAGAAAATATTTTAAACTGGTTGCGTCATGGAGAAGTATTATAAACTAGAAGTATTTGATGGGGAGGGTTGGTTAACACTCTCTCACTATCGACAACTATCACAATCAAAAGCAAACTTTTTATACTACCTATCTCAACTTATGTGTGCTAAGATGGGTAAAGATATAGATTTCGTAGTAAGGATCACCGAAGATGACTGACTTCTCTGCCGATTGGCGATACAATGATGGGCAAATGCATGCTCGCCAGTTTTGTTTGAATGCATTTATTAATGCAAGGATTAGTTTAACTAAAGAAGTGTATGAGTTTTGTGCTTATTACATTGAAGAAGGATTATTTCAACAGCACCTTGATGATATGAAAGAAGGACTGGGATTCCAAGAGAAGAAATTGCATGATGAGATTATTACTTGCTACCATAAATATGGTCAACAGTTTCTAGGAATGCCTAACCCACTCGATGATTAAAGACTTAGTACCATCTGATAATTACTTACTACATCATCGTGTTGATTGTTGTAGTTATCATTTAGATCGTAAAGAATTATCCAAGACTCTTACCGAGAGTATGATACATCATAAGGGTGTTGGACTCTCTGCAAATCAGATAGGTATCTGGGAGAGAGCATTTGTAATGATGGCAGACGGAGAGACTACCGTATGTTTTAACCCTAGGATTATCAAGTCATACAGTAAGAAGATTCCTTTTGAAGAGGGGTGTCTGACTTATCCTGATCAATTCTATGAGGTCACAAGACCTGCATCTATAGTAGCGAAGTGGGAAGACGAGGACGGAAAGATTTACAAAGAAAAACTGACTGGATTTACAGCGAGAGTATTTCAGCATGAGCATGACCACCTTGAAGGTGTGGACTTCTTAGAGAGGTCTACAGGTTACGCAGATATTCATCCAGAAAAGGCTTGACAAGATTTTCAAAAGCCTATATACTATGGAAGTTGTTTTTAAATCAACACACTGTAAAGATTTCTTTACACTGCAGAAGGACCCGAAAATATCGTCACCCTGTTGCACAACTGCTCTTAAACCGAGACCTATAGGCAGTATAATACCTCGTCTCTAATATCCTGTAGTGAGGGATTGCAGGAAATATGTATCGCATCTACCCTTGATGCCCTACTAAAAAACGTCTTACTAATGACAACTCTTTCAACTCAAACCCGCAGACAAGGCGGTCTCCTAGCAGGATGGCCAGAATTTTGTGAGTGGGTAACTTCAACAGACAACAGAATCTATGTTGGTTGGTTTGGAGTATTAATGATTCCATGCTTACTCGCAGCAGCAGCATGTTTCATCGTTGCATTCATTGCAGCACCTCCTGTCGATATCGACGGTATTCGCGAACCAGTAGCAGGATCTTTTCTATATGGAAACAACATCATCTCAGGAGCAGTCGTCCCAAGCTCAAACGCAATCGGACTCCACTTCTACCCAATTTGGGAAGCAGCAACAGTTGATGAATGGCTCTACAACGGAGGACCATACCAACTTGTTATCTTCCATTTCCTTATCGGTATCTCAGCTTACATGGGACGTCAATGGGAACTTAGTTATAGACTAGGGATGAGACCATGGATCTGTGTTGCTTATTCAGCACCAGTGTCAGCAGCATTCGCTGTATTCTTAGTGTATCCTTTCGGTCAGGGATCTTTCTCAGACGGAATGCCTCTAGGTATTTCAGGTACATTTAACTTTATGTTTGTATTCCAAGCAGAGCACAACATTCTAATGCATCCTTTCCACATGGCAGGAGTAGCAGGTATGTTTGGAGGATCTCTATTCTCAGCAATGCACGGATCTCTAGTTACATCTTCTCTAATCAGAGAGACAACAGAAACTGAGTCACAAAACTACGGTTACAAATTCGGACAAGAAGAGGAAACATACAACATCGTAGCTGCTCACGGTTACTTTGGTCGTCTTATTTTCCAGTATGCTTCTTTCAACAACTCAAGAAGTCTTCACTTCTTCCTAGCAGTGTTCCCTGTAGTATGCGTATGGTTAACATCCATGGGTATCTGCACAATGGCATTCAACCTTAACGGTTTCAACTTCAACCAGTCTGTAGTGGACGTAAATGGTAAAGTTATTCCTACATGGGGTGACGTGCTTAACAGAGCAAACCTAGGTATGGAAGTTATGCACGAGAGAAATGCACACAACTTCCCATTAGACCTAGCATCTGCTGAGTCTACAGAGGTTGCACTAACTGCACCTTCAATCGGTTAACTCAAATGCTGAGGAGCACAAGCACAAATGACTCAATTTCTAGTAAAGTATGGAGGATACTTCTCAATATTTGAATTCATATTCTTTGTTGCAATAGGTATCGGACTAGGACCAGTCCTAGCATAACTTTCAAGACCTCTACATAGTAGGGGTCTTTTTTATTGCCTTGAAATATTTAACTCATCCTCTCACTGTCTGCAATCTAATCATAGTGGGGTCTTTCATTATGATTGAATCATTACATATTAATTTTCATAAGGGGTTGACAACCTGTGATGCAGTCGAGATGATCGGCAACTAGGCATTTCTTTTTATTACGAGAGACCCGAAAGGGTCTCTTTTTTTATCTAAATAATGTTAGGATTTGGAGACAATAAGATGCAATGAAAATCTTATTTTATTATGTGCCCCACAATGGAGAGTCAAACCAATGAAAAATTTACTACCTTACAATCAATTAAATTCATGGCATCCGTATGACGCTACGACAATGGAAGACGAATACTATGAGTGTCTCATTGAGTGTAACGATACTGCATCCACATGCAAAAGAATTTGTAAGGAAGTGTTAGAATAGTTTCCATCGATTCTAATAAATATCAGGGAGGGCAACCTCCCTTTTTTTGTGGTATAATTTTGTCATGGCATACTTAGTACATCCCCTACCACCCAGAAAAGTTTGGGTGAAGAAAGAATACCTTTATGATCTAGAGAAAGGTCATGGAGAGATCACACCTGGTCTATGGATATCAGTAAGAAGCATACAAGCAAAGGCATTATACTTTGAGACATTACTAACTGACTACGGTGCACTGTTTGATAAGTTACCACTCAGTGCATTCGTATGGAAAGAGGACTACGACAGAGACAATCAACTACCATTAGATGTCTTAGAATTGTGGGATTGTTTTGACTATAATATTACAGTTGTAGAGAAACCTATCCTTGGTCGCTGCTCTTTCTTTGGTAAGGATAAGAAGATGCATCCTGGTGAGTATGAGTTTACTATTGACACAGCACATCCTGACTTCTCTGTATTAGATACAAACTTCTCAGAGCATGATCCAGAGCACAAGACATTCAATATCATTGCACTAGACAACGGACAGTTTGCTGCACAACCTAACAACAGATGTCAATTCTTTGACAACAGTCTGGTTGATAATGATAACTTAAAGAAACCTGACTTCAAAGTCTGCACACAAAACTATGCAGTAGAGACACTACCTAAATGGTGGTCAGTCGGACACACAGATGAGTGGGCATACAAGACTAAAGATGAGGAAATAAATAAAGATACCTAACTAGTTGTAATGACAGCGGATCCAAGGTGTTATGGTGGAAGTTACTCTCCGACCATCCCGCAACTACAATCTAATGCACTAGACGCTCAGAATCCTCGTAACATTACGAGGTATATTCCTAGTGACCCACGATCTAACGTGCAGTCTAGTGACCCTGTGCTTGGAGCAGATGGAAGGTGCTATGGTCCTTTCAGACAAGAGAGTCTTACACCTAACCCTTTAGATTCATCTAACCCTATACAGATAACGTTAGTAACACCACCTGCAGCAGAGTCTAGTGGTGCACCAACGTATCAGAATCCTGCAGACAACCCTGCTAATAGATGCTATGGTCCTATCCCACTACCCAACAGTGCAGACCGAGGCACATCTCCAGACTTACCTACACCACCACCTGCACCTCCATCTAATGAGGACATAGATCCTAGAGCAGTGATTAGATCTTTGGTGGGAAGATGTTATCCACCAAGAGCAACAGATGATAGTGGTATTCGTCAACCCGATGTTGATATACCTACACCATCTATACCATCACTAACTGTAGACCCACCGATCGATATGATCTGTGACATGTTTCCATACCTACCCTTCTGTCCAGAGTGTGAGAAGTATGCTACAGATCCTAGGACATGCACAGAATTTCCATTGGGTCTACCTCCTATAGGTGGTGGTATATTTCCACCTACTCTAGGCACAGGTGATAAGAATTGTGATAAGTTATGGCAGTTTCAAAGAGATAATCTAGTCAATGATCTTGGCGATGGTAACTGGGAGAGGACTGATACTAAAGAAAGATTCTATTGTCCACCAGAGCAATCAAATAGTGGTTGGGCAGCATGTGTAGAGGATGCACTCGAGTGTCTCTTCAAACCATACGTTGATGGTGCATGGAAACCACCAAGTCAAGACTGTGTTACCTTCTACCCTAGAGGATATAATGGTAACGTTAAGTCATTCTGTATTGCTAACTGCTATCCTAAAAGAGTTGGTATCTATGAGTATGTAAAAGGGAAGGGTGCTATCCTTGCATTCAAACCATATGGAAGTGGTCTACACAATCTACTAGGTGTGACTACAAACTATGATGGCACATGGAATGGAAATAAGATTGAGAATCCTGGCGGTAACAGTATATGGAATACCACTTCTACTAAAACATATACAGCTACGATAGGTAGTGCTACTGTAACTCTTACAGTCGAGCCATTCTTAGATGGTGGTGAGTATGATAGTAACTGGTATGCGACATACACTGGCACCTTACCTGCTGTAGGTACAGAGGCATCAGCTACATTTACAGGTGACCTCGCTAGTTTCAACGTTGCACTCATGGTCATCGAGGGTAATGCTAATGGCACTAACCATGACTATGGCACATCATCCACAGCACCATCAGGATATACTCTGACATCGAGTCAACCTGTATTTTATTTGCATGAGAGAAAGAAAGATGATAGATCTGTCCCACTATACAAATACTATTCCTCTGCAACAGTAGATACATTTCTTACAACTAATCCAGGACAACCAGACGCTGAAGGTGAAGGTGAGAGAGCAACTATGAATGCCTCTCAACAGGGTTTCATTGAGATATTAGGATATGCATATGAAGATCCTGCTGCCATGGCACCTTATCTGACTAACGTAGAGAAGGGAATGCCATTGCACAGATACTTGGACAGAATCAAGACTCCTAACACAGTTGTATTCTCTGGTAATAATATCGTAGTAACAGGTGGCAGTGTTGACTTTACTATTGAGTGGTCATGGAAAGATACATACAACTCAGCAGGAGTTTGTCTTGACTCATTTACTATTGCTAATAGGACTTTCGTCCGTAACAATAACTATACTGGTAGGCAGACTGAAAGATTTACTAACATAGGTGTAGGATCATATCCTATTTCATTCCAGAATTTAAACAGTAGAAACTCACCACTAGCAGATAGAATATACAATGGTGGTAAGTCTATCTGTCTATTGGATGACCTTCATGATGATTGTAATGGCACTATAAGAATATCTAATATCGCTAAGGCGAACTCAGGAATAACAGAAGATCATGATCACTACTACACTATCCGTAAGCAAACTGTATTAGAGCCACCTACTAAAGCTTCTAATAGGAATTACTATCTCATTCCTAATGATGTTAGCAATGTCATAGTAATGAATATTGATGTAGAGAAGGGTGGAGCAGGATATAGAAATACTTTGTTTGCATACATTGAGACAGATGGTGTGCCGAGGTGGGCTCAGCTCTTGGTCGTAGATGCAACCAATCAAACTGGTATGTCACAACATATCATACCTATCACTATCCTACAACAATACAAGGGAGGAAACTTAGGGTTTGCCCTTGTGTCTAATGGTGCTCAACTAAACTCATACAATGTAGGTGATACATTCACATCATTCTCTCAACTATCTGATGGATGGAGGATTACTGGTGTCTCATCAGCAGAATCTAACTACACACTCTTCTCTAATGATGCATTGAATCCTAGGGGATCTGTAAGTGATAGTAGAGACTACACAGTATGGAAGGGTGACCACTGGCAATGGTGGGAAGATCTGATTGGTGGTGACAGTGACTTTGATGACTGTAAATTCTGGCATGAAGTCATATGGGCAGGTGGATCAACAACATATGAAGGTATTCAATGTTATGTGTGGGAGAATGACTCACCTACACCTGTAACCAAACCTATGCTCACTAAGAATGACTGTGATCCTAGATTGTTTAAGACTTCATTCAAAGATGTCATGCTGATGAGAGCTGACTGTGGAGCTCTAGTTGTAGATGTGACAGGTAATAGTAGTGACGCAGGGTGTGGTAAATGTCTTGGTGAATATCTATTCCAAGTTAATAGGACACAGAAATCTACGATACTACACACTGGAAAGTTTTCTCTTCGTAGTATGGGTGGTATCACTCAAGGTCTATCGGGTGACTGTATTGTATTTGTATTACAACTATCAGTTAATGGATCTGCTGTTTGGGAAGGCAAGTTTAAAGCAGGTGACTGGCCAGAGATAGGAAAGAAACTACACACAGAAGAATTCTTTAGTGTTGTCAAGGATGATGTAGTTAAATTTAAAGTCACTGAGATCAAGCGTGGTCCTACTGTTGGTAACGTTACACCACGCATAGCAATACTTGATGAGGAGTCATATCTCTTCGAGAGCACCTTCGCTATGCGTCTACAAACGCAAGACGGAGACGCTAGGTCTATTCCATACCCTTCGACTGTAAATCCAGAAGCTGAGTCAGCTAAAGGAGTTGGTGGAGCAATCACTGGGTTTGACATGTGTTACATACACAACAACGAAGACAGACATAAGAATGCAGAGATTGAAGAAGCACAGAAGTGGTATAAAGTATGGGAGAATTCTGCTGCTGTTAATACTGATGCCACTTACAACAACACTACAAACTATACCAAGTATCAGACATGGACTAACCGTAAAGGATCAGTCATTCGTGGATGGGATGGCACAGATAGGAATTCATACATTGATACCTATGGTTTCCATACCGATGACAAGTCACAACACTTTAACTTATTGCTCACCAGAATGTTATTCAAAGATGGTAAGACAGGTCCTCAGTATATTGATGGAGTCAACGCACCTAACGATGTGAAGAGACACATACAAACAGAGACACACTACGCTAGACTACAGAAGTATGCCTCTGATTCTTTTGCATGGTATGAATCTAAGATGAATGGGTTTGCAGAAGATGCTGACACACAGTGGATGGTTGACAACCTATACAATGGTATGCAACAGAATCCTGAGGTTAATACAAGACTTGAGCCAGGTTATTTCATACAGGACTACTGGTTGATACCAGAGGATGATGAAAACCAAGAAGACCATGGCATCGGTGCTAACACTGCTAAGATCCGTGTTGGTATAACATTCTGGGCAAAGAATGAGGGTTATGGCACAGGTAGTAGACGAACAACTAACTTCTATGCTACAATAGAATTATTGGAAGTCCTTGATTATGGTGACGGTTATGGAGAGGGTCAAGAGTTTGTATTCTACTGGCCACCAAAGTATACTGATCGCATCACTGATTATTCTACTGCCAATTCTGTATCACCTTACTCTCCGACGTTAGATCCACATAGATCAGTCTCTGGTAGTTACAATCCTGTAAGTAAAAACATACCTGCAGAAATTGCAATCAACTATGAGCCAGGTGGAAGAGGGTATAGAGATACTAAGAGACCTGTTTATGATGCATACTATCAAGAGTCACATAATAGGGAATCAATGTATTGGTTTATAGATAAGAAAGAATACAAGGATAGAGTGAAATTTAAAGTACGTATCAACGGAGTACAGTAATGAGTGGTTTTGGTGAGCAGCCAGGTCGTAAGAGACACAAGGACTGGGCAGATAAATCTCTACAAAAAACAACAAGAGAATTAAAAGTCCTTCGTGACGTCATTGAAAAGTATAAGGATGATCCAAAGGGTCGTGCTAAGATGCTTAAGAAGATGAAAAGGTATTGGAATAGTCCTATTCAGACTATCAGAGATCTGGATATGAAACCTAGTGGAAAGAATATAGTTGACGAATTGAGAGAAATACCTTATGATAAGATGGTGGAAGACTATCGAGAAGAAGTCGGTATAGATTCTCCCCATGACCCTGTTGATACTACAACAGACGAGGCAGAAAACATTAGAAATTATCTAGAAGGTAAATGAAGGTAGCTGTGATCGGTAGAGGTAGTGGTGGATTGATTTCCATCATGAATCTATTGACGTACGACATCCAAGTCGATTGTTATTATGATCCCGAAACTTCCCAACTCCCTGTCGGTGAGTCAACCACACCTCAATTTGCATCGCTGATTGAATGCACGTTAGGTTTAACCATTGATGATCTTATATCTCTTGGTCTTGCTTCACGCAAGAAAGGGATTGAGTTTGTTGGATGGGGTAAGTCTAAGCATTTCTATCATAGATTTATCTATCAAGATGCAATACATTTCTATACCAAAACTCTTAACCCATTTCTTCAAGAGAATCTTGAGAAATATAAAGGGGTAAAGTTTATTGGCAAACGTGTTACTGCATTGAATGCACTGCAGAATGAATACGATTTTGTTATTAACTGCTCGGGTGCTCTAAGCAATTATAGAAAAGAGATTGACATACCATGTGTTAATAGTGTATTATATTTTGACGACCATAAAATACATGGTCATCCAGAGTATACATATCATCTGGCACATGAGTATGGGTGGAAGTTTAGTCTTCCTTTTCCTGAGAAGGGACTTTCTAGAACGGGTTACCTCTACAACAGGAAGTATCAAACTCATCTCGACGCAGAGATCCTCTATTCACAAGGGGATCTTTATGAATGGGTGCCTTCATACGCACCCGATATGATTGTCAATAACAAGTTGGCACTGAATGGTAACGCTTTACTATTCTTCGAGCCTCTTCAAGCACTTTCACTTCTTCATTACGATATGGTCGCAAAAAGAATCTGCGACTATATTGTTAATGGCCAAACATTAGAGGAGAAATTGCTAGGTAATCTCTGGTATCGTAGAATGATCGAGGCATACATTGATGCTCTCGCTTTTCATTATCAGTATGGTAGTGAGCACAATTCTGGATACTGGGAAGAGGTCAGTAAAAAAAGTGTCACAAGGGTTGGACACAAATGGTGGAATGATGGTATGCTTATACATCAGGTGCGATCTTCTTGGGAATCGGGTAGGAATACCCACCTAACAAGTCACCCTGATTACTACTACGCACCCGATCACACAGGCATCTTCGGCATCACTTGCATGTATCAATTACATCAGGGACTGTCAGGAGGTGCACACCGTTGACATTCAGACGGTAATAAGGTATACTAAATACCATTACAAAGGACTCGAAAGATCGTAACCCTGCGTAGATTAAAAGACCCCCATGTCGGGGTGGTCTCACATCCGCAGGATTTTTTTCTGCGAGAAACTAAAAACAACAATGATTAAATCAACAATCGCTGCAGTAGCAGCATCTCCATTCCTATTAGCTGGTGCAGCCTTTGCTGGTCCATATGTTAATATAGAAGCAAGTGGATCTTATCCTGATGGAGCATATACATCTGGATCAATCGAAACAGTAGTTGGATATGAAGGAGAAACAGAAGGTGGAATTGGATACTATGTATCTGGTGGTCCTACAGTGACTCACACAGAGACAAGTGACGAATTCGGTGATGTAGAATTCATCGGTTATGTCGGTGGATCATACGATAAGTTCTACGGAGAAATCTCTGGAGTAACTAATGACTCTGACATTGACTGGGGTGCTAAAGCAGGCGTTAAGTTTGTATTCTAAGTCAAATCCTATATAATAAACTAGGGGTCATATGACCCCTTTCTTTTTCTTTATAATATTATGGCAAAGATTCCTGCTACTACAACAATCTATACAAGAAACGGTTGTCCCTATTGCACAAAAATAAAAGAGGTGTATAATATGAATCGATGGAGTTACAACGAGATGAAACTTGATGTTAACTTCGGACGCGATGCATTCTATCAAGAGTTTGGTCGTGGTGCTACCTTCCCACAGGTAATCATTGGTGGGCAAAAAGTTGGTGGATGCACCGACGCTGTAAAACATCTACGAGAAGGCAAATTCCTGTAATGAAAATCAGAGACGCTAACGAATTGTATGAGTTGATCGAGAGATCAATCGATGAGGCATTCGAGAAGAAGCGTTTCCTCTTTAACATGTATGGGTATCTCAAGGGAGCACAGTATACTCGTAAAGAAACTACTAACTTCATTGAATCCCCTACTGCAAACTCACTCAACGAAACCGTCCTAGATCTGGACGCATACATCAAGGGAGGAGACAAAGTATTGCGTGAAGCATACGGACACATCCCTAAACCAGAAGCAAGAAAGATCAGGAAGTATCTCTACACAATTCTAGAAGATGCATGGAAGTATGAGAGAGACCGACGACCTGGTCGTAAGCAGGCTAAATAAAAACAGCAGTATTAGGAGTAACCTATGGAAGATCTATCTTTTCTTTATATCTCCTTCTTTCTCACGGTTGGTAGCTTCATTGTCGGATTTTTGGTATCATGGAATATCAAAGCAGCATTCGATGAGTGGCAAGAAAAAGCAGACTATGCTAAGATAGTTATGCACCCAGAAATGTATGACGAGGATGGTAATTTCCACCAAGGAGATCTATTCTACTTGCGTTTAACCGAGGAAGATGATACAATTACTGACACTGATGATTAATCATGCAAAAACTATTGATATGTGAGGTCTTACAAAAGGCTCACTCTGCTAAGACAAAGGCAGAGAAGATTAAAATTCTTCGTGATAATAACAGTCAAGCACTACGCACAATGTTTATCATTAACTTTGATGAGACCGTTGTGCCAAGAGTGCCACTCGGAGAGGATGTACCTTACCGACCCAACGAAGCACCGATGGGGACTGAGCATACTAACTTGCTTAATGAAGCAAAGAAAGTATACTACTACTTTAAAGGTGGAGCAGACAATCTTTCTAACATGAAGGTTGAGAATATGTTTATTCAACTACTGGAAGGTTTGTATAAAGATGACGCTGTTGCATTCATTAAGGCAGTCAACAAAGTATTACATAAGAAGTATCGTATTACCAAGGCGGTAGTATCAGAAGCATTTCCAGAAATTAAATGGGGTAACAGATCTTGAGCGTCTATATTGATCCAAGAAAAACTAAAGAAGTTAAACAAGAAGAAGTCGAAGCACCTCGGACTGAGGAATGGATGGCGAAGATTGAGAAGATGGACAACGAAGAGTTGGGTCGCAAGATTGCAGCAGGACTTGGTTACCTCTTGATATCTCCGCTTGTTTTTATGCTCCTTTGGAATTGGATCATGCCAAGTCTCTTCGGTCTAGCAACCCTAGGTTATTTGAAGTCACTTGGACTCCTTTTACTTGCACGACTAATTTTTAAGCATGACTAATAAAGTTTGTCTGATTAGTGTCACCCCTGACGCAGAGAAAACTATGGGATACGTTGCTCGTGTGAGTAACCCTAACAATCAAGACAATCCAAACGTAGCAGGACTTCTGTCCTACTGTATCAAGCATCAGCATTGGTCTGTGTTTGAGCAGGCACACCTGACACTAGAGATCAATACCTCTCGTGCTATTGCAGCACAGATATTGAGACACAGGTCATTTACATTCCAAGAATTCTCACAACGCTATGCAGCAGTTGAGAAAGAGATTCCTGTCCCTGATCTACGTCGTCAAGACGATAAGAATAGACAGAATAGTATCGATGATGTGCCACAAGAAGAAAAGTATTTCCTACAAGGTAGGATTGCACAGTATTTTAATGAAGGAGTAGATTTATATAACGAGTTATTGAGACACGGAATTGCTAAAGAGTGTGCTAGAATGGTATTACCTTTATCAACCCCCACTAAGATATACATGACAGGATCAGTCCGCTCATGGATTCACTACATAGATTTACGGTCTGCTCATGGCACACAAAAAGAACACATGGACATTGCAAATGCTTGTAAGAAAGTATTCATGTGTCAATTCCCTATCGTCGCTAAAGCACTTGAATGGTGCGAAGACTGTGGGTGTCCCGATGAGTGGGACGATTTACAACCGTGTTTAAGGATAGACTAATGCCAATCTACAATGTGAAAAACAAAGAGACAGGAGAGAAACAGGAGTTTCAGATGTCTATCTCTGCATACGAAAAGTGGAGAGAAGACAATCCAGACTGGGATAAAGACTGGCAAGCAGGTATCGCAGGGACAACCTACGGTTTACCTAGACAGACTGACGGATTCAAAGAAGTCATGTCCAAAGTCCAAGCAGCACATCCCAAAGCAAACCTTAGCCGTTACACCTAATGCCAGGAAGGAAACAAAAGACACTAGCAAACATTCCAACTAAGGTCATGCGGAGAAAGAAACCTATCAATCTCGAGCACCTTAAAACCATTGAGCCTCTTACTGAAAACCAAGAGAAGATCTGGAAAGCATATGGTGAGGAGCAGAATCTTGTGCTCCATGGAGCAGCAGGGACTGGTAAGACATTCATCTCTTTGTATCTTGCATTGAAGCAATGTCTTGACCCATCATCTAAGTATGAGAAATTATACATGGTGAGATCTCTTGTGCCTACACGAGAGATTGGTTTCCTACCAGGTGACCATGAAGATAAGTCAAACCTTTATCAGATTCCTTATAAGAATATGGTAAAGTATATGTTTGAGATGCCAGACGATAATAGTTTCGAGGCATTGTATTCTAATCTTCGTGCTCAAGAAACAATAAGTTTCTGGTCTACTTCTTTTATCAGGGGTACAACATTTGATAACTCAATCATACTAGTGGATGAGTTTAGTAACTTGAATTTTCACGAGTTAGATAGTATAATTACTCGTGTCGGCACAGACTGTAAGATTATTTTCTGTGGCGATTACTTTCAATCAGATTTAGTAAGGTCTAATGAGAGAGAAGGTATCTTAGACTTCCTTAGAATTCTAAAACAGATGCCATCCTTCACCTGTGTGGAGTTTGGTATCGATGACATCGTGAGGTCAGGTCTTGTTAAAGAATACCTCGTATCTAAAATACAACTTGGTTATTAATTATTATGTTTAATTATGTGGGACCTCCTTGCGAGATCCCTGAGTTAGAATCACGCACCCTAGAGCAGGGTAGATTCTACAAACTTGACACCGTTTGGGTGCCATCTGTGACTACTGTCATAGGTCATCAATCCAAGGCAGGTATCATGGAATGGCAGAAGCGTGTCGGTTTCCATGAAGCAGAAAAGATTCGTATGAAGTCTTCATGGAGGGGGACAAAGTATCACAACCACGTTGAAAGGTATTTAAGAAATGAAAATGTTGAGGCACATCAGAAAGGCGAAGGTCTTACCAACTACCTTTTTAGGGCTGCTCGTAAGGATCTTGATCGTATCTCTGATATCCATCTTATTGAAGCCCCTCTTTATTCTAACAATCTATTCCTTGCTGGCCGTGTTGATTGCCTTGCTCACTTTGATAACGAGCTTGCTGTAATTGACTTCAAAACTACAAGAGAGTTGAAGAAACCTCAGTGGTTGGAGAATTATTTTGTGCAGTGTAGTGCATATGCTTACATGTATTACGAGCACACTGGTATTGAAGTAGACAAACTTGTAACGATCTCTGTGTCTGAAGCAGGAGAGATGCAAGTAGAGCAGAGATATGATAAGGAGAAGTATATTAATAAACTTCTTGATTATATCAAAGAGTATAGGGATTTCATTGAGTCACGTCTATGAAAGACTCCTTCTTAGGGATACCATTCTATCGTTTCTATTACACTGGTGACACTGATAAAGTTGCAGCAGACTTAGCAGCATTGGATTGGAGTCGTAACGATTCTAATTGGATCTGGGCAAAGGTTGATGGTCGTGCACAAGGACCTAACCTACATGATGAGCCACAGTTTGCTGATCTATTTGCATGGATGAATGAGTGTCTTGAAGAAGTAAGACAAGACATAGCACCCAATGCTACAGAGTTAAAGTTTTGCTCATCATGGGCAAACAAGAATGATCCTGGTGATCATTTCTTTGATCACACTCATCCAAATTGTTTCCTGAGCAGTAATTATTACGCATCTGGACACAAACAAGACAAAACAGTTTGGCTTTTACCAAATCCATGGTATACTAATACTAACATCTCCCCCTTTGGAGATTACACTGATACTAAGTATCACATTTTGCATGAGGAGCCTACTGAGGTTGGGAAATTTGTTTGTTTCCCTCCCACTATCAGACACTATGCACAACCGAATACAACAGAAAGACCTCGCATGACAATCGCAGCAAACGCATTTCCCTCGGGACTCATTGAGTCTGGTGGAGTCTCTCGCTTAAGACTGGAGGTCTCATGAACGACATTGAAAAAGAATTTATGACCCAAGGAAAATTTACCTCTCTGGTAGAAAACCTTGTCAAAGAAAGTGAAGGTCTACTAAATTATATTGAAGCAGTAACAACTGTCTGTGAAGAATACGGCATAGAGATAGAAGTTGTTAACAAATTAATCTCACGTCCTTTAAAGGATAAAATTAAGTGGGATGCTCAGCAACTAAATTATGTTAAACGCACAAGTAGAGGAGTCCTACCCCTATGACTGAAGACAAAGATGATTTCTTTCAGAGTGATGTAGTAAGAAACTCTCTTGAAGATATTCAAGTTACTTATACAGAGTTACTCAAGATGTCTGCAGGATTTGCAGAGTATGATATAAAGAAAAGAGTAGAGCACATTGACAAGACACTAGAGTTGATTGCTAAACAGAAAGTATTTTATGCACGACTAGCACTCGCATCACATGAGGATGAATCAGATGAGGCAGTCGATTATATTAAAGATAGAGTAGACACATTGTCATTCAAAACCACAGGTGGTATGGATCTTATGTCTGTGCTACAGGTTATGGAAGACAAACTTCTCGGATGGAAGAAGGAGTTAAATGATGCCGAACAATGAGCAACTATGGGAAGACATGAAGCGTCTCAACGATGTCATGGAAGAGTTACTTTGGGATCCAGATGATGAGATTATATTCTCTCATAATGGTACGGATATCATCATAAAAAATAAAACACAGGGTCTTGACAAAACCTAAATAGTATGCCATCATATATCGGTGGCACAAATGCCAAATACAAACACGGAGAATACAAAGATGTCATTCGCATCACTCAAGAAAGCCTCAGGGTCATCCTTTGCAAAACTTACAAAGGAGATTGAAAAACTACAGAAACCTGCAGGCAGTGCTCAAGTAGATGAGCGTCTATGGAAACCGTCTCTAGATAAGAGCGGTAATGGGTATGCTGTTATTAGATTCCTACCAGAGCCAGAAGGGGAAGAGCTTCCTTGGGCACAAGTATGGAGTCATGCCTTCCAAGGTCCTGGTGGATGGTATATTGAAAATAGTCTAACGACTTTAGGACAAAAGGATCCAGTGTCTGACCTCAACAGAGAGTTGTGGAATAGCGGACAGGATACTGACAAGGAAATTGCAAGGAAGCAGAAGAGAAAACTCTCTTACTACAGCAACATCTATGTTGTCAAGGATGAAATGAATCCAGAGAATGAAGGAAAAGTTTTCCTTTATAAGTATGGTAAGAAGATTCATGACAAGATTGTCGCTGCTGCACAACCTGAGTTTGAAGATGAGCAGGCAATCAATCCATTCGATCTATGGAATGGTGCAGACTTTAGACTAAAGATCTGTAAGGTTGCAGGTTTTTGGAATTATGATAAGAGTGGGTTTGCAAATCCTTCTACACTAGCAGGTAAAACTGACGAAGAGTTGGAAGCAACTTGGAAAGAATGTTATAGTCTTAAGGACTTTACTTCACAGTCACAGTTTAAAACCTATGAAGAGTTGGAAGCACGTCTTAATTCTGTCTTGAAGGTTACACCTAAGAGACCTGACCCAGAAACATTAGAAGAGGAGACCACTTCACAAAGTGTCCCTAATCTACGCACAGGGTTTGGAGATAAGGTAGAATCATTAAAGAGTGAAGAAGATGTAGATCTTTCTTACTTCGCAAAACTCGCTGAAGAAGACTAATGAAGTCAATCGTAACCGCAGTGGCACTGTTTGCTGCCACCCCTGCTTTCGCACACCACAATGGATACATCAATCCTACTACTGGTCAGCGTGAGTATACAGATGATCGCTATGAATATAGAGGATGGTCTGGTGGGTGGAGATCTTCTCGTAAATGTTATGAGAAGAAGTATAAAGAGGTCTACAGACCTGGCACAGCAGATAGTCCTGGTTACGTTGATGTTTATCGCACTACAGTTGAAGTGCCTTGTGGATGGAGCAGGTATTCTGCTCCTCCTACATATAGAGAAGACAATGCACCCGATGAGTGTAATGAAGACGGTGCTTTCCTAGGTGGTATCCTAGGTGGAGGAGTAGCAGCAGGAATATCCGATCCTGATGCAATGGCATGGTCAATACCACTTGGTATTGTTACTGGTGCAATTACAGGATGTCAAATTGATTGAGGTTATTATGTTTGCAGTTGTTGGCGATCTTGCTAACGCATACAATACTATTGCGTGGGAAGATGCTATCCCATTTCTTGCTATCATCATCGGTCTTTACTGGTTGAAAGTAAAGATAGATACAAGAGCAGGTCTTGGTAAAAAGAAATCAAGAGAATTAAAAAAGATTATTGTTGATGCAATAGTCGAAGGTCATAGACAAGCACACAAAAAAGATTAATGGCATTATCAAAACAAGTAGAAGAGTGTCTTGCAGACGCTGATAAAAATCTAAGAGAGGCACTTGCTTTCGCAGCAAGATCAGAAAGACCTTTCATAGTTAGAGAGTTGGGAGCATTGATCTCACATCTAGACACCGTGATGTCTACCGATACTATGTTTGATAAGTTGGACGCAGCAATCATCCAAAGAGAAACGGAGGAAGAGTCTTAATGTTAGCATTCTTATTTTCAATGGCAGGTTTACTAAACCTGTTGTTTTATGTCTTTGCTATTGGGTTTGTAATCTCATTAGTTTTAGAGCAAATCCTCAAGTTTAGACCAATAGAGGTTGACAAATCAATGAACGAGAGAAACATGTATATCGTACAGACCAACAGGAAATACTGTTGGAGACAGGCATGGATTGTAAACATCTATTGGTTTCTATGTAACGTAGGTCTCTATGTTATCTCACGGAATATGCAGACACCAACAGATACATTCTGGAATGGAATGTGATTATATTTTCTTTCATACTTTCATTGTTTGCTAATCACTTACCAGTGATGTATGTGCAAGTGCCACAGTGGGCAGATGATTGGGCAGTGTGTGCTGTAGATATACCTGACGCTAGATGTCATTGGTATGTCATGTCACCTGACAATACATTCGGTGAAGGTTTTGATTGGGAAGAAGCACCATGGTTTGATGCGAATGGATTGAATGACATTGCACCCATGGGTAAAGAAACAGTGGTAGAAAAACTACAGAAACAATGAGTGACATCCACTTTAATAAGCATCGTGTGTTTAGAGAGACAGACGATGTTATTTTTTATGACATAACAGTAGAAGCATCCAATGCTTCTGACCTTGTAGTCCATACTGGTGCTGCAATATCACCTCCACCCGATGTGGTTGGTGCTAAACAGTTTTATATACATCAATACCAAGATGATTATAATAGGGTGGTGCAAGGAGAGAGGACTTTTGAATTGGTCAATGAGACATGGAAGTATCCTTATCACATAGTGAATCTTAATCGTGCTAGTGGTGCTTTAGTTATACCTCGTGGCACATTTCATAGGTCACAATCAGGAGAGTCAGGTAGCATCGTGATCAACCAGTCACATAGGTATGAAGGGTTTGATGTGAGCACTGAGTTTATACCAGTGTCGTGTGCAGATGATGCCAGACTATATAATATATTGAAGACAGAAAAACCTGTCATACATACTTTAGGTGAATGAAAACTACTGAATCATATGAGCAACTCATCGCTCGTTTTACTAAGCGTACTATGCAACTGTCTGCTAGACAAGATGAATTAAAAGGATGGTATGAAGAGTATGTTAAGAATGAGACTGATCTCAAGAGACTAGAGGGATCAATGCAAGCAATTCAATACGTTGCGTATGGTAAGATGCCAGGCGACGGCAATCACGACAAATTCAAGGATCACAAACCTCATGGTAGTTAAAGTAGACAAGAGTCAAGAGTTTGTAAACAGTGGACAGAAACTTATCTCAGAGTATCCTCCACTAAAAGAAAAACCTGTCACCATCTATTCAGATAGAGGACAGGAGTCTGAGAGAGCATGCCAACTAGTAGCAGCACTTGGTGGTAAGCATATAGAATATAAATTAGACGATGACTTTACTAAGCAACAATTCCAAATGGAATTCGGTGGTGATGCATCCTATCCACAGATAACATTGGAAGGTGTGCACCTTGGATCATTAAAGGAAGCACTGCACTTTCTACAAGAGCATGGTTACCTAAACCGAAATTGACTTCCCGTTCACCGAGACCCCGAAAAAAAATTCGGGGTATTTTTTTGTCTGTAGGGTCGCGATAAGTAAAAATACCTAGTAACCCCCTCCATAACCAGATCCGCTACTTCCACTACTACTGCTACCAGAGCTACTACTGCTGCTACTGCTAGATGAAGAAGAAGAGCTACTGCTGTCACTAGTGCTACTATCCGTGCTTGTGTCTGTGCTTGTGTCTGTGAATGCTCCACTTGAATCATAAGGTGATAATGTTGCTGCAACGTTTGTGCCATTCTCTGTAGACCCAGTTGCAGGTGTATACACTCTTGAGGTAAGTTGCTGTTGTGCCAAGAATGTGAGAGATGGTGTTTTTCCGATTTCGGTCGAATATTCCTTTTTGGTCGGTTTGAAGATTTCTTCGACTGTGCGATAAGTTTTCTTCGTTGACCTTCCTAACCCATCTATGTCTAATTCGTCATTTGGTAGATATGAGACTAAACTGAAGAATTCCTCTACAAAGTCATCTAGGTATTCTTGACGTAAAATGTAAATAAGACGTTTTCGCTCATTTTCCTTTAATTCGTGTTGGTAGTAAGAAACAGGATTTACGAGATCTGCCTTGGGGACTACTACACCGTCTGGAAACGAATATTCAAAGTTTTCGGGGACTTCTAGATCTGCAGGTAAGTGCACTCTACCGTTTCTTTTTACTTCTTGTGTTATCCAATGTCTAGTTTGACCAATATCACTAGGATTACTAAAATTGTATTTTCTCATTATATACTGAGTCAATTCATGCTCATTCATTGGCCAATCGTTGTATAGATTGGTTATTTCGTTGCATAGTAAAATAACCCAGTCATATTTGGTATCGTTATAAAACTTCTGAGCGAGTTGATCTGGTCTTTCAGCATTCTGAATATAATACTTCTCAAAACCCAAAATGATGTCTTCTAGCTCATCACGGATCTTAACTCTTCTGAATATATTCTTTGCATTAACATAAGGAGACCCGCTATCTTGACGATAACCAGTTTGTCTTATATTAATATTAGGCAGATATGAGAAATAATTTGACATTAGCTTGTTGTAGTTTCGCTTTCATCACCATTCCAATCATCCCAATTCCATTCACCATCTTCACTATACTGATATTCGGGATCGTAGAAGTTTTTAACCATAAGTGCTGTTTCACTGAAGGAAAGTGATAGATTGTAACTTACAGGACCATAATCATAGTCACTATAGTTATCCGTTTTACCAAAGAATGATTTAAGGGAGGCATAGTTGCCATCAGGTGCATAATCAATATTCATGTCTGTTAAGACAAGTTTAGTTGGGAATCTATATAAATCTTGCAATACACCGCCTTTTGAGCCAGGTGCAGTAATCTTTTCAGTTGTGCCATCGTCACTATATCTAATTACACTGATTTTGAAGTAATCAGGTATAGTTAACCACATCTTTTTACTTGAGCCAGGTAACATAGAGACACGAAGTGTCTTAATGATAGTAGATATCATTTCTACGTCTTTTGCACTCTTAGGCACTAATTTGAAGTTAAAATTATGTTTCCTGTAATTCATACCCTCAAAAGTAGTCTCTTCGTAGGGGTTAAAGACTCTTTTTTGAGTTAGAGCAGAAAGACTGTTAGCAGAAAGACTTGATTGTCCTCCTGTTGCACCAACCACTGCATTTATTGCTTGGGATCCCATTTTGAATCCTAATTGTGCTTTAGCACCTGTTGCAGCAGCTTTTACTTTGTCACTAAATCCTTCACCCATACCTCCAGGTTGAGCAATGCCTAATGCAGCATTACCTGTCTGACCCATTTTGTGATTTGTGTAGTTAGCACTAAATTGCTCAGATATCTTGGGTGGGAGGTATAAATAAATTGAGGATCCTACAGTTGCAGTTGACTCTCCTCCTACATTATTGTAGGGGTTACCACTCTGACTATCGAATATATCTAATTTAAGGTAATCAACCACCTGAGTTGGATATGCGTCAAAATGCGATACATCGCCCCTAGTCTCAGAGCGACTTGCACCGTATGGTTTTGATCTTGGAAATACTAGTAGTCTATTATTTGACATGAGTTACTCGGGTAGGTACAGACCATCACATCCGAAAAAATATAAAGGAGATCCTACAAATATTATTTATAGGAGTTTGTGGGAAAGAAAGTTTATGGTCTGGTGCGATAAGAATGAAAATGTGCTCCAATGGGGTAGTGAAGAGATAGTTATACCCTATATTTCACCTGTAGATCGTCGTGTGCACCGATATTTCCCTGATTTTTATGTAAAAGCGAGGACTAAAGACGAGCGTATTAAGAAATATATCGTCGAAGTCAAACCAGAAAAACAATGTAAAGTGCCCAAGAGACCTAAAAGGCAAACAAAGAATTACATCACTGAAGTGAAAACTTTCGGTATCAACCAAGCAAAATGGAAAGCAGCAGTTGAATACTGTAAAGACAGGAATATGGAATTTATGATATTAACTGAAAAACACCTAAAAGTATGAGTTTCAAGGATATTAGAGATCTAGCAAAAGGGGCGAGTAAATCAAAGGATTGGTATCGCTCACAGGTTAGGTATGAACTAGAGCCTATAGGGCGTCCTTTACAAGCAGGTGATATCATATTCTATGACTATGTAGCACAGTCACCCAATTTAGACTGGTATGACATGCATCCCCTGACCTATGTGAGAGAGATTGATAGTTTTCTACAGCAGTTTAACGGTGGTAATATCCATTATCTACGCCCATCTATACGACAGGCAGTAGGAAAATCATTTGCATCGGGAGGTACGACGTATCCTGCTAAGTGCCATCATAAATACTTTATGTCGGCAGCATCGAATATATACTTAGTGCCACCCGAATATTTTACAGATTATGTGCCACTACCCTTAGAGCAGTTTCTGTTTACAAGAGCAGGAGTGAAAGTGGAAGTCCCTAGTAGCTTTATCTGGAGCAAAGTATGAGTTATAGAGAGCCCAACTCGTTTAATAGATTTAGAGATCAGATCAACTCAGGTAATAAGACACCTGCGAGATCCAATCTCTTTCAAGTTGTAGTGAACCCTCCTCCAGTGATGTCATCTATTGGTGGTCTATTCCATCAAAAGACATCTACAGGCACGCAATTCTTAGATGAAGCACTTGGTCTAGTAGATAATCAAGCAGGTGTCATGAGTAGATATCGTGAGCACGCTGATATGATGAATTACTTTGCTGATACAGTGTCTATACCTGGCAGACGAATTACTGTTGGCACAGTAAGAGACGTAGGTGCAATGAGAAGATTTGCCACAGATACATCATTTAGTGAGATGCAAGTGTCATTCTTACTACCTAAAGACATGTATCATAGAGAATACTTTGAAAGATGGATGAATTTCACAGCATCTGACTCAGAGAATAGAGTTGGTATGTATGATCAATATACGACTACAATGCGGTTGATTAAGTGGGAATTAGCATCTAATTACATGGGAAAACAAGGAATTACACCTGAGAAAGAAGTTACAAGACGTTTTAATGGTGTATCATCATGTTGGACAATGTATGGGGCATTCCCATTTGACATGTCTGCAATCACGCTAAATAATGGACCTACTGATCTAATTAAGTTAGATGTTTCTTTCTATTACGAAAGATACCGTATGGACACCCCTAACAATGCTAAGATGTTTAAGGGGTCACTTAAAGATATCACTATCCCAATGGATAACAATGAAGTGCTATCTTCTCTTAGCATAGACTCCAGCCTCGAGAATTTTATCGGGATTGGTCTCTAAATATAGTTACAATTTGAGTATATTATGCCTTTACCCAAACTTGCATTACCTGAGCATGACCTTACGATCCCTCTTACAGGTAAGAAATTATCTTACCGCCCATTCCTTGTTAAGGAAGAGAAACTCCTCTACCTCGCAATGGAATCGAAGAATGAGAAGGAGATGGTTAAAGCAGTCAAGACAATTATCAAAAACTGTACATCACTTTCAGAGAAGGACGTTGAAAAACTTGCGACTTTTGAAATTGAGTATGTTTTCCTCAAGATCCGCTCAAAGGCGGTCGGCGAGGTCAGTGAATTCAAGGTAACCTGCCCAGACGATGAAAAAACACAAGTAGATGTAAAAGTCCCACTTGATCAAGTCGAGCTTGAAGTACCTGAAGAGCATGATCCTAAGATTATGTTTACTGATGATGTAGGTGTCCTTATGAAGTATCCTTCACTTGACATCTTTGTTCAGCAAAACATGACTGAAGGAGATCAGACTATTGATGATGTTTTTCAATTAGCAGCGGGTTGTATTGCCCAAGCTTTTGATGGTGATGAAGTTTATGATAGTTTCACTAAGAAGGAAGCAGTTGATTTTCTCGAGAGTCTAAATTCAGACCAATTCGCTAAAATCCAGACATTCTTCGAGACTATTCCAAAACTTACATACACTATGACTGTGCGAAACCCTAAAACCAAAAAAGATAATGATATAACATTTGAGGGATTAGCAGCTTTTTTCGCATAGCCCTGTTGCACGATTCTCTAGAGAATCTTTATAAGACGAATTTTGCGTTAATGCAACATCATAAGTATTCTTTGACCGAGTTAGAGAATATGATCCCATGGGAAAGAGATGTTTACGTTAATTTGTTACTAGGTTATCTTCAAGAGGAAGAAAGACGACGTGCAGCAGAGAATAACAGAAATCGAGTAAATCTTTAATGAGTGCAATTAGGTCATTCGTAAAAGTTAAAGCGTTTAAGTCCACGACCTCTGTAGGTCGCAACATGAATGGGCTTAGAATGAGTGTGAACAGACTCGGACGGACGACCACTAGTATTGGTAAATCATTTGAGTCAACCTTTCAATTAATTGACTTTCAAAAGAGTTTTATAATTGAAACGAAAGAAAGAGATAAGGCATACGAAATAGCGAAAGATAAAGAAAAGAAGTTTCTCGCAGCTCGATACTTAGTGCAAGAAAGAAGAGCAAAGTTTAAACAGAAACGTGAAGACTCTGCAAAACTAGCAAAGAAACTTGCTGAGGAAAAGAAAAAGATACAAGAGAAAAGAGGTAAAGAAATATTAGCTCCTTTCCAGAAGATGCTTGCAAGGATTGCAGGTTTCTTTGGTAGTCTATTTGGGGCATTTGCCATATTTGGTGGTTACTCATGGATGGCGAAGAATGGAGAGGCAATCAAAACTGTATTCAGAGTAGTTGCATCACTAGTAAAGTTTACATATAAGATTGCTAGTTTTGGTATAGGTAAGGTCTTTAATGGCATGGTTAACATGTTTGGGACTGGCGTGCCTGGTGAAAATAAGATACAGAGAGTATTCAGATTCTTTACAGGTGGTTTGCAATTCCTAGTTGGTCTTGCAGCTCTTAAAAGTGCACAATACATTCTTATGCCATGGAAGTTGTTTGGTGATGTACGTGCGTTAACAAGTATTTTCCAAGATGCTAAGACAGCTGAAGATGGTGCTAATCAAGCATCACAGAGAGTAAAAAGTGGATATTATGATAAACAGACTGGTCGTTTCTATACAAAACAAGAGTATAATACGATGCGTAAGTCTGCTAGGAAACAACCTGGCGGTATAAAATCATTTGAGAATAGAGTTAGACCAACCACAAAGATTGGTGGTATGAGAATGGGTGCTACCAGACGTATGGGTAACGCATTCAAAGGAATTAAAGGAAGGATACCTGGCGGTGGTGCTACGATGTTAGCAGGTGCTACATCTGCAATAGGTGGAATATCAAGAGCATTAGCAGGAGATCAAGAAGGAGAAGCAGCAGGCACAGCAGTAGGAGCAGGTGTAGGAAAGGCAGTTGGTGGTATAGCAGGAGCAGCAGCAGGTGGAGCATTGTTACCATTCTTAGGTCCTTTCGGTCCTATGATAGGTGCTGCTATTGGTGATTTCTTAGGTGGATTCATTGGTAGTAAGATAGGACCTATTGTCCAACCTATCTTTGAGCCTATGGCACGAGCATTTGGCATGATGAAGGAGATATTCTTAGCACCACTTATGCCAGTGATTGAGCCAATGAAAGAGTTACTTGGCACATTCTTCAGTGCATTGGGTAATATTATTAGCACTGTCTTGAAGGCATTTACTCCTATCATGAAGTTTGTGGGTCTCGTATTGGGCACAGGTATTAAATTAATATTTAAGACACTATCATTTACATTCAATCTAATTAAGAATATTGTTGCATTCACTATAAATCCTATAGGATTTGCATGGGATGTCATAAGACGTAGGGATCCTGGCGAAGGCATAGATCTAGATCAGGTAGCAAATGCAAAAGGATCAGAGAAAAAACCAGATTTTGAGCAGTTTGCTAAGGGTGGAAAATATGTTGGAAAGTTTTTCAATGCTGAGGTTATTACAGGAAATGCAGATGAAAACTTAGTAGCACCTAAGGTCGTAATACAGAAACCAAATGTAGCAAAACCAGAAGAATTTGCTGTAGGTGGAATATTTAGATTTGCTATTAGAAAGTCATTAGCTTTCTTTGCAACAGGTATGATAGCTGTCCTTAAAAAAGCAGTAGCAAAACTAGAATCAGGAGATAAACCAGAAGAGAAAGCTGAAGGTGGTAATGTAAAAGTCCCATATGACTTTGTAAAAGCAAAGTTAGGTATAGATCCAGGCGTATGGGATACCTATAGAAATACAATAGGTGCCATTGAGTCTGGTAATAATTACCTTGCAAAAGGTGGCAGTAATGATCATTATGATGGTAGATATCAAATGGGTGCCATGGCAAAGTCTGATGGTGCAAGGTTGTTTGGTATTGAAGATCCTGGTCATAATCCTGTAACGAGACTGTTTTTCAGAAGGAGTCCACAACTACAGGAGAATCTATTTGCAGGATATACTGCTGCGAATATGTCATACTTAACTCCATATAAAGAGTTTATTAATCAACCTAAGTTAGATCAGATGGCAATCTTGGGTTACGCACACAACACAGGGTGGAATGCTGCATTAAAATGGTTAGAGACAGGTCAGGTATCTACAGATGGATTTGGCACAAAGAGCACTAAATTCTATGACGCATTAAAAAAAGCATTTGGAGATCCAAGTAGTTTCCAACCTACTATTAAACCATCACCTATCGTTGAGCCTACAGTAAAACCGTCTAAAGAGGACTCAGATTCAGAGTTAGAAATGAAAGATGATACGCAACCGACAGCAGAAAAAGGAAATTTACTTGACAATCTAGAAAACTTACTTAAGAAAGTGGGTGATATGTTTAAGGGTGTTAAAATGCAAAGTCCTCTTACACCTCCTCCAACAGTAAGTAATGTCACAGATTATAGCAATAAAATAAAAACAAGTGCACAACAACAAAAAGATTTAGAAAATGGTGCAATGATGGCAGGTAACATTGTCCCAGTCTCTGTCCCAGTGCCAATAAATAATAGTGCTACCCCCACTTCAAACCCTGTCCAAATCTTTACTCCCTTACATCCAGCTATTCATAAGTAATGGATAAACCTAAGACCACTATTAAAAAACCTACTCTTTATAAGATGGTATCTTTTAAGGGAGTGGATAATAGTGCGAGTAAAGAAACCAAGGATGTACAATCGGGTTTGAAGGCAAATATAAGTGCTGTCAATAGTCTTGGTGGCACACTAAACTCTCTTTCATTAGTTGCTAATAAGATGGCAGGCACTATGAAAGAGATTGTAGACTTTCAGATATCAGAGAGAGGTATACAGGAGAGATATAGGAAGAGACGTGATGAGGATGAGAAACGTGACAGAAATAGAGAAACGATAAGGAAGAAGAAAGAAACTCAAAGAGAGAATAGAGACGAAGCTGCAACAGTAGAGAAAACATCTAATAAATTTGTTGAAAGACTTGGATCAGTAACTAAGGCAATGTTTGGAGGTTTCTTTGAGACATTCTCGAAGATTGCTTCTTGGTTATTCACAGGCATAGTTAAGTTTGCAATATTTGATTTCTTGCTGAAGAATCCAGAAAAAGTCAGACGATTAGCACAGGGTTTGTATTCGATAGGTAAGTGGGCATTTGGTGTAATTAGTTTCCTTGGGACATCTGCAGCAAATGGTCTTATAAAGTTTCTAGAGAATCCATTAAGTTTGAAAGGATTCTTTGGGGTAATGCAGTTTGCGTTATCATTAGCACCTTTGTTTGCAGGGTTTGCTTTACTTTCCAATCCAATAGCAGCACTTAAAGGTATTAAGGCAGTAGTAGGCATGCTATTTGGCATGGTGAAAAACCTAATGAAGGCAGGTAAACTGGGAAGCAAACTTAAGAAATTTGGAGGAGCAGTTTTAGGTAGTCGTCTAGGTCGTGGTGTAGCATTTGGTGGTGCAGCATATGCAGCTGCACGCATGAGTGGCATGGATCAGGCAGAAGCAATAGGGACTGGTGTTGGAGCAGGAGCAGGATCACAGGTAGGTGGTGCTATTGGTAGTGCCATTGGTGGACCTGCAGGTGCAATGTTAGGTCAAGCAGCAGGTGCATTTGTTGGTGGAGCAGCAGGTGGAGGTATTGCTAAAGCAATGGAGCCTATTATTGCACCATTCAAAAGATTCTTTGGACAAGTTGCTGAAGTATTCGCAGCAGTCTTCACACCCATACAGGAGGCAGCAGGAGACTTCTTTAAGGCACTTGGTAATGCATTCACTCAGGTCTTAGATTTCATTGAGCCAGCAATGCCCACTATCAAGAAAGTTGCCACATTCTTTGGCTCAGCAGCATTTGCACCCTTGATTGGATTGATGAAAGCATTGACTTTTGTATTAGGTTTCTTTGCAGGTGGATCGGATAAAGAGAAGAAAGCTCCGAAAAAAGAGAAACCAAAAACAAAAACTACAAAGACTACCACTAAGAAAACTATATCGAGTCGATTTGATATGGATTCTGGTAAGGGATATATTAACGATAAAGAAGTTTCTACAGATGAATATGTTGCTTACTTCAACATGAGTCGAGCTGAAAAGCTTGCTAATTATGGTGTACCTGCGAAAGCAGAAGGTGGTGTTGTAGTTGTCCCAGAAATGGCAGAAGGTGGAGAAAGTGCAGATTTAGGATTATCATCTGAAGATAATGAAGTGAATGGTGCACTAGGTAATGTCTTAGGATATATGAAAAAGGTGGTCGGACTCCTTAAGGGAGGAAACGGCGAAGGTGGATGGATGAATCCTAGTAATTGGTTTGCAGGTGGTGGTAAATTAGGTGGATGGATCAATGGTCCTCAGTCTGGTTATCCTGTAAGTTTAAATGGTGGTAAATCTACATCATTTATTGGTCACGGTTTGGAGTGGGTTGGTTATCCTAAGAAAGCAAGTGGTGGATCAGCATTTATCGTCCCATTCAATACACCTAAGACAAAATCAAATGCAGGTCTAACTGGTCAGAGAATGAAAGAAGCAAAGAGTAAAGGTTATGCTTTACCTTTCGCTGCAGGTGGTGAATATAATTCATATCAAGAGTTGATTGCAGCAGGTGGAAGTGTAGAAGATACTGCTGCGGGTGATTTTAGAGCTGTTGAAATTTATGGACCTTGGGAATACTATAGGACAGGTTTCTTAGGATTAAAGAAAGGAAAGAGGAGAGCTGTAAATAAATTCTATGTAGATGGTGACTATAAGCAGGCACAAATGCCTATCGCTGATTATGTTAATATGAAGATGGGTTGGAATGAGACCAACGCAACAGCAACTTTAAAGTCAAAAGCTGAGATTGAAGAGAAGAATAAGAAAAGGAAAAATTTAAGAGGATCAGGTGCCAAGGATAGAGGTAGAGAGGGTGGTAACTTTAGTGGCGATCAACAGGACAATGAGAGAGGTGAATATGCATTTAAGAATAGAGAAAATACAAGAAAGATATCACGTTTTAAAAAGGGCAATGATCCAGATGATCTAAAGAAACTATTGAATCCTGTGGTTGAGAAAGCTAAAGATATCAAAGATTTCGTTGGTGATAAAATAAATGAATATAGAATACAAGAGAATGCTGAGTTACAAAAGATGGTAACTGAAAGTAACGATGCCATGGCATCTGCCGTTGAGCAACAGAATCAGATGGTAGCAAGTATGGCATCACAGTCTAGTGGAGGTGGTGGTCAACCAGAGGATGTCCCTATTATTACACCTAACTTCTCACAATGGAATGAAGCAGATCCATTCTTTGTTTCTAAATTTAATACCTTTAGCAGCAATACACCTGATATGCACTGCACTAACAAACTTAAGTAATGGCAAATAGAAGATCAAAAGTTGTAGAGCTGAATGAAGCGTCCATTGCCTTTGGCGAAACAGGTAAGATGCAGTGGAATGAAGCATTGTCACCTAAAGCAAGACTTAAGGGTGATGATGTATATGACATTCGTGATCTTGTTGCGTCTATAGATTACTATGAGTCTATTGACAGTCCGTTTCTAAGAGCAGACGTAGCAATAGTTGATTCTATTGATCTATACAAATCAATTCGTGGTAAAGAAGTTGTAAAGATTAAATTCACTTCAGAGAGCTCAGATAATGATCCTCTAGAGGTTGTTTTCCGTGTGTTTAAACTTGGTAGTTTCATTAAGAATGAAAGAGCAGCGATGTATATTTTACATCTAACATCTCATGAAGCATTTTTGAATGAAGCAAATAGAATTTTTGGTGCATTTGGTCCTTGTGCAAAGCATAAAGATAAAGAGAATTTCCCTCAATATGTTGCAAAGGATATATTAAAAGGTGGAGAGAAAGTAAAAGCAAAGAATTTTGAAAAGCATAGTAAAGTATGTTTCAGCTCTCCTAACTGGAGACCATATGATGCTATTACATATGTTGCAGATAAAGTAATAAGACTTGCAGGTAAGGGTAAAGTATCTCAAGCTCAATCAGGATTTTTATTCTTTGAGAATAAGCATGGATTCCATTTTAAATCTATTGATAAGTTGTGCGAAGCGGATAATCTCTCAAAACAAGACACATATGTTTACATGCAGGCAGGTGTAGAGACAGATGATAAGAAAGAATATTTTAAGATTGAAACTATCACATTCCCAGATAAAGTTAATCATCTAGAGAAACTAAGATCAGGTTTGTATAAGACATCAGTGTTAGGTATATCAATTAGTAGTGTTGGTATGAGTCATCTACCCACAGGACCTTCAAGTAAAGGCGATGAAGATTCTACTCAAGTAAAGAGAGGTAACTATAAAGTTACTTACGAAAAGATATTTGATCAGGCAACTACGATTGACTCAGGTAGACCATTTCAGCAGACAGGTTTTGATACAGAAACCCAACCTGCTACTAGGTTTAAGATGAGAATCATGCCAAGTTGGACTCATCAAGATAAGATAGGATCTGATCCAAATGGTGGTACGAAAACAGAAGTTGACACATTAAGAGTTTCAAGTTATGCTACTGCTAGATACGCTTTACTTAATGCAATACAGTTAACTATTGTAGTGCCAGGTAATACTGCTCTAGTAGTTGGAGAGCAAATAAAAGTTAGCATTCCCGCATCTAGGACTGAAAATTCTAAGGATGTAAAGCAAGATCGGGTATATAGTGGTAAGTATCTGATTGCAAGTTTAAGACATGTTTATCGTAAAGAAGGCATGACTACCACTCTTTATCTTACTAAGGACTCGATCCGAGAAGATAAATAATAGTAATCATAGGTATAATAAAATGAAATCAATCGAGCAACACATTGAAAAGGATAAAAACATCCTTGACAATCCATCTACTAATCCACAAATGCGTCGCCATATTGAAGGTGAATTGCATGAATTAGAAGATTATGTCGATCACCATAAGAAGGAGATCGAAGCAGGAGATCACCACGATCCCAATGCACTTGAGTTATTTTGTGATCAACATCCAGAAGAGCCAGAGTGTTTAGTATATGATGACTAATTATTATGAACAACATTGGACTTGAAATTGTTTTTTGGACTTCACTATCAGTATATTTGCTTGCAAAGGCAGGTGTATTTAAAAAGTAATGGCACTAGCAGACAAAACCCAAACCCTGTTGGACAAGTTCGCTGCATGGGATAAGAGACTTCTTAAGAAGTTTCAAAATAAATTTAACCTCAGCGACTACCAAATAGTATGGATCGCTTTTATAAAAGGATTCATAATTGGAGCGATAATTCTCTAATGGCACACCGTAAAAAAACAAACAAATTAAAAAATCCTCCATCAAAATGGAAAGATGAATTACTTGAAAAAGGACCTAAGTCTTTTATGCAAGCAATTCTATACGAACAACTTAAAAAAAAGCAACCCTAGAAACTTATGTTATCAACCCAGTATCGTCTCCGACTGGAAGCAATATGTAAAGACATCGCCTCCAATTCAGAAGTAAAGTTAGAAGATATGATTTGGGCAGAAAAATTAGCAAAAAGAAATACCTCCGCTAGAGGTATGTTATCGTCGGCAAGGAGACTATCAGTGGATCCAGACTCGACTTTTCTTAAGTACTTGGATATTGGAGACTCCGATCCAAGGAAACATAAAAGGGGTTTCAACGGTGCTGATGATATAGCAGACTGGTTTAGGAATGATAACAGATCAGATGATTGGAGACAAAGGGATTAGTTTGAGTATAAATACTGTTAGTAAACACTAACAATATTGTAACAATGAGTACATCCACTAAAAAGGCAATAAAACGTTTAATCAAAAATAAAGAGGATTGGTCACCTGCAGAGGTGGCATATGCTAAGATGGTTAAGAAATCACTTAAAGATGATTAGTTTTGAAGAAGCATTATGCGGACATTATACTAATAAAGCTCAAGCAACGTCAGATCCACAGAAGTGGCCATGGGTCAATATAGAGTGGACTGAAGTTAAAGAAGGTCAAGTTTTAGAATGTAAATCTTGGTATGAGTATGAAGGTCCTAATAAACCTTATAAACATTTCAGAGCAAAGATAAAAAGAATTCATGAAGATATCATTGAATGCGACACAATAGATCTTAAGAAAAATAAGAAAGGTTGTGGATTTGTTTTTGTAAAGATGGATGACGGCACATGGTGGGGTGAAACCAATGGTCCTTGTGTTGTCAATGATATAAACATAACTGCACTTGCAAGATTCAATGGCACCGATTACTGGTCATTCGACAATGGTCGAAGACTTACGTCAGGTGCTTTTGTTTGGGGAAAAGAGGAGAAAGATGGTGAATTTCATTTCACTAAACTCCCTAAATAACTTATATCCATACTAATATTATGTTAACAGACTATACTGGATCGGACGGATTCACTTGGTGGGTCGGGGAAGTCGAGTCTAACAAAGACCCGATGGTGCTCGGTCGTGTCAAGGTGCGAATTTATGGATGGCACACAGGTGGTAATGATCAAGAAGATTATTTAAAGAAGTTACCAACTGAAGCACTACCGTGGGCTACACCACTCGTCCCTAACGATAAACCACAAGTAAAACAAGTAGGTACTACCGCATCACTACAAGAAGGTGCTATGGTGGTAGGTTTCTTCATGGATGGAGAGGAAGGACAGATCCCAATGGTTTTGGGTGCTTTCCATACAGTGAAGGAGACAGGGACAATAGGCGATACCTTCGCTGCTGACCCAGAAGAAGCAAACAAAGATAAAGATAGTCCACCACAGGCAGAATCGTTAACAGGTGAAAAGGTAAACTCAGGTAATACTGCACCTAAAGTAATTACAGTGCCAGCTAATCCTGGCGGAGAAGAAGATGAAGCAAGAGGTGCACTAGGAAAGGCAGCAGTTGTTAACTCAGGTCATGGAGACCCAACAACTAACCCTATGATCGTGCCATCTCAGATGGAGGGTGTTGCTGACGGTGTAAATGGATCAGCAGGATCAGGATTTAAAACAGACGTATCTCGTATGCTCACTGAGTTGGGTAATATGGGCAATCAGTTGGCAAGAGGAAAGGACGGACAATATATTTCTATCATCACTGGTAAGATTATACCTGGCGACCCTATCAAAGAAAGACTTGATAAGATTGTTAACTTCGTAAGTGGTGGTTTATCTGGTATGCTTGCACCTCTAAAGCAAGCCATGGCAGAAGCAGTAGCTAAAGCAGTTAATATTCTTGTGAAACTATTGGCAAAGTTTGTGCCACTTGCAGTGCTCAAGATTCTAATGGCAGCATTGGATCAGATCTTAGAGATCTTTTGTGTCCCAGTGCCTGCATGGTTAGGTCTAGTTAACAGTGCATTGGGTGATATTAGTAGTTTTACCAATGGACTAGTTAATAGTATTGTTGATAAGGTTACTAATCAGATTGATAACATCACTAATAAGGTTGATAGTATTATCGATCGTATGTTAACTGGTGCACAGAATGCAATGGCTGACACTGCAAACACCATAGGCACCATGATGACTGGTATCTTGGGCGTGGTAGCAGGTGGTAAAAAGATTGCAGCACTGACTGGTGCAGTTAAGACTATCCTCACTACAGACTTTTCTAAGTTAGATTGGGGATCACTACTAGGTGTTATCTTAGGTATTCTAAAAGCATTATTCGCAAAAGATTGCGGACGAACGACGAAAGTTAATAAGACGAAAGGGTGGTTTCCTTTACTGGGGACTACTAAATGTGATTCATTTGGTGAGGCACTTATAGCAAGTGGGGCATCCCCTACTGCAGCCAATTATGCTGATGACAAGACTGGAAGAGGATTCTTTAATGATTTCTATAGTCAACTGGATCCGTATCGACAGACAACTCAGACATTCTTAAACGGCACAAGTATTGTTGAAGATGCTACGCCTGGTAAAGAAAAACGTATTGTATCAGGACCTGGTGGTGTGTCTATCATTGAGGATAGAATTGGTAACGTCCACACAAACGTCCCACATAACAACACAAGAATCATAGCCAAGGATGATTGTGAGACAGTCAAAGGAAATAAAACATTAACTGTAGAGGGTGATTACTTCCTCAAGGTTATGGGTAACTATAATATAGAAGTTATAGGTGCTATGAATGTGAGTCAGAGTAATGGAGATCCTACTGAGACAACAGGATCATCTAAACCTGGTAATGGCGTGCAGACTGAGAGTGCTATAGGATCATCTACTACAGATAATGCTAATTTCTATAAACCACCTATGCCTGTATATGGATCACAGGTGTATCCTTCATATCCAAAAGAGCCAGGCTCAGATAAGTGGGGACGTAGACCAGGTGGATCTCAGTTAGCAGTCCCTACTAAGTCTGGTAGTGATAAAGAGCAATCATCTGTAGAAGTGAAACATGGTGACCACACCATTGCATATAGTGGTATTGTAACCATGCAAGGAGCTGACATAAAACTACAAGCAGCCGACAAAGTTAATATCGCAGCACAGGTAACTAAGATTGAAGGTAACGCTATTGATCTAGTTGCTGATGGTGAGATTACTATGGAAGCAAACTGGATCAGTAAATTCTTGGGCTCAGGTGAGCTGGCATTTGTAAATATGTTTAGTCTTGATATCATGCCTAAGATCTCTGGTATATTCCAGATGGTTAAAGGATCTATTGTTGATGCATGTGTAGATCAACCAGGTATCCCACCTGCTACACCACCTCTACATATTCGTATTGCTAATGCTACCACTCTGGTTGGTGGTATGGCAGACGTAGTAAGTGGCACAACAGGAGCACATTTTACCTTTGTTAACACTGCCTCAGGTGGTATTGCAGAGATTGTAAATGCTGCGGGTGGTGCTATCATTAACCAAGTAAACAACGGTATCGCATCATATGGTGTGAATACTGGATTCTTCGCTGCAGGATGCTCTGCAGGTCCTACACAAATATATGGCTTGCCAGTTTTGTTAAACTGATGTATGATATAGGGACTAACTCCCTATATTATGGATTCTGATGCTGTTGCTCACATCTTCGTAAAGATGAGTCAACGTAAAATTACTATATTAGACGAAGCAGGCTACGAAGAAATTGTTAAATACAAATGGGATGACGAGGGTAGTGAAGGTTTCCAAGAAACCATTGCACAATTTCAAGCGGTAGTCCCAAAAGACATTATTACATACACACCATGAGTAACATTATCACTCTTACTCAAGAAGAGATTGAAGGTAACTTTGATTTTGCTTTGAAACTTTGTGAAAAGGGTCATACGATCAAGGTTATTACAAAAGATGAAAAAGCAGTTTTGCTTACTCCAGTAATGGGATACACTCAACTACCAGATGATGTGAATATTCCAGACGCTGAAGAATTTGTCCCCGATCCTGCTGCTGTGGGCACATATGTAGCGGAATCTATGAGAGAAATGACTCAAGATTTCTAATGAATGGAAATGTCAAGTTAACAGAAAACTACTGTTACCTCGAGTTACCCGAAAACTCAGGGGGTAGACAAATAGTCAAGTGTTATAAGATTGGTGGAATACCATACACATTTGACGAAATACCAGAGTTCATGCAGTCAGATCCAGAGATACAATTAGATGCAGATACATCTAATGAGTATGATATGGATGAAATGTATAGATACTCTTGTTATCTGTGCGAAGAGGAAATGCACCCACTTATGTGGGATTTGACTGGGTTTGTCGAAAATTTCGAGGAAGTCCCAGACGCATAGTGTTTATTGTATAAATAAAGTTGTAACTAAATAGCGAGCGGTTTTGCTGTGGCAACAAAGCGAATATCACAATTAAGTGCAATAACGGATGCAGAGGTTACTGGCGAGTCGATTCTCCCTGTAGTTATCTCTGACCCATTGCAACCAAACCGCAAAGCCAAAGTAAACCAGTTGCATAGAGGTGTGAGTGCAGGAACTGCAGCCACGCCAGGTCTATGTTTCGATTTGGACAGGGACACAGGACTCTACCAAGCACAAGCAAATGAGATTGGTATAACTTTTGGGTCTGCGACAATCTATAACACTAGAGTATCAAACACTGATGGATCTTCAACGGTCAACATCACTGCTATAGATACTGCTAGTGCAAACAGTAACGTACAAATCACTCCTCAAGGTAGTGGTTATTTTACTGTACAAGGTCTTACTCAGTTTAAAGACGTTGAGTTTTACTTAACAGGTGACCAAAACCCTGCGAAGAGAGCATTCTTCAATGCTGATACAATCTCTACGCAATCAGGTACAAAGAGATTTGACTTACCTGATGTAGGTGCAAACACATCTACAACGATGGTTGCTAATGACACCTTCCAGACATTGACAAACAAGTCGGTTATCATTAAAGATAGCGAATTGTCTATTACTGGATCAACATCAACTGATAAAATTGCAAAGTTTGAGTGTGACTCATGGCAGTCAGTAGGTACTCACTTCTATAAGTTACCTGATTTTGGTGCTACAGAGACACAATCTACTCTGATTGATGACATCACAGAGCAGAATATATTCAACAAGAACATGATTAACCCCACGTTCTCGAATACACCCTCTGGAGATCCTCAAAATCCTACAGCAAAGGTCATTTTTGATTCTTCTGGTCTAACCGCAGACCGTACTATCACATTTGATAACCTTAATGCTACACTTGTAGGTACAGACTCTACTCAAACACTAAGTAATAAAGTATATCAAGGTGCAATCTTTGCAGATACAACTGCAACCGTCGGTATTAATAGGAAAGTAACGTTTGATTTATCTAATATTGAGGATAATCAAAACTATTCCTATAGTTTCCCTAATAACGACCCTTCTGCTCCCCTAAATACAAGTGACTCTTCAGTTTTAGTAACAGAATTGAAGACTCAAACGTTGGTTAATAAGACATTTGAATCCGCTAAGATTAACAACCCTAACGATTTAAACGGTCTTGTTACTATTGACGTCTCTAATATCACTGAAGCAGTATCGATTCAATTCCCTAATGCGGATGCGACTTTACTTTCAACGAATAACATCGCTGAGGTGGGTATTAGTTTTGGTGGTCCGATTTCGGCACCTGTCTTGGGAGGACAACTAAGACTACAATCACATTTCCAGTCAGGATGGTAATTAAGAAATGACAGCAGGAAGACTAGCTGCAGTATCACCTGCAGCAACAACAGACACGTCGCTCTATAAAGCGAATATTACGGACACAGCATCGACGGTAGTTAATGTATGCAACCAGAATGGATCTGGTAGCACATATAGATTGGCGTTGAGAGATTACGATCAAGTATTACATCTTGATGGATTGAATTCTAGTGCATATAAATTTGCTCTAGGTAATCCAGTATCAAGTTATTATCTAGATCTTAATCCAGGTTTTACAGACACCCAAGCGGTGCCTGGCACAAACTTTACGACAACTAATGGTGCCACTGGTACTATACTTGATGTATTCAAACCTACGACTGCTGTTACATATTACACTAAGGTCTCTGAGATCATTCAACTTAGTTTCGCTGCTGATACTCTAACTGGTACACCTGTAGATGGTGAGACAATTACAGGGTCAACCTCTGGGGTCACTGCATCTAACCGTGGTTTGATTGGTGCAGGTACTTCTGGTTACATTGAGGTTGCTGATATCACCACAGGTGCTACTTCAGTAAACGTAGATAGAAATACTGGTCTTGCCGACGGTATGTATATTACTGTTGGAGATCCATCTGCAACACCAAGTGATAGCACTGGTGAGATTATCTCTATTGATTCATCTGGTATTAATACTACGACTAATGTCTTGACCATTACTCGTGGTGCACTAGGCACAACTCCTGCAGCAATTCCTGCAGGACGTCTATCTGTTGCGTGGTCAGCATCTGCTACTGTTACAACGATTGACGAGGGTGGCACATATGCAGCGAGTGATGTAACTCTAACTGTAACTGACTCTACTGGTTTTGTTACTGGTGGTTTTATCTTGATTGATAACGAGATTCTAGAAGTTACAGGTGTTGCAGGTAATGACTTAACTGTTACTCGTGGGTCTTATGGTACATCTGACGTTAACCACAACAACGGTGCTAACGTTACATTGTTAACTAACAACGGACAATATCTGCTCAACTGGTTTACAACTGATGAGCCTATTACCTTTGCAGGAGGAGCAGCAGCAACTGTATCATTCAGTGCAACTGCATCTCAGACAATTAGCACAAAGTTTGTTTTATCAACAACAGGTGCAAGTGCTACCGATCATATCTTTAACCAAGCACTACAATTAGACCTTAACAGGACTTACATCTTTGATCAAAGTAACTCAACTAACGCAGGTAATGCATTTAGATTTTCAGCAGATGATACTGAAGGTCCTAATGGATCAGGTACTGAATACACCACAGGTGTTACAAAGGTAGGTACTGCAGGATCTGCAGGTTGCACAGTGTCTATTGGTGTCACATCATCTACCTCTAACCTCTTGAATGTATATTCAGAAGATGGAGTAGATCCCTCACAGACTACAGGTCGTGGTTTCACTGTTAACGTGTCACTAACACCAACATACACAAGAATTTACATTTACAATGTAGCAGGTGAAGCACTTGCAGCAGCAGATACATTTACTGTTGGATCCACTACACAAACAATAAATGCAAGTGGTGTCAATGTAGGATCTTATGGATACGTCCATGGATATGACCCTGCAACCAATCATCTAAAGGTTTCTATTGATAGAAATTCAGCAGCATTCTCTGTTGGTGATACTTTCTATGATTCCCCAACACAAATTAATGGCACAAGATCTATGTGCGAAGTTGTTGATGGTAAGATCTTAACTGTTGATACAATCGGTGCTGCTGATGCAAGTAGGACTGCCAACACATATACAGTAACTGGATCAACTAACGGTAGTGGCACAGGACAATCATTCCAAGTTGTAGTAGCAGCATCTACAGGTGCAGCAACCGTAACTGTATTGAATGGTGGTAAGAATCACACTGCAGGAAACACTGTTACCATCCTTGATAGCGATCTAGGTGGTGGTGGAGCAGCAAACCTAACATTTAATGTCGCTACAATATCCTCAGGTATACAAACTTCTGCTACAGGAGTTTATAATGTAAGTGATTATGTCTTCTATGATAAGGCAATCGCTGCAAATGTAACTGACAAAAACTCATCCATAGTCGTCGGACCTGGTCAAAACCTAGTCTGTCGTGCAGCAAATACAGGAGTATCATTTGTTGTAAATGGATTTGAATCTAACTCCTCTGATTATGAAGTTGTGAATATGACCAAGACTACCACTGATGGTGGTGGTGGAGCAGCACCCTAACTAAATATTCAGTAGGCATTCTTTAAATGGCACTAACTCGTCTTAAAAATATCATCACATCGAGGACTGGACGTATTATATACGTCAACCCCGATGATTTTGATGCGTCAGATAGTTTTGACAATAGAGGTAACTCAGCGTTACGTCCATTCAAGACGTTGCAACGTGCGTTTTTAGAAGTATCGAGATTTTCATATAGAGTTGGTTTAAGTAATGACGAATTTGACGCATTCAGTATATACCTATATCCCTCAGAGTATGTTTTAGATAATAGACCAGGTTTAACAGATTTTAACCAGATCCAACCATTCAATGAGAATAGTAACTTTGATTTAACGTCTGCATCCAATGAGCTTTACAAATTCAATTCAACTCGTGGTGGCATTATTGTACCCAGAGGTTGTTCCGTCGTGGGATCCGACCTCAGAAGAACTAAGATTGTACCTAAATATGTGCCGTATCCCACAGTACAA
>Ga0209359_10000002_pt1 | contig 76596 bp, 72 predicted proteins | sample MarorgKNORR_S2LV_FD_188224 | JGI IMG/M metagenome (GOLD analysis project Ga0209359, IMG submission 188224) | Marine microbial communities from the Southern Atlantic Ocean, analyzing organic carbon cycling - Surface_A/KNORR_S2/LV (SPAdes) (version 2) | ecosystem: Environmental > Aquatic > Marine... | reverse complement strand
GAGTGCCTCATAGTTCTTTAGGTGTAAATGAGCCCTCTTCAGCCTCCGGAAAAACCCAGACTGCACTTCGTGATAGAGAGTTAGAATCATTCGGAACTCCAGACCCAAGAATACTCGTTTGCGGCTGTGGTGGATCAGGCAATAACACAATGAATAGAATCACCCATATTGGAGTTGAAGGAGCAATTACTGTTGCAATAAATACAGATAAGCAACATTTAGACCATACAAGAGCGATGCAGAAATTGCTTGTAGGTAGACACATTACACGCGGACTTGGAGCAGGAGGTGACCCAATAATGGGTAGGAGATGTGCTGAAGCAGGACGTGATGTGATATCGAAAATAGTAAGTGGAGCTGACTTAGTTTTCGTTACTGCCGGATTAGGAGGGGGGACCGGCACAGGAATTGCTCCGATTGTGGCAGAAGAAGCAAGGCGTGCAGGGGCCTTGGTTGTCGCAATCGTGACAACTCCTTTCGATGTAGAAAGGAAGCAAAGAATGAACAGAGCTCTAGAAGGGCTCAAATTATTGGAGAAAGAAACCGATGCAGTTCTTGTTCTAGATAACAATAGATTGTTACATTTCGTACCAAATATGCCTCTTGATGAAGCATTTAGTATAATGGATCAACTTATTGCGGAAATTGTAAAAGGAGTTGTAGAAACAATTACGCTCCCTAGTTTGATTAATCTTGATTTTGCTGATGTTAGAACAATAATGAAAGGAGGAGGAGTTACTATGATGCTTTATGGTGAGTCAGATCAAGGACCTGAAGAAGTAGTTCATGAATCTCTAAATCATCCATTATTAGATATTGATATTGAAGGAGCAACTGGCGCTTTGATTCACGTTACAGGAGGACCATACATGACTCTAGAACAAGCAAATCAGGTATGTGATTTAATGACATCAAAACTCTCTCCATCTGCTCAAGTAATATTTGGAGCACGGCACGACCCAGCATTTGGAGATACAATCAAGGTTATGTCAATCATTACTGGTGTTGCAAATAAGCGATTAGATGGACAATTAATTAGTGCAGATATGCTTGGAGAAGCCCTAAATATTGCTAGAAAGGCAACAAATCAAGAAAATCGTGGTCTTCAAAGATTCGATTAATTAGCAATCGAGTATCGGTAAGTTTCAAACCATACGGGTATCGACGGTAATTCATGGCAGCCAACCTTAGGTTACAATCTGTGGTATTAGTCGTCTTACTTCTAGTGAGTTCAATCGGAGCTCCTACATCAGCACAATTTGTTGATCCAAAACAACCAACTCCTGATAATAATATAATGTATATTTATGGAACTAGTGATTTATCCAGTTGTTTCATGCATTTTGACGGTAATGATTCAACTGGTTCAGCCGAGGAAGGATTTGGTGAGAAAGTTTGGCCAGAACAAAATGGACAGCAAATAGAGATGGATTATACCTGCCGACTACAAGAGAATTTCAAAAACAGAATTTGCATTGCATTGTCCTCTTGCATCAATATTATTCTCAACTTCAATATAGATGCAAGAGGACAATGCAATGCAAATTCTGTTTGTGAAAATCTAAATCTAACTTTGTACAAAGGTGGGATTGAACTAGCAAGACAAGAATTCCCTGCAGTAGATACAAGTGGAAATGATGACTCTATCAATTGGAACATTGATGTTGATAGAAATATGACTAGATTTAACAGAAGCGGAGAAGAACCTCAACTTAGAGTAGAATTTTCTAAGCCAGGAGCACAAGATACATTCACAAACTGTGTTTTCTTTCTATGCGGAGGATCTTTTAGGATGTATTATCATACACCTGGAAATGAATCAGCAGAAGTTGACTTCCCAGTAATGAATCAATCTATGCCTTCTACGGATGATGGTGACGAAGGAGTTCTTGGAGGTGCTGTTGGTGATGCATTGCCAGGATTCGGATTAATGGCTGGTATGGCAGCTCTTGCAATGGCTGCAGTGGCGAGTTCTAGAATAACTAAAAAAGACTAAAATTCTCCAACTATATACGAACTGTATATATGTAAAGTAATTAATCGAATCGCCAGATGTTTGAAAGAATTGAATCGACACCTGCTAAGATATGCCTAATGTTGACTACCTTGATTACAGGTATTTATGCCCTGAACTTTATGTTCTTTGGTGACTGTTATGTCATAGGAGGAGATGGTTGTTTCACACTTCTCTCTAATGATGCTGCTGAAGGCACTCAAGCATGGGGTAATGGAGGCCCAGAAACTGGATTTAATGGACTTTTGATGTTTGGAGTAACACTTTCTACTCTACTTATGCTTAACGAGGGAGCGAAAGGAATGTGGAGAATGATGATACCAGTTATCATTGGTACAGCAGCAATGACTTACAGTGTTGTTGTCAATGGAGACTTCACAGATGCTAGTGAAGCACCAAAATACATGGTACCATTAGTTCTAGTAATTTATTCTGCGGCATATTATTTCTTAATGGGAGAAGGTGTAAATGAGGGGATTGAAAACTGGTTTGGAGGAATTAAAGTAGAAGATAAGATTGCTATGGTATCATTAGTTCTTCTTGTATTAATGGGACTATTCTATTCATTAAGAATGATTATTGATCCTGCAGGAGTGATTGAAGATGGTGAAATAGCACTAAACTATGTTTCCGGTTCAGATGGAATGGGCGTACCTTCAGATGCTACTGTTGGAGTATCTGGAAGTTTGATATTGATTTACACATTATGGGCTGCTAATGTTCTCTTTGAAGGGCCTACTGGAAAGTGGACGATTATGCATCCATCTGCTTTCGGATGGATTGCAGTAACTGTCTCGATATATGTGGGATTGGTTGCAGGAAATGTAAGAAATATTAGCGATGGAAATCAAATGGATATTATCGCTGCACCTTTGGTAATGCTTCTAGTTCTGTTATCTTACTATCGCCTTAAGGACGAAGGGATGGAAGATGGAATGACTGTTCTGGGAGAACCAGCTGAAGGAGACGTCTTTTCGACTGGAGCCCTTATGATGGCTCTTGTATTAGGAGCATTATTTGCTTTAAATGAGATCTTCATGGTATAAGATAAAATTCCTAATTATCTTCATCGGACCACCAGTTATCTGGTTTGCCCTCTACTTTTGGTTTATCTTCGGCCCAGGTTTCTCCGCCTGATATGATAGAATCTTGTAATTCCTTGTAAGTAATATAGCCATCTCCGTCAGTATCATATCTATCAAACTCTTCTTTCAATTCTTGAAATTCAGTTTTGCTACCTACATCCGAGAACATATCGTCATCGTCAATAAATTCATCAAAAGAAATTTTCCTATCTCCATCTTTGTCTAAATCTTTCATCATCATTTTAGCAAATGGAGCTTGGATTATTCTGCCAATAAAATCAAATCTACTTGGTTTTGTTGTTCCTGATCTTGAAGTTCTAAGTGTCATACTATTATCAGCAGTCATTACCATCTTACCTTTACCAATTATCACCATGAATACTTGTATCCAAAGAGCAACTAGAATAAATGAAAAACAACCCCCTAAACAATAACCTGCAATCACAGTAAAAGGATCTTCTACCATCTGACAATTATCACCATTGTAATCACATTCCTCCGTCATTATACCTTGTGACATTGGAATAAAAAATGCAAATAAAAACACAAGAATAACTACGGTAGGAATTACCATTTGCCTCATCATTTCGCTGATTGAGAGAACCCTATCATCGGGATGTAAATTTATTTTTGACATGAAATTAACCCATTCTATTCTAATAAATCTATAGATACTTCTATTTCTTCACCAGATTCTAGATTCTTAATTTTAACTTTTCCTTCCTCCCATTCATCCGGCATTACCATTACAAGACGTTCTGCTCCGGTTCTTTCTGCATGTTTAAACGCCCACTTAAGTCTCTTTTCTTCCAATACTAAGTCGACTGATCTACCAGTATTTCTCAAAGAGGATGCTACTGACATAGCGGCGTTTCTAAGTTCAGGACTTAATGAAATTACAACATCATCAATATCTGCAATTAATTCTGGAACTAGTCCTTTTTCAGCTAATAATTCCATAATCACCATATCTCCAAATCCAAATCCTGTTGCTGGTAAATCTCTACCCCCTAAAGTGGATAATAATTTATCATATCTACCACCACCACAAATTGCTCGTAACTCCCCAGCTCTGTCATGTGCTTCAAATACTGGCCCAGTGTAGTATGCTAATCCTCTAACAATAGATGCATCAAACTCTATCCATCCGGATATTCCGTAGGCCTCTAAGGCTGAAAATAAACTTGTTAACTCTTTCACAGCAACACTTTCTTCACCAAGATTTTTTCCTAATGATTCCATATCTTTGATTGCAAGTGTGGATTGAATTGTTAGGATTGAACTCTCATCTAAACCTAGTTCGGACAATTGTTGGCTAATTGTGTCGGCTGGTAACTTATCCATCTTATCGACAATTATACAGGTCTTAGCGAATATATCTCCCTTCAAACCTAAAGAACCTAAAACCTCTTCCAAAACTTTACGACTACTCATTTTGATTACTAAATCTTCTTCTGTAAGACCTACACTTCTGAAAAATGTTACAAGTACTGAAATTAATTCTGCATCTGCTGAAATCTCATCTGTTCCCCAAATATCTACATTCCATTGGTAATGTTCTCTACCACGTCCACGCTGAGTTCTTTCATATCTCCAGCATTGAGGGATCGAATACCATTTGATTGGCATTGGAAGAACACCAGCCCTCGACATGACCATTCGAGCTAATGAAGGAGTCATTTCGGGCCTCAAAGCAACCTTACGATCACCTTTATCTTTGAAATTATACAATTGTTGAGTTATTTCTTCTCCTTGTTTTCTTGTGTAGAGTTCTTCACTCTCTAATACAGGAGCATCATATTCTTGAAAACCGTGCAATAGAGCGGCTTCATCAAAATTATCGAAGAGCCAATTTCGGAGCCTCATTTCCTCGGGATAGAAGTCGCGAGTGCCCCGAACGCCTTGTGCCATGATTATTCGAAAAGACAAAGCCACTTCAAGCCTTACGTCGTTCACGGAAATTTTCGAGCCTTTCTTTACGTGTTACGCGTCCGTCAGAAAGTGGAAATGCATAGAACCTGAGGCCTAAGAATGTGAAAAAACCAAATGCAGTAGTATTGATTGCCCAGGATAGTAATTCACCTAATTTGATTAATTCTACTAAAATATAGAAAGTACCTGTTGAAACTATCCAAAGAACTGTATAAACAACCATCATTTTAGTAAAACTGACCCTTATATTAGAATCTGATTCAAATGTCAACCAACGATGTAGTACAAAGGCTTGAGCTGAACTAATTGCAAAGGAAACCGCCCATCCAAATGTTTCTGGAGAACTTGAGATTGTCAAATAATTAGAAAAGAACCAGTATAGTGCTGCAAAAATACCTACGTTGATACAGCCAACTGCACAATACATCACATACTCTCGTAATAACTTAGACCAAGGATATTCATCACTTACTATCCTAGACATTTGATTCACAAAAATTACGACTGAGAAGACCACGGTACTGTATGAAGTGTATGTTTTTGTGTTTCTCCATAATCATTAACGAAAGTCTCAGGTAATGAACTACCTACTTCTACGATAAATGGATCTTCCCCACCTGGTAATGTATCAATTGATACATCAGCACCATCAGGAACATTTCTGTAAAGTGGACGTGGTTCTAAATCCCAGTTTGGTGGCCAGATTGAGCCATTTGTAGAAAGTACACGATTCACCAGAATATACTTGTTCATGCTAATGAACAAACCAGCTGTAATTCCCCAGAACAATAGAATAATTGTAATTCCATCAGCATTCGTAGGATCCCATGGATTATTAACATTAAAAATTAGGTCGCTAAAGTATGATAAGATTAGGACACCAAACATAATTGGGAATCCAAGATACATAATGTAGTCCCACCATTTACCAATCCACCAATCATTGTCTCCTGTATTGATGAAATCATCACGGAATGAAGATACGCCATTATCTAAATAATCTCTGAAGCTAAAACCATCAATATCATTCTCAGTTTGCCAAACTTTGTATCTATTCCATCCATATTTCCAAATTGAATAAGCAATAAATAATCCACTGAACATTAAGCCATATCCCCAGATATGGTCTTGAACTTCTAAGAATTGTGGGAAAGCCACGCCAGTATCTGGGTCAACTAATATCCACAGGGCAGCACTTGGTAATCCAAACAAGAAAATTGCAAGTGTAGTGAAACCCACTGCCTTTTTTCTTTCAATTCCATGGTCTACAAAGTTCCTAACACAAAGTTCCACAGTCGAAATCATTGATGTAAGAGCAGCAAATGACAGAGCTAAGAAGAACATTGTAACCATCAGTAGTTGCACATATGGGCCACCTGGAGCCTGAGCGAAAACTTCTGGAAGTACTAGGAAAGTAATCGCGCTACTTCCTCCGCCAACTGCTCCTAATGGATCTTCGCTTACAGAGAAAACTGCCATCATTACAGTTAATCCTGCAATGATAGAAATACTGTTGTTAGCAAGACACATCGTTGCAGCATTCAGAGTTGTATCCTCATCTTTACGCATGTAAACTGAATAAGTGATAGCCATACCCATACCAGCTGAACAAGACCAAGCAGATTGGGATAAGCCATTAATCCAAGTTTCGGGTTGGGTAAGATACTCTGGTTGAATACTGAACATATAGACAAAGCCATCCAAAGTACCATCATCTAAGTCCATTACGAAAGCTAAGAATAGAGCTGCGAATAAAAGAATGAAAAGAGATACCATCAGTGTCACATTTACTTTCTCAATAGCCTTAGCACCTTTCCAAATAGCTGCCATTGTAATCAAAACTGATAATGATTGAAAGAAAATAACCTGTGTTGGATCTTGTAAGAAATCATTCCAGACCTGGACAGTATCTACTTCTGAACCAAGTCCACCACGGATAGCAGTCTGGAAATAATTGATACACCATCCTGTGACAACTGCGTAGTAGAACCCTATGGCTGTTGAAATCCAAGCAGTCCACAAACCCATCCAAGCAAATCGATTACCAGCAAAAATTCTGAAAGTACCAACTGTTCCAGTTCGGCTTCTCTTACCTAGAGCAAATTCTGCTATAATTAATGGAACGGACCATAGAAACAAGAAAATTAACCATGGGACTAGGAATGATCCTCCTCCGTTAGCCCCAACCATTCTAGGAAAGCGCCAAATATTTCCTGTTCCAATTGCTGCCCCAATTGTTGCAAAAATAAGTCCTAACCTACCACTAAACTCATCAGAGCCTGTTTCCCCCTCTGACTGCATTAGACTTCCTCCGAATTACGCATTTCGGGAGGTAAGCCAAGAACATCACGTTCATCATTGAACATTTCTTTAAGTGTATAACCAAGTCCTCCCCAAACCATTGTAGCGATAAAAGAAAACATCAGGAGAGCAAGGAGTGACGAGCCGAAAGATGCTCTATATGGGATCGCTAACTCATAATAATTAGCACCCTCTGCAATCGTTGGATAAGAAAATGGGAACGCGCCATTAGTAGTTCCAAGCATTGCTTTGTAGTGTATCTTTCCTACTGAACTATCAGGAACTGGAATATTTGCCTGAAGAACTGTGCCATTACTTCCATCGAGAAGTTCGCATGAGGAACCAACTTCGTTAAATGCAGACATTTCCCATGGAACCATTATCCATTCTGTTGGACCAAAATCATCTTGCTGTCTAGTTGGCTCTACCAATCTCCACATAAGATGAGTGTAGGACATATTTGTAGTGTAAGGGAAGGTAGAATCTAGACAAAAATCAATCGGAATTTCTCCTTTTGAAGGTACAGAAACGTCATCAGGAGGTGATAACCACTGAGATGCAGTAGTATTCTCTATTCCAACAACTGCCCTGTATCTTGGATCGTCAGCAATCTCTATCATATAGAATGGAACTCCTAAATTACGTACTGAGATATGTGCTATATCTTCAGGATATTCGTGAAAAGCGATTCCTATTTCCATAGTATAACAGTACGAGTTGTGAACGCCATAATGCCAATCACAAAAATCGCCTGTAGTTGGATACAAATCAGAAGATTGCATTGGTGCATAAGCAGTCATATCACCCATTTTGTATCCATGATATTCAAGGAACTCTTGATCTGGGTTATCACAGTTTGAGCAATGACCCCATGGCCATAGTACCAGTTCCGAGTATGAGTGCCATGTCAATGTTGATTTAAATTCGGAAGCACCATCTCCATTATCATCATTCATCTCAGTAATATCTTGAATAAACTTAGTTTCTGGCTCACTATTACCCCCCATCCAGTCTTCATCAGTGAGTCCGTCGGAATCATCATCTTTTCCATCGACATGATCTTCATTCAATCTACCATCTTCATCTTGATCAACAGTATCTACAGGGCCATTGTAAACATCATTATTCGGACCTCCAGCATAGCACATTCCCGGGAATAATGGTCCTGTTGCTCCCAATGGAGCTCCCCATTCATACTGGAAATTACGATTTAGATCTACTCCATCACATGATGGATCTACTTGTTCGTCAATATCTGGAATTGGCGTCACACCAGTAACAGTGTTATCACGTAGATTCTTTCTCCAACCACTTCGATAACATGTTTCCCAAGCAGATTCGCCACAAAATTCCTCTCTATCATAACGGTTTCCATCTACATTTAACATTGGAATTAGATAGATTTCTCTTGTATTTACCATATCTGTGATAAATTGTTCAGAGAAATCTTCGTCAACTCCTAAGTCACCAGGGCCACAAGGAATTCCGTCTCCATTGCTATCTTGATAACTTACATTGAGACTTAAACAATCTCCGTCATTATCTACACCGTCCCAACCATCTTCATCGATTAGTCCATCTCCATCATTGTCCACACCTGCCATTCCATAGTAATAGGCTACAGTTTCTAAAAAGAACATGGGTACTTCATAAGACATCCACTCTCTAGCATGATGATTTCCTACCAACATAACGTCTGGTATATCTTCATAATTACCACAATCTCCAACGAATACATTACAATCTCCCCCCGATACTCCTTCTAAATCTTCACCGCCACCGGTCATCTTAATCCAAGGACTTGGATGATTGTAGTACCATCCTTCATAATCATCGGCACCCATTTCTTGCCCTCTCGCATTTACGCCGCCTATCAGACCTTCATGGAAACTCATGATATTGCTATTTTGATCGGCTAGTTGTTGCATTCTATCTTTCATGCTAAAATAATCATGATATTCACGAAATTGAAGTCTATCATTCCCACCCCATGGAAATATCTGATTAGAATATTCTTCCGACCAAATATCTTCTGGAGCCATGCCAGTATCAGATTCTTGCGCATCAACAGGTGCAATCAATGAAACCGGGGCTAAAACAGAGAGCATCAAGGGCATTAAGAGTGCCATTGCAGGAATTCTTCTTGGATTAGAAACAAATTTTTGATTGGTTTCGATGTTACTGCCCGCCATGTTATCGAGCCTTCGAGAGGTGTTAGGGTCTTGAAAGCCTCGGATTTACGGTACGAAGTACCGGAGAGGGATTCATAAGTAGTCGTTGAGGCGAGCAAATATGAAAATACTAACTGACTTCCTAGAAGGAGAGGAGATTTTCGAAGGTTTTTCTCAAGGGACACTAATTATTTTCTTAGTTGTCATTGGCCTTTCTATTGGTTTAGGAGTTCTTGCTAGAAGATACATATTTCCAAGATTGATGTATCTCTTTTCCAAGACTGAAAGAATTGATGGTAAAACATTGTTTGCTCCTGTATCATTAGGATGGATGGTCGGAACTCTATTCTTCACGCAAGCCATAGATTATCTCACTCTAAATTATAATCCGGTTTGGAATCAAGATTTAATATCCAATATTAATGAGGTTGTTTTCACTGGATTCATAATTCTAATGCTAATAGCAGCATACCGATTAGTTGATTATTTAGACGCATTTATCGTAGTAGAAGGAGATGATGATATTGCTTCAAGACGCTCATTAGCTAGTGTAGCAGAGTCTGTCGGGAGAGTTGCTGTAGTTGTAATCGGTGCATTCGTCATTGCAGGCTATGCAGGAGTTGATTTGAACGGACTAATCGCAGGCCTAGGAATTACTGGTTTAGCATTAGCTCTTGCTGCTAAAGATTCTGTCTCAAATATTTTCGGAGCTATTTCAATTTTAGTGGATCAACCATTCAATGTTGGGGATTGGATTATAGTTGATGGAGTTGAAGGAGAAGTCGTGAATATTGGACTTAGAACTACTTTGATAAGAACCTCTGCTGATACAATGATTACTGTCCCTAATTCAAATATGGTTAACTCACCAGTAGAGAACTTTAGTAAAAGAAGATTTAGAAGAATAATTCCTAAATTTGAATTTGAAGAAAATAGTAATCCGACAAAGTTGAAAGAATTTTGTGAGATTTTATTGAATAGAGTAAATGAAGATGCTAGATCAATAAAAGAAGAAGATTCCTGGGTTAGAGTACAATCGTTTGGAACTGCAATGGTTGTAGTAGCAGGAAATTTCTATTGTGTCTCATCTGCATCTACTCAAAGAGAATTGAATGAAGACATTTTAATGATGGCGAGGGAAACTGCTGAAAAATTAAATTTAGTTTTCTTCGAGCCAAGACTTAGAAATAACAAGTGAGGTATGACTTTGGCAACTCTTGTACTTATCAGGCATGGACAATCTCTTTGGAACGCAGAAAATAAATTTACAGGATGGACTGATATTGGACTATCCGAAAAAGGAATTAAGGAAGCACAAAATGCTGGGAAAGAGTTAGAAAATGTATCATTTGATGTCGTACATACTAGTGGTCTAATTAGGGCTCAAAAAACTGCTGAAATAATTCTTGAGAATAATAAAAACTCGAAAGATATTCCCGTTCACAAGGATAAGAGACTGAATGAGAGACATTACGGTTCATTACAAGGACTGAACAAGAAAGAAACTGCGGAAAAATATGGGGCTGAACAGGTTCATATCTGGAGACGTTCTTTTGATGTACCTCCACCTGACGGAGAAAGTCTGAAGATGAATGCTGAAAGGACTTTACCTTATTTTAAAGAGAAAATAATTAGAGACTTAAAGAGTGGTAAAAATGTACTAGTTTCAGCGCATGGAAACTCACTCAGATCTATTGTGATGTTTATTGAGAATATTTCAAAAGAAGACGTAGTTAGATTAGAAATTCAGACAGGGGTACCGAGAACATATTTGTTTGAAAATAATAATTTTAAAAGAATTTAATCTGAGAATTTTATTTTTCATTCCAAACTCTCAAAATCGATAAAGCAGGAGATGGGGCTAACCTTCTGTATGTGTAATAAAGTCCTATAGAAATTGGAAGTAAAATTATTGGAACTAAAAAGTCATCAGAATTATCCATGAAATACTGATAAAATCCATTTCCACAAAAGAATCCCGTCATGAAAGAAAGTGCAGCTACGATTCGATGGTTAAACATCGTTCTTTGTATTCCTGGGACTTCTACTAGCATTGAAACTGCTGGCTCCGGCTTCCCTGATTGATGTGAAACTGCTTCAATTACATCTAGTAAACACTGCTCATATTCCCAAAAGAAAACACCTCCTCTTGGAGTGTAGAAAGAATTCTTTGAGGACCATTTTTCAGGAGCAGTTGACCTCCATCCTTCAATCATTGATTCTCTTAAATCTATGATTGAAAGTTTAGAATTACATGAATAGAATATTCTATTCAGATCATGAAGTAATGAAGAAAAATCTCTCATGGCTGGAAACTCACAATTGGGCCTAGATATACTATCTGATAATCGTGGCCTGTTGAAATAAATCCCATATTCATCCTCTGAATTATCAATCATATCAGAGAATCTGATATCTCCAATAGTAATTATACAAACTGTATCTTTAGTATGAGGGGCTCGCCAAATTGTATTCGCACGCAGTAATGCCTCGAGTTTCTCCACTCTCTTATTCCATTTCCTCGAATCACGAGGAGTCACTCTACCACTTTCTGCAGATTTATGGAAACTTCCAATTGCTGCTGCAGATTTGAATACTATATCTTTAGAAGTTTCTAAATCATTAGAATTTATTGCTTTAGTTAGTTTTGATTTTACGTTACGAGAAGGCCTCTCCCATTTTCTTACAGTGATTAAGTCAATTTCATTCCATGAAAATCCGCCTATTGGAAGATCACTTTTTTCTGTGGCAAGACTAATTCTCGCTCTTAATCGTCCATCTGTTCCCCATGGGAAAAATTCTGCTGACCAGTAATCCTGATTGTCTTTTAGTTTCAAAATTATACCTCTTTCAGAATGAATTATTTCTTCTACCAAAGCATCCTCAGATGGGATTTCTCCCCATGATTTTAATCCAGAAATTGTATTTTTCCAATTATTCGGATTAATTGGTTCCATCATTTCTGACTTCATTCCAATACCTACGAAAACAAGGTTTTGAAAGCCTGTTGGCGCTTCACCTTCGGACTCAATTCTTACCATAGCTGCAGGTTTCCAAGCAATCTTATCCTCGGACATACTAGTTACCCAATGCCTACGAGGGAGTTGTTTACTTCATGCAATCGGTCAGGGAATCTTTGATATGGTGTTGGTAAAGGCAGCATCATGGGCGAGATATCGGACATACCACTTGCCGTCGATATGGACGGCACACTAATTTTATCAGATATGAGTTATATTAGTATCAAAAGAGTACTATTAAGAAAACCATGGATGATATTTAGTGTAATTACAAAAGAAGTAACAAATAAGAGAGCTCAATGGAAAAGAGATCTAGCAAAGAAACTAGTTTTTGATCCAGCAGAACTAGAATATCATACTGCCTTTCTAGATTGGCTTACAGGAGAACATGCTCGAGGAAGAACTCTGATACTAGCTACTGCATCTGATAGAATTGTTGCAGAACAAGTTGCAGCTCATGTAGGCTTATTTTCTGATGTAATGGCATCAGATGCTCAGCATAATCTCAGAGGTAAAAAGAAGGCTGAAGCGCTAATTGCAAGATATGGAGATATGAAATTTGGATATGCAGGTAATAGTCATCATGACTTACCTGTTTGGGAACATTCTGGTCAAATAATAGTTGTAAACCCAGAAAATAATCTATTAGACAAGGTAAACAATAGAGCAGATATTGTTTTTGAATGAGGAATCCTCAATCCAACTACTATTAGACACAGAGTATTTTCGCGGTTACATGGGTCGTATACGCAGAGCCACCGGTCGTCGTATCGATTCCTTAGCGAAATGGCTTCTTAAGTTCAGAATAATTGCTATCCCTGCTAAAGCAATTGCAAGCTCAAGTATGGCTTGGAGTTTTGTTTCAAGAACTGATAGAATAAGGACGAATAGGCTGAAAGATAGGATTAAACAAGGAATTATCCCAGAACATGTATCAATTATTATGGATGGAAATAGAAGGTTTGCTTGGAATTCGAATATAGATACTAACATAGGACACGAAAAGGGTAAAGACAAACTCAAACAAGTGATGGACTGGATTCTAGATTTAGGAATCCCATACCTCTCTGTATATGCGCTTTCTACGGAGAATATCAAAGAAAGAAGTCAAGAAGAGCTTGAGACGTTGTATAACCTATATTGCAATGGACTAAATGAAATGGCTGAAGACCCCAAAATTCATAGTAAAAAGGTGAAAGTGAAAGCTGTTGGAAGGTTGGAGATGTTACCTGAAAATGTTAGGAAGGCAATAAAAAATATTGAAGAGAAAACCGCCAATTATTCTGATTTCTTATTCACTGTATGCTTAGCATATGGAGGAAGAGAAGAAATTGTGGATGCCGTTCGTAAAGTTTCTCAAGAATATGCATCGGGCACAATAAATTTAGAAGAAATTGATACACAAAAGATTTCTAGTAACTTATATTCTTCAGACATACCTGACCCTGATTTAGTAATCAGAACCAGTGGAGAAGAAAGAATCTCCAACTTCTTATTATGGCAAATTGCATATTCAGAGCTACATTTCACAGATGTACATTGGCCATCTTTTCATAAGAAAGATTTGTATGAAGCAATAGAATCATATCAAAACAGGAGGAGAAGATTCGGTGGCTAAGAGATGTGAATTATGTGGAAGAGATGATTATCAGAATCCTTCGGTCACAGTAGATGCTGTTGCGACAAGAGAGGGGGAAAAGGGGTTAGAAGTATTAATGATAAAAAGAGGTAAAGATCCAAAAGAATGGGAAGGAATGTGGGCATTCCCCGGAGGTTTTGTCGATTATGGAGAAGACCCAGAAGACGCTGTAATTAGAGAATTATCAGAAGAAACCGGAATAACTGGAAAATATCCTTTAGCACTGACAATATTAGGAAAACCTGGCAGAGATCCAAGAAAACATTGTATTGGGCTATTTTACTTAGTAGAAGTAGATAGTAATTCTGAACCTATTGGTGCAGACGATGCGATAGATGCTCAATGGGTTCCAATAAATCAACTAACATATGAAAATGTTGCCGGAGATCATTCAGAAGTAATAGAATTACTTCGTGAATAAACATATCAGCAATAACGCCCTGCGAACTTCATGGCTCGCAAGTTAAAAATTGATAATGGAGGAAAAGTTTGGGCTCCTTATAGTCCTGGGATAACAGTGAAAGATCATATTTGGCTAGCAGGGCAGATAGGAATTGAAGGAGGAGATGATATTGTTTCTCAGACCTCTGAGGCATTGAAAAAAATAGATAATCTACTGGAAATAGCTAATAGTTCTAGAGATGACCTAGTAATGGTTACTATACTTCTAACTGATATAGGAAATTATTCAGATGTAAACGAAGTTTATGGGAAATGGTTGGGTGAATCAATGCCACCCGCTAGAGCTGCATATGAAGTTAGTAAATTACCAGGTAATGCATTAATAGAGATAATATGCGAAGCTTTCAGAGATTCTGGAAATAATTAGAAATGAGGTATTGAAATGAGTGTTTTCAAGGCTTATGATATTCGTGGGCTGGCTCATTCAGAATTAAATTCAGATTTTGCAGAAAGGTTAGGGAAGACTATTGCCACTCACCTTAATGCGAAAACTATAGCTGTAGCTCGTGATATTAGAGAATCAGGTCCTGATTTACACCGTGCTTTCCTGAAAGGGTTAAACTCATCAGGAGCGGATGTACTAGATCTTGGAATAACAACAACTGGGGTCCTTTACAGAGCTACTGTTGACCTTCCTGTGGATGCCGCAGTAGTAATTACAGCTAGTCATAATCCTCCAGAATACAACGGATTTAAAATTTGTAATGGAAAATTACCAATGGCAGGAGATGAATTACAAGAACTGAAAAATACATTTGATAACAATGTGTTTAATGAGGGAAATGGAGTTGTAAAAGATTTTTCTCATTTCGAAGATCAATATCTTGAAACTATAATTTCTAATGCTGGAAAACCTCAAAGAAAGATGAAAATCGCTATTGACTGTGGAAATGCAGTTCCAGGACCTTTAACAATAAAATTGATGGAAAAACTAGACGTTGAATTAATTCCTGTACATTGTGATTGGGACAATAAATTTCCTAATCATCCACCCGACCCTACAAGGCCAGAAAATATGAAAGATTTGGCTAAAGTAGTAATTGAAAATAATGCAGAATTTGGAATCGGTATGGATGGAGATGGCGATAGAATTGGAGTTGTAGATCAGGAAGGAAGATTTATTCATCCAGACAGATTACTGACTATTTTTGTTAAAGACATACTAGGAGAAAGGGAAGGCGGGACTGAATCTGAAAGAACCGTTTTTTATGATGTAAAGTGTAGTATGGCATTGGAAGAAGCAATCTATTCTTCAGGTGGTATAGCAAAAATGGTTAGGACTGGTCACTCATTCATGAAAAGGGAATTAGAAAAAAATCCAGATTCTCCTCTAGCAGGAGAAATGTCTGGACATTTCTTCTTGAATGACAGATGGCCAGGATTTGATGATTCACTGTATAACACTGCTAGATTGCTAGAAATTATTGCTAGAGAGCCCTCACCGAGCGATGGAGGTCCAAAATTTTCTGATTGGTTTGATGACCTACCTAATTATGCATCAACTGGGGAAGCAAAAATTCCTCTAACTATGAATAGAAGGGAAATCATGGATTTAGTGGAAATAATATTTTCTGATATGAAATATTCCAGTGTTGATGGAGTTAGAGTAAGGTATCCTGAGGGATGGTTTCTTTGTAGGCCAAGTAATACAGAACCTATTCTTGTCATGCGGGCTGAAGCTAATGATGAAGAAGGCCTAGTGAGAATTAAAGAAGATATAGAAAGAAGGCTGGGCGAACTAATGGAATTAGAAAAATTTCATAATTCTTAGGTAATATTTTGAAATCTTGCCATTAACTTAATCATAAGAAGATAGCCAATAACTGTAGCACTAAGACCACCGCCAAGTGCAGGATAAAAATCCCATCCCCTCTGAATTAATTCTGGCATTACGACAAATAATAGTAAAGATGGAATTATTAGCCAGATAATATCTTTTGAAAAATCAATAATCTCATCATTAGTTGCACCATCATAATTCATCCACATCATTGCGAGGACACTAACTAAGGGTATTGAGGCGAGAAGAGCCGCTAAAAGAGTGTCTCGCTGACTTAATTGGGCAACAGCAAAAATAATTAATGCCGTAAGTAAAATCTTGACTGAATCAAATACTAAAGTTGACATGAATTATCAATAATTATTCCATACCGCTGTTTGCCATAAATAATGGTATGGCTACGATCAAACCACAAATTAAAGAACACATCAAGCCACAAATTGCTGAAGCCCCTCCCATTATCTCAGAAAAGCCACTGAGATCAGCAGTGTCAGAAGTTGCCTCGAGCGCATAGTCAGTGCTCAAATAAGTCCAAATTGAGTTTATTAACCATCCAGCAAATATTGCTCCTAGTGATATCCAAATACCTCTTTTCTTATATGAAAACATCAGAAAACCAGCATATGCTGTTACACCACTGAGTATAACTCCGGTCAACGTTTGACCAATGACTAACCAACTAGGAAAGATAGTTTCACCATTTTGATTCTCTAAACCTAAATTAGTCAAACCAAATAGAGAACCGATTACCATCAATATACCATAGATAATTACTAAGATACCAATTACTTGTGGCGCAGAACTTCTTTCAACCATGTACATTGGTCCCGATGTGGGTACATTCACCATCTGGGGGGTTGACGTTACAGAACCTGAAAATACTTCATCATCTTGTTCACTCATACTTAACTGTGTCATGTATTCGTTGATAATACTTGAGACGGCGGGAATTCAATTATCAAGATCAAGCGAGGGTAAAAGAGAACGGAATTTCTCATTAGATTTGATTAAAGATTCAATAACTGGCATAAAACCCCCAGATAGCATTGTTAAGCACGCTCCACCACCTGTACTATTGTGTGTAACTAAGTTAACTACTCCTCTATTACTAACCAATGAACTAGTATGTCCGCCCCCAACAATTGTCACTGCTGATGATTCAGTACACATATTCAAAATCTCAATTGTTCCAAAGGCAAATCCTGGTAGTTCGAAGTAGGAGGCTGGCCCATTCCACAATATACATCCTGCATTTATCATTAGTGGCCTAATCTCCTGAAGAGTAGAAATTCCAATGTCATAAATGGGATATTTTGTAGGAAGTTCTGAGATATTCATCGCAACTCTATTTCCTTCAACTTCTACTGCAATGTCACTGGGTAGAAGGAAAAATTCCTTATGATTGTCATACAAAAATTTAGCCATTTTCCAAGTATCTTCAAAATCATCTTGCAAAGCATTCCTAATGAATGATTTATTCACTTCCCCAATGTCTATGCCACTTGCCCATAGCATCATATTACCAACAACCCCAACTACTGGAATTGTATCAATAATTTCTTTATCGATAAGATTCTTAGCTACTCTCAAAGAATCATCACATTTTGTTCCACCAAGGATTGCGATGTATGGGCGAGGAGGGTCATTGACAGCAATCTGGAGATTATGGATTTCCTTAGACATTAGATGTCCTGCAATACAAGGAACAGAATCAAAAAAACCAGTTAATGAGGGAGAGTTTCTATGAGATGCAGCGAAAGCGTCGGTGACATATACATCAATTACAGATGATAATTTCCTGACTATTTCTGATTGCGATGTTTGTTCAAGAGACGACTTTTTCATTGAGTTCTCTTCATCATGCATGCGAATATTGTCTAAAAATAATATTTCACCAACTTTGAGATCGTTAATTGCCTGGATAGCTTCTTCTCCACAAATATCGGGAACAAAATTAACCTTCTTTCCCATTAATCTGGAAATCCTATCTGCATGTTGTTCCATGTTTGTGAAATCAATTTTTCCAGGTCTGGATTGATGTCCTATAATTATGACCTTGGAATTTTGTAATGTTCGGAGAGTAGGAATTATTGCTCTTAATCTACTATCATCAAGAAAAGCGCCTGAAGACGGTTCTAATGGAGAATTTACATCAACACGATAGAGGACTACTTTGCCGCCGAGGCGGACATCGTCCAGTGTAAGGACGTCGCTCACGTTTAGGCCCAAAGGCTAACACTCTTTGACCGTAATGGTTGAATCAGTCTAACATTCGTTACACAATACCTTTGTCATTGATATCGCCACGCACCTATATGGCATGGGATAAGGAGAGTTTGACTGGACCCAATGGAGTTGACTGGAGAGTACCGGTTTATGAACTGGAAAATCGAAGAAAATTACTTTCGGAAGCCTTATCGGAAAAAAATATTGAATCTGTGCTAATTGATGACCCCGTAGAGCTTTATTGGTTAACCGGTGGAAGGCAAAATGGCATGATTTTAATTGGATCAAAAGATTCTGGTATAGAAAATACACATTGGGTCAAGAGGTCTTTAGATCGGGCAAAGTTTGAATCTGGAGGAGATGATAGTCCCGATCCTGTGGTATTACAACCAAGAATGGTAGATTTAGCTGATAAAATTATAGATAAAGGAGGGGTTGAAAAACCCGCACTACTCGAAGGGAAGATTCCACATGATCGATGGAAATTCATTAACCAAAAATTGAGTATGCTGGATGGAGAATCTAAAGATTGTACCAATGTAATGTATGAATTGAGAGAAATAAAATCTGAATGGGAAATCAAAATGCTCAGAGAAAGTGGAGAAATAAACAGAACTATGTTTGAGACAATAAAAGAAAATGGAGGTTTAGGAAAAACAGAATTGGAGATGGCCTCTGATGCAGATCGAGTCAGTAGAAAGGCTGGTTTTGGTGGAAGAATAAGGATGAGGAAATGGCCAATGGACTGCGATAGAGTAGTAATTGTTGCTGGTAATTCAGGCTCTATTCCATCATATTTTGATTCGGCAATAGGAGGAGTTGGAGCGAGTCCAATATCCTCATTAGGTTCTGGGCATGCAAGAGTAGAGGCAAATTCACCAGTTACCGTTGATATTGTACATTTACACAGAGGATATGTTTCAGATTGTACACGTATGTTCAGTGCTGGAAAACTTAGTAATGAATGGATGGAAAGATTAGATGATATGGTAGAAATAAGAAATAAAGTGGTTTCAAGTTTAGGATCTGGGGATACATGCTCAAAATCATGGGAAATCGGAAGTGAACTAGCAAAAGAAATGGGTTATGAAAATAATCTAATGGGTATTTTACCAGATAAATCGAATTTCTTAGGTCACTCGGTAGGCTTGGAATTAGATGAAACTCCAGTAATTGCTAAGGGTTTCGATAGACCACTAAATCCTGGTGGAACGATGGCAATTGAGCCAAAAGTAATCTATGAAAATGGTTGCATAGGAACTGAAGATACATTCGTTAAAACAAGAAATGGTATGGAATACTTAACAATGGGAGATAAATTCCCTTTCATTACAGATTGGAATTGATACTAAGTAACATACTAATTCTTATGCCCTGTGCGCTATAATGTGTCTCAGTCCTCCAGTGCGGTTGAAAGAAGACTTGCAAAGATTCTAAGAAATAGGAAAGAACCACATGGTAAATTTTTGAAGAATAAGGAAATATTGAAAGGAGTTGAAATTAGTGAAGGGGGGATTGTCGAGCTTTGGATTACTCCAACTCATCCTTACTGTCCTTGTTGTGTAAATGATTTGATAGAATTACGTAATGAAGTTAAGGAAACAAAAGGAGTTCTAGCCTGCCATATTGAAATTGTTGGTATTCCACAAGCAAAAAGATGGACTGCAGCAATAAATGAGTAATATTACTCTTTATCACGTTTCCATCTCTTAGATTTTCTTTCATTAACTTCAAGAATCTTTGATTTGACTCGTCGGGAAAGCCACCAAATGGCAAATGATAATGCTAATACATCAAAGATCAGAAGAAATATTAATTCATTATTATTCCAGTCTACCATTTTAAGCCCTCAAATCGGTGGAATAACATCGATATCACAAGAGCCTTGTGAAATCATACAACAAGATAGTATTCCAGAATCTTCTATTAAGAACTCGTCTAAACCGGGGGGTAAAGGATCAGGATATTCAATATCTCCAGCAATTAATCTAACCAGACAGGTACCACAATTTCCAGAGGTACAGTTTCTAGGTATATCTATACCAATCCTGTCTGCAACATCGACAATAAAATCTCCTTCATTTATTTCTTCAGAACCTAATAGCAAACCTCCACGAAAGAAACGGATGATTGCCATGATTGCCCCAATGAGGAGGATTTATTCAAACCATCTAATAAATAATGTAAAATTTGGGATACTAACGATCTTCCCAGCGAGTCCAACGCCCTGTTTGTTTGTTGAAATATAGGCCTGCTTTTTTCATCCACTTATTGAATTTAGTTGCACCTGCACCTGTTGCAAGAATAAATTCTTCTCTATGTTCCTGAGCCTGAATATATCCTTTAGCTGCAATAGTCTGGTCAATCCAATCTTCTATACTCATTAATCCACCTGATAATTTACTTGCTTCTACAGCAGCTTCAAGTTCTGCAACCGATGCTCCAGTAGACTCGAGATCTCTCTTTATCAAATCGTCAACACTAAGAGTTTCAGATTTCTTAGGTGGCTGATATACTTTCAATCTTGGACCCTTCTTTGGATCAATCTGAATCCTATCGCCATTTACTAACTTATCTTCTACGACTTGAGCCATTGGTGCTCTGAATTCTTTCTCACAATCCCAACAGATTAACATAAAGTCAGTCATATCTTCCATTACGTTACCTCCTCTGGGGTCCATCTCTTCACCACACTCAGGACAAGCATGCATGCACAATACAGGAGCTATCTTTCTACGGAAGTCGACTATATCTTGAGGTGTTCCTGATAAATCCAATAATTCATGATCTCGAGCCGCCTCAAGGCCACGTGTCTCTAATTGGTCTCTAAGTTTAGTTCTCTGTTCATCCTTACCTTCTTCATCAAAAGTATTCTCTAATTTGACTATTAGTTCTACAGTCTTACCTAATCGATTCATAACTAGCTTCTTTTCACGGAATTGCTCAACTTTAGCAATCCTTAACTGCTCTTTCTTCTCTAATAATTCTGCATGAAGATCTTTCTGTTCTCTCTTGAATCTCTGCTCTTCAATTTTATCAACTTTCTTCTTACCGCCAGAATCTGATAGTACATCAGCCAAATACCTCTGCTTCGCAGAAGCACGGGGGCCTGATTTAACAGAATCAAGAACAGAAGTAGCTATTTCTTTCTTCAATCCATAATTATTAGTTAGAGTTTCAACATCTAAGGTTTTCAGATCCCCAACTTTAATCCCACCATCAGATAGGATTTGGGCAGTTTTTTCATCTATACCTCGACGCAATAATGCGAGATAGGTATCTTTTTTTGCCATAACAAAACCTCTTGCGCGAATCTTGCCATTGGCTTCGCAGTAAACGGCCGAATCATGGGTATGCTATCAAGTCACGGTCAGAATTGTCTCAATCACTCATCATAAGTGGATATTCTATTGGCAATTATTGCCCATTCTTCTGGTTCAAACATATCCGGTCTATTATCTAGCCATCCTTTAGAGAATCCATCGGGAGGATTTTCAATTAAATCTTCAACTGCAGATTTCCATCGAGATTTATGCCAGCCAGTAATCCTACTAATTCTACGAGGAGTTTTAGATAATAGTGTCTTAACTTTCTTCCTACGACTGGAAAAACAATGTTGCGTAATTATTCTAAACATCTTACGATTGATTTTACCATTCTCAATAGAACGATCTACTGGAACCAGGATAACGAGTCTTGAGTTCACTCTTGGAGCGGGACTGAAGGCACCTCCTGGTACTTTTTTATCTAATTTAACGTCAAAATCTAACCACAACGATAGACCTAATGGGCTTAATGAACCAAAATGTTCCATTGACATTCTTTCTGCAAATTCATCTTGTACTAGTATTACTACTGTCTTTAATGGACTCCTGTGGTGATATTGTTGTATTAAATCAAGAACAGGGCTAGATATTTGGTAAGGTAAATTAGCAATAATATGAGAAAGATTACCAGGCCATTTAACTTGAAGAACATCTCCATGGATAATCTCTAGTCTTCCATTAGCATTTCCAAAGATTCTTTGTAAGTGTAAAATAGCTTCTCTGTCTATTTCAATTCCAGTTACAGAAGAACCACTTCTGAGTAAAGATAATGTCAAAGAGCCCGGACCAGGTCCGATTTCAAGTACCTTAGATTCTGAATTTAATGGGAAGCCTTGCTCTTGACAAATCTCAATAGAACGAGAGATGATATCTTGATCCAGAAGAAAATGTTGTCCCAGAGATTTATCAGGAATAATATGGTCTCTAAGCAAATCGACTAACAATCTAGGGTCTAAATCGTCCATAGTAATTCCAAATTAATTAGATGAACGGATAAGATGATCCAAGATACTTCGATTGTTTAGTGGGTCCTCGATTTCAATTAGATATCTTTCAGCCAACAATCTTACAGAATCAATTTCACAGGCTTCATCAACCTCAGAAAATTCCATCCAACCGGCCATTCCACGAGATTGGACCATTTTCTGAGCCTTGGATTTGCCAATTCCCGGAAGAAGTTGGAAAGCATGTACTTTCAAAGAAATATTATTCGCACGATTATAAAAACCGAGATGAATTTCTGAATTATCTTTTATTGCACCTATTAATTCATCTAGAATAATGTCTTCACTATTAGTTGATAAGTCTCGATAACGAAGCAATGATAGGGGACCCACCTTATTTTCTTCAATAATTAGTCTCGAGCCCCCGGTTATTCCTTCTTTGTCAATCACCCTAGCTCGTACTAGATATAGAGACGGTTCTGTTAATGCATGTACTTCGTGGCCTACAGGTCTCCTTTCAGAAATATCTAAAATTCTCAAGTGAGTTTCGCCAGAAAAAATCGATGAAGGACCATCTCCGGCATCAGAGGGCGAGTTCGCATACATGATTTTCAACCACCTGAGACAGGTCTTTATTCAAGAATTAATTCATTAAAACTACTATTTTCACTCAAAGTACGTGCTGTCTTATTACAGTGATGATTTCTTCAACTTCAGATGTATCCATTGCAATTCTCTTACTTGAGATTATTACTCTAACTCCTTTGACATTCAAAGGTGTCAACTCAGCTAACTTTGAACAGATTTCTGGAAACTGAGATAATTTCTCATTTTCAGAAAGAGCTTTGTAAAGTGCGACGAATACTTTCGGATCTGTCTTAGAACCTCCTCTGTTAGTAGATGCTGCCCATTCTGCATGTTGTAAAGCCATTATTTGTTCATAAGATAAATCTCCGCGCCTTTCTCTTGCGTCTGATAAAAGCTCGCGTACTGTAGCAAAATCTACAAATTCTTTTTCGGTCATAAAAATCATTCCTTGATTGGTTTAAGATGCTCAGGACGAGCAACTACTGTCTTTTTCATATTGCCATCTTTAAAGTTAACAACATAGGCACGCCCTTGTTTACCTGCAATAGTTCCTGTACGGCCCTGAAATCTACGATGAGGCATTCCTTTGTGCTGAGCACCATCCAAAACAATAGCAACTCTATCTCCTTCTTCATAGGGATGCATTACTCTATTAATGAAAACTCGACCCTTGTCACGCTTACTTTTCTTAAGAATAGACCGTGTTCCTTGACGTTGTCCATGTGTTCTTGTCACCATGATATCACCTTACAGACCGTAGGTCTTGGAAGCGGTCGACCTAACTCGTATTCTTAAGTACTCGGATTTAACTTAACTACTCATTCATAGTGAATATCTTCAACATCAAGCCAAATTACGGTACATTCTTTATCTCCTAATACACTACTTACTGAAGGAACTGTTCTACCTTCATCTGAATGTACTAATTCCTTAACATACGTTCCAGCCTCACAACGAACGAAGAACTGCACTTCATCTTCTTCTACTATGATATCTGAAAGTTCAATTACCTTTCTCTTACGAGTTTTTGCTGCTCTACGATGAGAAACTCGTTGAGGGGTTTCTTGAGATAAAGTAACTCCTGAAAGTGTTGATATCGCCGCAATTACTGTTTCTTGATCTGGGATTTCATCAACTCTGAATCTTATTGTATATGATTTTTCAGAACGACTTTCTTTCACCTTTACAACTTCCGATCGATTAGACCATCTTAGACTATTAATCTCAATCTTTTCTTTTGCATTCTGATTAACGATATTTTGTATTTCTTCTAAGTCTATTTTTCTAGTCCCTGGTTTTTTAATCTCGATAACAAAGGGACGGCCCTTTCCTAAACATCGAACATCAATATCTTCTCTACCCATTCCATGAAATGAGGTGTCTTCAGCATCTAATGCAATACGGATGGGTTCTCCAATCAAATCTTGAACAGATTCCAAATATTGTAATCCAGTATAATTACATGATTCACATCCACCAGAACGTCCCCTACAAGCCCTACAAGGCCATCGAGTCTGTGGAAGCTCTCGAATTAATTTACGATACCTTCCGTAAAAGAATACTGGCCTAACGTCTACATCGACCTTGAGAGTTAAACCATCTACAAGAATCATTAGATCCGGCCTTTCTTTTACAAAACTAACATCTTTAACCTTCAAGGATAATTTTTCTTGAATTTCTCTAACAAAAGATGGTTTCAAGGGTGCAGAACCTGGAGAGCCATGTCTCGATCTAATCTTATCTTCCTCATCTACTAGATCTTTTGGTAGATGTATGCCAAGTTGAATTGTTGAATGTTCAACCGTACCTATCTTTTCAATTATTCTTGTAACAATATTATCTACATCATCGAATAAATCTTCACACATTGGACATAAATCATTTTTCAGTGAAGATTCTAATTCGGGATTGTTCTGAAATGCCTCTTTACGTATTTCTTTACCGCCTTCCGAACCTTTCGAAACAGTACGTCTACCGGCTAGTCTCTGAACACAAAAGTCACAACATCCTATACGAATAATATGCTCAATTCCTAGTGGCGCTGGACAGGGGGGTGCATCCCAATTTATAGTAGCACCTTCAAAATCAAAATCATCTCCATCAAACCATTCCTCATCTGGCTCAGAAATTATATCGGTTTTTTCTTCTAAATCAATAACTGAATTCCCATAACTTGCATCAGCATACAATGCCCATGAATCATCTTCGATATCATCTTCATGATTTTCTTCTTTCATATTTACCACAGCCGGAAAACGGGGGCGACCCGTACATTCGACAACATAGCGCGAATGTGAATTACATTTCAGGACTTCGGAAGATAGATTCTATTCTAATAGCTCGCCCAATTCCTCTGAAACTTTCCTTAGATGTACAAAAGAATGTATACCAGATGAGCAACCAGTAGGCCATTCAAATCGAATGCCATATCTACCTACAAGCTCAACTTTCGGTTTCTCTAACATTAATCGAGATATTTCTTCCTCTAACTCAATAATCCTCTGCTTATTTTCCTGTCTAGGTTTACACTTAGCACATTGGCATCGAGATCTAATAGATAAATAACTCAATTTGTATGAAGCTCCGTCATCAAACCTCAGTGTACAATCTTCATCACTCCGTTCTAAATCAGTAAGTATATTGCCATCGCCCATAATGTTTCGGAAGAGGTTTCATGCTTCAATATAAGGGATAGAAAAATACTATTTTTAGAGTGCTCGAGAAACACCCATTCATAATCTATGTACATTTCAGAGGACCATGGTTTTGTTCAGCAAGGAGAAGGCTGACAGTAAAATTTCCATTTCAGAGGCATATCAAATCTGTGAAGATATTACTCGTTCAGCATCAACTTCTTTCCTAAGATCTTTCAAATCACTACCTAATGAAAAAAGGTCTTCTGTACATGCTTTGTACGCTTTTTGTAGAAAAGTTGACGATATTGTTGATGGAGATTGGCTACCAAATCTGTCAGTTTTAGAGAATGAAGAAAAGCAGAATCTAAATGAAAGAGCAGAATACAGAGCAATTGCTTTGGGTATAGAAAGAATGAGTGAACCATCAAATAGTGACAAAAACCATTTCCAAAGAGTGAGAGCACTACTTTGGTTCAGAGATAATCTTGAAAAAATAGAAGCTGGAGAAGACGTAAATCATCCTATATTTATCGCTCTAAAAGATACGTTAGAAAAGTTCCCAATAAGAATCTCGGATTTAAAATTATTAATAGAAGGAATGGAAGATGATCTATATCCAACAAATTATCAAAGTTTTGAAGATTTGAGAAGTTATTGTTTCAAAGTTGCATCGACAGTTGGTTTAAGTTTAATCGAGATATATGGATATACTGATCCCGATGCAAGAGAGTATGCAGAAGAAATGGGAATATTCTTGCAAATGGTAAATGTATTACGAGATATTCAAGAAGATAGAGAAAGAGGTAGACTATACCTACCCACAGATGAATTGAAAATGTTCGACATTAAACCCGAAGAAATAGAAAATGTCAATTTAGCCAGTAGTAGAAAATGGAAAAAATTCATGAAGCATTATATCAGTAGAACAAAAACTCATAGAAATATTGCATTAAATTTAATTCCACTTGTAGAGAAAAATTCAAGAAGAAATCCTCACATGATGTGTGCTGTATATTCAAGTATTATATCTGAGGCAGAGAGAAGAAACGGAGATGTTCTCTCAAAAAGACTGCAGTTAGGATTTATGAGAAAAATAGGATTTGCATTGTCTGCTCTCGGTTTATGGTCTATTTCTGCTAGAAAATAAAATTATTTTCTAACTAAAACTATGCTCATTAACAATCCAATTGGCATTAACATTACACCAAAAAATACTGAAATGGTTAATTTCCATTTTTCACATTTTGAATCTATGCACCTCTTCCATATCCACCTTGTTACAAAAATATCTCCAGCAACCATATGAGACCAAGCTGCAGATGCTCCTGCCTTTGTTCCAAGAAGATCAGCAAGGCTCTGTAATGCTATATTGGGGTTCATTGCGTCAATAAATAGATCAATTAGACCAGAAATATCTGAAAGAGATACAGAATACCAAATTAATATCGGACCAAGAAAGAACCAAGGACCTTGCATAAGTTGATGTGTTTTTTCATGATTTGGATAAAGTAACATTGCAATCCAAAATGGGCCAATCCAAATTGTTGATAAAAAGAATGATAAATCGTACAAATCCATTGTTTGAACCTCATTTAATCAAACTTTTAATCTCTTCGAGAACATCTAGAGTTGGCCAATATGTCTTAGAGGTCCATATTATCTCTCCAAGAGGATTCATTATCTGAAGAGTTGGTGTAGATGGATTGCCAAATGAATTATAGAACCCAGAAGTACTTTCATAGCCAGTATCAAGATCATAAACAATGGTTTCTTCAGAAGGTAGTACCAAAGGCCAATGTACTGGATTACTGGAATTCTGATGATTGCCATAAACTTCTTCCACGTAAGATTGAGATTCAAAAGAAGAATATCTGTGAATACTGAGTATTGATGAATTACTAATATTACCATTTTCAACCTCGTCCACTAAGATATCTGTCCAAGAATGACAACCCATACATCCAGCAGCAACCCAGAGCATCAAAACAGGCCCGTCAGATACATATTCTTCAAGAACAAAATTTGTAATGTTAGATGAACCGTTCATTATGGGGGCTGAGAATGATAATCTTTCAGGAAGATCATTCGTTGAATCTTCACTAATAACTGATGGATTTTCAGAGATACATCCAGAAAGTGCGCTGGAAACCACAATAAAGAAGATAAATATTGAAGATTTCATAACTATGCCACTAATTTATTTGCTAATTTTGGCTTCTTCAAGTCTCCAAACCAAATATCAATTCCGTTCCAATCAGGCTCTATACCTAAATCTGAGAGTATCAGTTTACTGGTAATTCTTCCACTCTCATAGATTGTAGGAAGTCCACTTCCAGGATGTGTACCTCCGCCGACAAGGAATAAATTATTGAATTCTTCGAATCTATTTTGAGGACGGCGCCATAGCATTTGATCTAATGAATGAGCTAAATTAAAAACTGCTCCACGATAAATATCGGAAGAATTCCAATCATCTGGAGTAACTATTGTTTTAGAGACAATTGAGTCTCTTACATTTTCAAATCCAAGCTTACTTTCCATCATATCAAGTATGATTTCACTGTACTCATCCTTAATATCATCCCATACAATACTTTCATCTGTATTTGGAACTGGTACTAAAACATAGAGTGTAGATTGTCCTGGGGGTGCTAAACTAGAATCAGTCACACAAGCATTCTGAACATACAAAGATGGATCTTCCCAAGTGATTTTATGGTTAGTGATATCTCTCAGATTTTCTTCATATTTTTTAGATGCATAAATCTGATGATGGGGTTGATCATACTGCTTATCAATTCCTAGATAGAGCATAAATGTGGAGCAAGAGTATCCTTTATTTTCTAATTTTTTATTTGACCAACGCTTCCTCTTTTCATTGGGTACCAATGTTGACATTGCATGAGCGAAATCAGCATTCAAAACTACCTTTTTCGCTCTATATTCTCCATTATTTGTCTTTACTCCAACCACTGTTTTATTATCAAAAATTAATTCTTCAACCTCTGTTTCGAGTTTTATATCAACACCAAGTTCAATGGCTATCTCAGACATCCTCTTCGAAATTGATCCGAGACCTCCTTTAGCATGGAATATACCATGTTCATATTCCAAAAATGCCAATATTGTAAATAAAGATGGGGCATGGAAAGGACTCATTCCAAGATATTTTGTTTGGAAAGACATCGCTAACCTGACCCTCTCATCATCAAAAAGTCTAGATAAATCACTTGCAACTGATGCCCATGGCTTCAATATTGTTGCAACTTTAAGAGCTCTTTTGGATAATAAATCTGAAGGGCCTTTCCAAGGAGTTTGTAGACAAATCCTAGAGAAATCTAATTTCTTCCTGTTTTCTAAGACATACTTCTCAAAACCCTTAGCATTCTTATCTCCGGATAATTCTCTAATCCTCTCTGTCATTTCATCAAGATTTGAAGTGGCATCTATAGAACCACCAGCACCGAAAGTTAATCTGTACGAAGGATCAAGAGGGATCAAGCCTAACTCTTTGTGAGCATCTCTACCAATCGCCTGAAATATTTCTTCAATAACTTCCGGATAATGAAAAAAGGTTGGACCTCTATCGAATTTAAATCCATCCATTTCTACAATTTTGGTTCTTCCACCAACAGATGAAGATTTTTCTAACATTGTTACTTTGACACCCGAATGAGCCAATAAAAGTGCTGAAACTAATCCTCCTGGACCTGCTCCTACAATCAAAACATCCTGCGAATCGTCTGCACCCATACCACTCCCAACACAATGATAGATATAAAAAAGCGTTTTTAAATTTCTATTTATTCTAATTCACAAAACGATACTTAATATACATCAATTAGAAATTGTATTTCCTGCAAATACATCTATTAAATAGCAAAAAATATAGCGTCCTCAACTATGCACAAGAGAAACGCATTGATCGCCCTAATAATGACCGCCTGTCTGATGACAATGCCAATTGCAATGGCAGATTCAAACGACGATATCCCAACTAACGCAACTAATACTGGAGTGCATGATTCTCTCGTTGCTGCTCTGGCGCAAGTTGATTTAGTGACAACACTACAAGGTCAAGGACCATTCACAGTGTTTGCTCCTACAGATCAAGCATTTGCTGATGCCGGAATCGATTTGTCAACATTCGATACAGATGAAGAAAATGCTACATTGGTAGATATTTTGTTGTATCATGTTTATTCAGGCGCTGTTTATGCATCTGATGTAACAGATGGTCTAGTAGTAGAAATGGTAAATGGCGACAATGCAATGTTTACAGTAACGGATGGAACTGTAATGATTGAAGATGCTACTGTAACATCAGCTGATGTTATGGCTTCGAATGGCGTGATTCATGTTATCGACAAAGTACTAATGCCACCAGTTCCTTACACAGGTATTGGAATTTGTTACAATACAGCTACACACATGATAGTTGCAGGTGCTTCAATGGAAGAATGTGGAGCTTACATGTATTTGGAAAATTACAGCATGGGTGGACAGGAATTCACTGGATGTTACAATACTATAACACACGCTATGGCAGATACTACTCAACAAATCTGTGAATCATACGTATGGACTCCTCCAGTAGATATTGCAACAACTGCAATGACCACAGGAATTCACAATTCCTTAGTTGGTGCGTTGTCAATTTCCGGATTGGTTACTACATTACAAGGTGATGGACCGTTCACAGTTTTTGCTCCAAGTGATCAAGCATTTGCTGATGCAGGAATAGATTTGGCAGCTTTCACTACTGATGAAGATATTGCTACTTTAACCGATATACTACTGTATCACGTATACTCTGGTGCTGTAAATGCTGCTGATGTGACAGATGGTCTAACAGTTGCAATGGTTAACGGAGACGATGCTTCATTCACTGTAAGTGATGGAACTGTAATGGTTGGAGATGCAACTGTTGTACTGGCTGACGTACCGGCTTCAAATGGAGTCATACACGTTATCGATAAAGTACTAATGCCTCCTGTACCAATTACTGAAGCAGACGGAGACATATGTTACAATATAGCAACACATACTATTTCTGCTGGAGCATCTTTCACAGAATGTATGTCATACATGTACGTTGTAGATTATGAGATGGCAGGGCAAACATTCACAGGTTGCTATAACACAGTTACACACCAATTATCAGATGTTTCTGAAGATGTCTGTGGATCTTACATGTGGACTCCAGCTGTTGATATTGCAATGACTGCATCAGCAACTACAATTCACAACTCGTTGGTTGCTGCACTAACACAAGCAGAACTGGTTACTACATTACAAGGTGATGGACCGTTCACAGTTTTTGCTCCAAGTGATCAAGCATTCGCTGATGCTGGTATCGATTTAGATGCTTTTACAACTGATGAAGAAATTGCTACACTAACTGATATTCTACTTTACCACGTTTATTCAGGAGCGGTCAATGCTGCTGATGTAACTGATGGATTAACTGTTGCAATGGTTAATGGAGATGATGCTTCATTCACTGTAAGTGATGGAACTGTAATGGTAGGAGATGCAACTGTAACATTGGCTGATGTACCAGCTTCTAATGGTGTGATTCATGTAATTGACAAGGTATTGATGCCACCTGCTGACGAACCTGCTATACCTGAAGGATGTGACTACGTTATCGGGCTAACCGAAGATGGAATGGCTTTCGATAATGAAGAGCTAAGCATTGATGTTGGTCAAACTGTTTGCTGGATTTGGACTGATGCTGCTATGGCTCACAACGTTGCTGAAATTAGAGCAGAAGGCGATACTACAAGAGATGTCGCTGGTGAGTACAGTGGTGCTGCTGTTACAACAATCGATTATCGTCTAACCTTTGATGAAGATGAAACATTCTACTACATCTGTGAACCTCATGCTGGAATGGGAATGGATGGAAAAGTGATTGTTGGAACAGGTATAAGCGAGACACCTACAACAGTAGTGGAATCTGACGACAATACTCCTGGATTTACAGCGGGTATTGCTGCAATAGCACTAGTCAGTGCATTGGTTGTCGCAGGCTCACGCCGTAGATAATCGGACTTCGACCCACCCGTCGAGCTCTCTCGTCTCGTGGACGACGAGAGGGCTCGGCCTCCTTAGGGAGCCAAGAAATCGTCCATAAAGAGGGAAAAGAGGAAATGGAGACCATTCCTTTACTTCGCCATTATTTAGATCATAACGACTTTGATGCAGAGGGCAAGTAATACAGTCATCTTTGACTTTTCCTCCATAGGCTAAAGGCCATGCCATATGTCTACAAAGTGCATCTGTTGCATGAATCTTAGATTCTTCTCTAAGTAACATAATGCTTCTAAGACCTATGTTTCGCATCTTTTTTTTGCCTAATTTTAGTTTTTCACTTCGAATAACTTGGTGCCAATTATCGTCCTCTATTGGTAATTTCATAACAATTCAAGTCATGAGGTGACATTTGAATGTCTGTAATAAATTAGAATAAATCAGCTGTTTATTTTAAGTTGGTCAAACCACCATCAACAGAAATAATATCTCCAGTCATCCATTCAGGAGCACTACCGATTAACCACTCAGCCACCGAAGCAATATCGTCTGCATTTCCTATATTACCTACTGGATGCATATCTTCGCTAATCTTTCTACTTTGTTCACTAGCTAACAAATGAGATGATAGTGGAGTATCTACTAATCCAGGAGAAATTACATTAACTCTAATTCCACGTTTTGCGTAATCAGATGCTGCTGCTCGAGCTAAGCCTTCAACTCCAGCCTTAGCAGCAGAAATTGCTGCATGATTAGGCATACCAAGTGAAGCTGCTGCTGATGAAAAAAGTACAATCCTACCTCCATTTCCTCTCATCATTATCTTCGCAGTGGCCCTAATCACATTAAATGAAGTTACTAAATTTTGATTAATGGTATCCATGAATTGTTCGGAACTAGTTGCATGTAATGGTCGAAGAAATATTGACCCTACGGAGTTAACTACGGCATCTAATGAACCATATTTTTCATTAATCTCTTTTGCCTTCTCTTGCACATCATCAGCATTTGTTGCGTCAACAATTAGACTTTCAATAGATTTTCCATTAGAAACTAGATTTAATTTTTCTATATCTCTAGCACTTATTATAACCTTCCATCCATTATTTGACATACGTCTAGCAATGTTAGAACCTATTCCACCAGATCCACCTATTATCCATACAACTTTATTATCAATTTCAGACATTTTTTACACCTTAATTTCACTAATCTTCTGCTCTAAATTGAGACCTAATCGGAATTCTTCAAGATAAGGACCCATAGATTCTATTAATTTTACATCAGGGTGAGTGCGGAGAACTAACCCATCTAGATACATTAATGCACGAATAATTGGAAATGCTTCTTCGCCAAAATCTGCTCCAGCTTTCTCTACAGCTGCTTGGACTGTTTGCATCATTATTCTAGTCAAACTTTTTTCACCTACTGATTGATTTTCAAAACCATCGTAAATCTTATTCATTTCTTTGTAATAATTTTCTAAGTTATTGGTGGTCAATGGAGAATCGGATAAGCCAAGAAGCGAATCAAAAGCTAATTTGAAGTTATTTGCAGATAAATGTTCAAAGAACTGGAATAAGGATAAATTTACTTTAGAAGGGGCATGACATATTGCTCCATTATCAATAAAAACAAATTTACCATCATTGTCTATGATACAATTTCCTGGGTGTAAGTCTCCATGAAAAGTACCAATTCCAAATAAATAAGCTCCATGAATCCTGAATAACTGTAATAATGTATCCCAAGAAAGAGATTTGTCTTCGATACCGTCCTCTAATGATTTCCCTTCAATAAATTCGGAAACTAATACATCTTCATTAGATAAAGAAGACCAATATTTAGGAAATCTTAGCATATCCATAGAGAAATTTTTAGATATTTCATGTTTTATTTCATCTAACTCTTCAGCACCTCTAATCTCATTACGTAAATCGAGTTCTCTAGTTGTATAATCTGCAACATGATTGAGTAGGGCTACAGGATTACCAACTCTTCGAAGTTTTCTATTGAAGAATAAGAAAATTCTTAACCATCTTCTCATTCTTTCAACATCTCTTCTAAATGTTTTAGAATTTTGATTTTTAATTATCTTGACAACTACTTCTTCACCTGTTTTTAGTTTACCTCGATGTACTTGTCCAACCGATGCAGCGGCCAGAGGTACTTTCTCGATTTTGTCGAATGCTTCAAAGAAACCTTCAGGCGCCCTAGATTCAAGATTAGCAAATACATCTTCAGTAGGTATACTGGCTGCATGCTGATATAATTGTTGTAATTGCCTACATTTTTCGACACCGATTAAATCTGAACGAAGTGCAAATATCTGAGCTAATTTAACTGAGAGGAGGCCTTGTTTCTGTATCCAGTCCAAATCAGCTGGTTTTTTCTTCAAGATCTCACGCATGAAGAATAGGAATGTCAGTAAACGCACATAACTTAGTAAGCACTAACTAATATAATGGGTCGTATCAATCCATAACAAAAAGATATCACGAATCAGACTTCAAATATATCCATCATTAACAGCAACTATCTTCTTTACTATCTTGAGCACAGAAGCAAGTCTTAGTCGGAATTATGTCTGCACGAGCACTTCTTTCTTCGAATTGAGCAGTTACTTTCTCTAATTCTCCTGAAGTATCTCCTTTTGCCTCTAGACATAACTTAAGTCCTAAAAGACCCCACATATTATCCTTCCAAAGATCAATATCTGCTCTATAGACTGACTCTGCTTCATCGACTTCCCCTTGTTCAAGAAGTAAAGCACCTAGAATATGACGCACAGGTTGCATCTGACCCCATGGTTCGTTATATGCAAGATTCAATGAAAGGTCGACTCCACGACGTAGGTGGTCAAATGCTAAACTAAAATCTGCATCTTCACCTTTTTCTTTCGCAAGATATTGTCTCCTATATTCTATTTCTCCGTCTAATATTGCATCATTTACTAAAAGAATACAAGGACCCTCACTAGCTTCTTGATACATCAAATTATTATGAAGTACTCGTCCTGCCAGAGCAGGGTTTTGTAATGCTTCCTTGAATAATACTTGTTCAGCCTCTGCTTCAGGCACCATTCCCATTGATGCATAAGCGACTCCTCTAGCGTAATGCTGAGTAGCTATCGCCGCAGGGAAAACATCTCTGTCTGTGTGTAATGGTTCATTGAGTATCTCATCCCATTTACCGAATCTAATCATCACATGCCAAGGCATTGTAACATATGATTCAAGGAAAATAGCACCCATAGGAATAACACCTGCTAACATAAATTGTACACCTGAATCTGCATCACCTGCTGGCAATGTATCAACAGCTTTACGTGCATACTTTAGAGCAGTTTCATATTGACCATCGAACATTGCACACCAAACAACGAAATGATGATTATGCATTCTATAAAATTTATAAAACTGTGATTCATTTCCTGTAATCTCAACGTATCTATCATCCGCTTCAACAGCAGCAATATTGCATTCTATAGCTTCTTTCCACTGTCCAACCCAAGCATCGATATGAGATGGCATATGAACTAAGTGTCCTAATCCTGGCATTCTTGTACGAAGCACATCAGCTGCAGGAAGGGCTCTTTCAGGGAATGGAGATAGTTCCAGTGCGTGACAGTATAGATGACAAAGAGCAGGATGAACTTTTGCTTCATCACTACTTTCGAATGCATCCTCTAGAACTTTCACCAGAAGCAGCGTATTTTCATCAGCAGGAGTTATTTCTCCGGTCTTTGTGTTCTTATCCCAAAGTTGCCATGCTTTCAAATTCATTAATGCCTCAACATAAATCGCAGTAACATCCAAATTTCCTTCATACTTCTCATAAAGAGGAGCCATCGCGTCCGCGAAAGCAATATTCAATTCGGGGCTATTACCCATGTTTAGAACCGAAGGATCTGCGGCATCTCTTGCTTCCTCAGAGTGACGCTTTGCAAGAGCATTGATTAGATCTCGTTCTAATTCAGTTACGTTATTTACAAGAGATACTGCTTGTTGGATTGGGTCATGACCGGACCCCAATCCTGGAGTCCAATTATAATTTGAAGAAAGACAGTATGCAATACCCCACCACGCCATAGCACAATCGGGATCTAATTCAGTACACTTTTGAAAACAAGAAATTGCTTCTTCATGATTGTAATTTAGCATGTGTCCATATGCTAAGACAAACATTTTCCGAGTTTCGTCATTTTTGCAAGTTAAGTCGTTCGCAAAGGAATAATTTGATGATTTTCCAAAGTCATAGTCGTCAGGCTGTAATATCATAATTTAAATCGGAAGGGGTTTAGAGTATAATTGATACCCCTATAGTTTATATCAGTTGAGAAATTAATTCATCATTATCTCATATCTACTGTGGAATTGAGTTGTAGAGTCTCCAGCAATCCTATTAATCTCTATCCCATCTCTTGATTCATATCTAGACATTATTGCTCCCTCAATAATTCCATCATCTAGAGCCCAAAGCGGTAGACTATCTTCAGATATTTTTTGTTCTAGATTAACTTCAATGTGGAAAACAGGGTCAATATCATAAGTTAATTTTCCTAGGCCCGAATATTCCCACCAATCCATTATTTCATTAAGATATTCAACATCTCCATTAATATCTTTCATTGAAAAAGATAGCTCTTCTCCAATTCTAATACCTACTTGTCTTAATAATGTTTCAATATCAATCCCGAAAGCAGCAAGACTTTGCACTCCACCAGTTTCTAATTTTTTCCTTGCATGATTAATTTCCATACCAGCGTTAAGAATTGATTCAGGATCGAAAGGAGTATCTTCAGTTGGTAAATCATCATTTACATCAAGAATTTCTCTTATTCTCTCCAAAAATGATCCCCCCTCAAAAGTCAATCTCAGAGGATCTACTATTCTATTTTCCGTATACCTTTTCGAAGCAGAATCGAGAGGTACCCCTTCTGACCAGATTGATTCAACAAGATTGGCCCAAGAGTTGGAGAAATCTGGAGATTCTATGACTAGGGCGGCATCTTCTTTGCCTCTTCCTACCGGATTCTCTTCCATGTTCAAATACTGTATGGTCTCAAGATTATCCATCAAAGCACCTTGTGCTTCCAAATTGTCAGTATGTCGCACTTCGATTAATTCATGTAATTCCCCGTAGAACCGTAAAGTACGACGATCTAACTGTCCGATTACACGGATATTAATTCCTCTATTTGCGGCATTATTCACAGCCGTAATTGCTGGACTTCGACATAGGTGAAGAATACCAAATTTCCCTAATAAAAGGATTAAATTCTGATTAGAATCATCTGCCATTTTTTCAATTCTTTTCATTATGTGAGTTCGTTCTTTTAATACAGCAAACTTTGGATTTATATCTGTACTTTCTTCTACCGTATCATTGAATTTAAGAGTATTTGGATTAATCTGAACTTCTTCATATGCTTGCTCTATTCTTTGTAATTGCAGTTTTCTAATTCCAATGAGATGTTCAACTGCTTCCGTAATAGGCGGACATGAAAATCTCATTGGTCTATCAGCAGTTGTTTTGACCAGTCCAATGGCCTGTAGTTTTTCTAAAGAATTGTAGGCATCTAAACGAGTAGTTTCTAATTCTTTAGCTAATTCACTCGCCTTGAGATTAGACTTAGAAGAAAGTACTAAAACAGCTTTAATTTCCCTTTCATTAAGACCCGCGTCACTCAAGATAACTTCCCAACTCATCAGAATTCTCTCCGTTCAGTAACGTCACTCATGGCAGCTAAAATCTTAGCTACATGATTCCTGGGGCGGAACAACCAATCATAGACATAGTGGATTTTTCTATCTGGACCTATTACAAAGGATGATTTTGCTGGGAATTGTCCAAGGTATACAGGAACGCCGTACAAGTCTGCAACAGATCTACTTGGGTCCGAAAGTAGGGGGAAGGGTAATTCTAGCTCCTCTTTGAATTTCTTATGTTCAGAGGATAAATCTTGGCTAATGCCGATAATCTCTACTGGAGGAGTTAGGGAGCGAAATAAATCATATTGTTCCTTAAAGCTAAGGCATCCTCTTTTACAAGTTGGAGAACCGTCTTTTGCATAAAAGAAGACCACTTTCCATTCTCCGTCAAGATCAGAAAAATTAAATTCATTAGAATCACTATCTAATAATGTGAAGTCGGGGGCTTCCTCTCCCACTGACACTACCATACACACATCTCCTTTGATTGAGCTAAAATAGTTACTCTACATCTAATAGATGACCCATACGGGCTTTCTTGGTCTTTAGATAATCTCTATTTGATTCACATAGACCACTCATGTGAGAGACTCTATCGGATACTTCGATTCCATTATCAGTTAATCCTTTAACTTTCAAAGGATTGTTAGTCATTAGACGCACACTTTTAACTCCTTTTTTCTTCAGCATTGTTGCTGCTATTTCGTAGTCTCTAGCATCTGCAGGAAGTCCTAGAGCAAGATTGGCATCGAGTGTATCATATCCTCTATCTTGTAATGCATATGCTTGTATTTTTGCTTCCAAGCCTATTCCTCTTCCTTCTTGCCTCAGATATACAATTGCTCCTGCACCCTCATCTTGAATACGTTTCATAGACTTCTTAAGTTGTGCACCACAATCACATTTTAGTGAATGAAATGCGTCTCCAGTTAGACATTCTGAATGAATACGAACTAGTGGATTAGAGGATTCTGAAAATCCATCAACATACAGTAATGCATGTTCCATGCCTCGATCGTCAGGAGTTATTGCAATCCTAAAGTTGCCACTTTCTGTTGGTAAAAATGCATCAGATTCTACATTTCTTATTTCGGTGATTTGCGACTTTTTGACTTGTATGGTCATAAGCACGCCTCGGCTTACTCACTTATGAAGTAATGTTTGTTTAAGCCGTTTTTTGAAAACACTTGGTTATATGCTATTAAGCTGCTGAATAGTCCGATGTACCAGTTGTACTCATCATCAAAGTTGGCGGAATCCCGCGTTAGAACGATGAATGAGCAACAAATTAATCAAAATGGTAATTTCATTCTATACTGGATGACTTCATGCAGAAGATTTGCTTTCAATGCATCTCTTCAACATGCTATTTCATTATCGAATATGCTGAAAAAGCCTGTTCTAGTTGTTGAGGCAGTTTCCATAACTCACAAATTCGCGAATGATAGAATACTATCTTTCATGGTACAAGGTATAATGGATAATATTAATGATTTTAATGAAAATTCAATTTCTTATATTCCATGGGTTGAAATTAAGCAAAAAGCAGGTAGTAAGATGCTAGCTGCACTCGCTGAACAATCTTGTTGTGTTGTAATTGACGACTATCCCACATATACACCCAGTAAAATTAGAGATGCTGCTGCAAAGAATCTAAAGATTCGTGTAGATGCTGTAGATTCCAATGGTATTTTCCCAATGAAGTGGGCTGAAAAAGAGTTTACTACAGCATATTCATTCAGAAAATATGTTCAAAAGAACCTGCTTGATGCCTTTCAAACCATTCCTTTAAGAAATCCAAATCAAAATAATAATGATAATTTGACAGTAAGTCAAGAAATTATAAACGATCTAAAAAATGACTTAGGATTTGAATCGACTCCTCTAGAATGGCTTTGGAGAGTTGCAGAAGGAGGAGATGTTGGTAATCAAGCAATGGAAGAGTTTCCGATAGATCACACTGTTCCTGCAGTTATCACAACTAGAGGCGGAGTAAATGAAGCAAGAATTCGTTTACAAAAATTTCTCAATTACAAGCTAAACAAATATAGTACAGATAGAAATAATCCAGATAAGCCTGCTGTTAGTGGGCTCTCTCCTTGGCTTCATTTTGGCCATATTTCCTCGTTTGAAATTGTTTATAATGTGCTAACCAAAGAAAATTGGAGTCCAAATTCATTGAATCATGAAGATACTGGAAAAGGTACAAGAACAGGATGGTGGGGTGTTTCTGAATCCTCTTCTTCATTCCTAGATCAAATAATTACTTGGAGAGAACTTGGATTTAATTTTGCATATAATAGAGAAGACCATGCTACTGTTGAAACTATACCTAACTGGGCAAAATTATCAATGAAAGAACACATCAATGATGATAGGACAATTTACTCACTTGAAGAATTGGAAAAAGCAGAAACACATGATGAAATCTGGAATGCTGCACAAAGAGAATTGCTTAGGACTGGCCAGATGCATAATTACATGAGAATGTTGTGGGGAAAGAAAATTCTAGAGTGGTCTCCAAGTCCAGAAGTTGCTGCTGAGAATATGATTTACATTAATGATAAATGGGCGCTTGATGGAAGAGATCCAAACTCATACACAGGTATATTTTGGGTTCTCGGAAGACACGACAGAGCTTGGGGTCCAGAAAGACCGATTTTTGGAAAAGTCAGGTATATGTCCTCAGAATCTGCTTACAGAAAATTAAAATTAAAAAATTATCTTCAAAAATATGCTAAAGAAGAAACTACTACTCTAGCTAAATTCGGGTGAAAAAATGACTAATTACAAGCATGAAACTGTTGTGAATGCTGACATAGAATCTACATTTGATTGGTTTGAACATGAGGGATCATTCAGAAGATTAATGCCTCCATGGGAAGTTGCTGAAGAAGTTCGAGCAGATGACTCACTTGAAGTTGGGTCCCAGAGAGTTTTCAGATTTCCAGCACCAGGTTTGCCATTTGTTAACATGACCTGGGTTGCAGAACATACAGGATATGAAAAACCAAATTATTTCGCAGATACAATGGTAAAAGGACCTTTTTGGAAATGGGATCATGATCACTACCTAAGCGAAAAAGATGGAGTCACTACAGTAATTGATGATGTAACATATAGTGTTCCATTTGGACCACTTGGAATGTTTGTCGATAAAATGCTCGGAGGATCACTGGTCACAGGAAGAATTTCTTCCATGTTCAAAGCGAGGGAACTTAGGTTGCAAAGAGACATGCGTGAGCATAAAAAATATTCTAATGAATCTAGAAAAAAAATCTTAGTTGCTGGTTCATCTGGACTAATAGGCACGCAATTAGTTGCATTCTTAGATACTGGGGGGCATGACGTATGGAGGCTTGTCAGAAGACCGGTTAAAGAAGGAGCTAAAGAATTAAGTTGGAAGCCTGATGAAGGTATCTTAAATCCCGAGGATATAGAAGGTTTTGATGTTATTATACACCTAGGTGGTGCAGGTATTGGAGATAAAAGATGGAGCAAAAAAAGAAAGGCTTTGATAATTGATTCTCGAAAAGATAGTACGATACTACTTTCAGATACTATGAGTAAATTAGACAAAAAGCCCGAATCATTCATTGTAGCCAGTGCAGTTGGTTACTATGGTAATAGAGGAGACGAAGAATTAACGGAAGAAAGTGACCCAGGAGAAGGATTCCTTACTGATACTGTAATTCAATGGGAATCATATGCTGATTCTGCAAGAAAAGCCGGTATTAGAGTAATTAATACTAGAAATGGCATTGTACTGGCTGCAACAGGAGGAGCACTTGGACGAATGCTGCTTCCTTGGAAGTTAGGTGGAGGGGGGCCTCTTGCAGGAGGTAAGCAATGGATGTCTTGGATATCTCTTGATGACGAAATATATGCTATTCACCATTTGATGATGAATCGTGAATGTGAAGGTGCTTACAATTTGACTGCTCCCAATCCTTGTATGCAGAAAGTTTTCTCGAAGACACTTGGTAAGGTACTAAGACGCCCTGCAATAGCACCAATTCCTGGTATTTCTATGAGAATTCTATTTGGTGAGCTCGCGAAACCATTGCTAATAGAGGGACAAAGAGTTTTACCAAGAAGACTGGAAGAGTCAGGTTATGAATTTACTCACAATAATCTTGAAGATGCTTTAAGAGATTCATTAGGTAAGTGGAGATAATTTAATGAAAGATACTCATGAATATTTAGTCAATACTGAATTTCCAGAGTTTAACCTATATGATGATAGAAGAAAATTTGTTACTAAAGAAGATATTTTTGGAAAATGGAATGTGATCTTCTTTTATCCAAAAGATGAATCGCCGGGTTGTACAATTCAATCTTGTTCATTCAGAGAAAAGTATGAAGAATTTAATAAGCTAGGAGTACAAATCTTTGGTATTTCTTCTGATTCTGTATCATCACATAAAAAATTCAAAGAAAAATATAATCTTCAGTATTCTTTATTGAGTGATAAAGGCGGTATACTCATAAAAAGTTTGAAGTTGAAAAAAAATTTAGGTATTGTTAATGCGAGGGTAACAATGGTTGTTAATCCTCGAGGTATGATAACCTATGTTCATACAAGCCAATTAGGAGTTACTGGGCATGTTAAAAAAGCACTAAATGAAATTATAGCACAAGGAATAAGAATTTGAAATCTATTCAATCATCTAGATATAGGTATTTTTGTTATCATCTATTACACTAGTTGAAGTAGTATGGACAACGCGTCGGCTGTATGGCTCAAGGTACGGTCAAGTGGTTTAATCAGAAAAAAGGATATGGATTTATCGAGCAAGAAGATGGTGAGGACTTATTCGTCCATTACACTCAGGTTGAAGGAGAGATAAAAGACGGAGACTCTGTAGAGTTTGAAGTTGGAGAAGGACCTAAGGGGCCAAATGCAATTAACGTCTCAAAAACTGAATGATTATTTAAATTTCAGAATAATAATCAATAGCAGCTTCTTCAATTTCTTTACAGGCTTTTGATTCATCAATAGTTAGAGTCTTACCGTTCCGGCGTAAAGCTTCTCCCCCTACAAAAACATCTAACACTTCCCCTCCAGAATATATCATATTAGCAATGATTCTACGATTATCTCTACCAATGGGGCGCATACGAATATCATCAAGATCCCAAGTAATCCAATCTGTCGACCCTTTAGTTGCTAATTTCCATGTTTCAATAGGATCTAAAATTGTTGCATCCCAATGATCGTGTTTTTGAACTAAACTAGCGGCTTTAGATTCTGCACGCATATCAAGACTATTGTTACTTGCAGCACCATCAGTACCTAAGCGAATATCAACTCCTGCTTCTTTCATTGCAGGATATGAAAGAGTTCCTCCGCAGGCTAATTTTTGGTTAGATGTAGGGCAATGAACTGCATGTGCCTCATATTTAGCCAATATTCTCATTTCTTTTTTTGTAACCCATCCACAATGAGCACAAACAGTATTTCCGTCTGAAAAGAAATCTAATGATTCAAGGTATTCAATTGGATACATTCCAGTCAATGAATGACAATCTGCAACTTCCTTACGAGTCTCCGACGTATGAATACTCAACTTACAATTAGTTTCTTTAGAAACTTCAGATGCTTTTCTTAATGTCTCTTCGCTACAAACATAGACAGAATGTGCACCAATTCCATATGATATTCTATCTGGACGTGATGACCCATTTTTGATTAAATTCTGCATGTGTTTCAGCGCATCCCCTGAACCAGGTTTAAAATTTGGAGTTAATCCATCAGTAATTGGACCACATAATTCTGCTCTGAGACCTGATTTGGCGAGAGTTTCCCCAATCACTTCAGTATGAAAATACATATCACAGGCAAAGGTAGTTCCTGTAGATATCAATTCTGCGGCTGCTGCACGGGTTCCAATTTCAACAAATTCTGGAGTGAGAAATTTTTCTACAGGAAATATAGATTTTTCTAACCATTCCATTAACGGAAGCCCTTCTCCCATCCCCCTATTGAGGACCATAGGAAGATGTGTATGCCAATTCTGAAATGAACGAGTTATAAGTCGCATTGAGCCATCAATTTCTTCTATTACATCTTCATCGCCATTACTTTGAGTAAAACTCCCATCCTCATGTAACAAAAAATTGCCATATTTGACTAGCCCATCGTGATCAATTAATCGAGTATTTGTGACTCTTCTAACACCGATATCAGGTGCGACCATGAATACTCCAAGAAGTCATTTGTCGTCAATCTTTGCTTGAAAGAACCTAACAATGGAAAGAATTTTCAATCCCTATTCATGTTCACTCCTAAATAGGGAGGATTCATTCGTTAGAGCAATTCCCAACAGATATGCGAGGCGGTTGTAGGATAGCACTGAGTGGAACTCCTGGCACTGGTAAAACTACAATCTCAAGCATTCTTGAGAATGAAGGATTCAAAATATTATCCTTAGAAAAAATAGCAGAAAAATACGATTGTTTAGGTGATTTAGATGTTTCAGATAATTCAAAGCCAATAGACATAGAATTACTGATTTCAAGGTTGGAAGAGGATTGGAGTATTGTACCAGACAATATCACTATAATTGATGGTCATCTTTCACATTTATTACCATGTGACCAAACAATAATTCTGCGCTGTAAGCCAGATATTCTAAAATCTAGGCTTGAAAAAAGAAATTATTCAATAGGAAAAATACAAGCTAATATTGAGTGGGAATTAATTGGTGGACCATGGAATGATAATGAAAAAAGAAATGAATGGTTGGAACTAGACACTACAGAAATAGATGAAAATACAGTAAAACAACATATTGTAAAATGGATAGCAGATGACTTCAAACCAACTGCTGTAGACACAGATATAGACTGGATTGCGGCGATGGAGGAGTGATATGTTAGAAAAAATGAGAGAAAAATGGACAAAAGCGATACAACCAATTGTGCTGAAATTGGGAGATTTAGATCCTTCCATTTTAACTTGGACCTCTTTGTTAGTATCGATAGTGGGATTCTACATGTTAACTATTGCAGGGATGAATACCAATGGTTCAATAATGATAATAATAGCAGTAATATTAGTATTAATTGCAGGTGTATTGGATGCATTGGATGGAGCATTAGCGAGACATCAAGGTACAGATGGTCCATATGGAGACTTTCTAGATCATACAATTGACAGAATTGTTGATGTTGGCCTACTAGTTGCAATAGGAATGAATACTGCTTTTGTAAGTAATATGAATGCAGGACTTACTGCAGGATTACTAACTCTACTCGGATCATACATGGGTACGCAAGCTCAATCTGTAGGATTGGATAGAATCTATGGAGGATTTTCTCGCGCTGATCGTATGATAATCACATTACTAGGATTACTAATTGCTGCTATGCAAGCTTACACCGGAGGTTCCGGTATTGATATTAGTAATTATAATGATATCTTCCATTATATTTTGCTAGGCAACAACGAGTTAAATGGAATGACTGGATCGTTAATTGTTTCAGCATGGGGCGGAATCTACACATTTATTGTACGTTTTATTAGTACTAGAAATCAGTTATTAGAATTATGATTCGTGGATAGTATAATATTACAAAATTGGAACTATAGATGTTAAAATAAGGGTAATGGTTATCCTCTGTACAATCCGCCTAAGGTCTGTGAAGAGTATCATCGACCGTGTTTTAGAACTTCAAGAAGATGAGGGAATACCATCTGCACCAATAGATACAGAGAGTGATTCTGAGCTTGTTCAATTACTATCATCATTACAACCAAGGATACGTGTTTTTGGTTGTGGAGGCTGTGGATCAAATACTGTAGCAAGGTTAGAACAAGAAGGGTTATTCGATGACACATATGTTAGAGGAATGGCAATTAATACAGATGCACAGCACCTACTTAGAGTAGGGGTGGAAAATAAAGTTCTAATCGGAAGAACTGCGCGTGGAAGAGGGGCTGGAGGAGATCCTGAGAAAGGAGAGCAGGCAGCATATGAATCTGAAATTTCCCTAAAAAAGGAAGTTGATGACTGTGATTTAGCATTTATCACAGCAGGATTGGGTGGAGGCACTGGAACTGGTTCGGCTCATGTAGTTGCGAGGCTAGCAAAAACTGCTGGTGCATTAACCATAGCAGTTGTATCATATCCATTTCTATCTGAAGGTGCTCTAAGAAGACAAAATGCAGAATGGGGACTTGAAAGATTGAGAGAAGTGTGTGATACTGTAGTGGTGTTACCAAATGAAAGACTACTAGAAGTCGAAGGTGTGAGAGACTTACCCCTAGATGCAGCATTCAGAGTAGCTGATGAGTTACTAATGAGATCGATCTCTGGAGTTTCAGAAATGATTGCAAAAGAAGGCATAGTAAACCTTGATTTCCAAGATTTACGCTCTGTAATGGAAAATGGAGGAGGTGTCGCAATGATTGGTTTAGGTGAAGCTAATGGTCCTGATCGAGCTGCAAAAGCAACAGAAGAGGCTTTGCACTCTCCATTATTAGATATTGATATCTCAGATGCTAGAGGTGCTCTGATTAATGTAGTCGGTGGCCCAGGTCTATCTTTAGGCGATACTGAGAAATGTGCAAAAATTATTCGAGATAGAATTAATCCTTATGCTAGAATAATTCTGGGTGCAACCACTGATCAAGAAATGGGTGACGAAATACGTGTACTGTTGGTATTAACTGGAGTGAAGTCAGAACAGATTCATGGTGCTGCATTGCATACTCAAATGCGTAATTTGAAGACAAGGACTGTAGAATTTATAAATTAAAATTTACAAACTTACGCAATTAAATTCCAACTTGACTCCCGACGTGCTTAAATGAGGCCGGTCGGTCGCCGGGGCACTTCTGAGGGAAAGTCATGGCTGTAGAGAACTCAAACGTTAGTGTAGTCGAGGAGAAAGTCCAAGACTGGCAAGATGAGATTGAGAGTCGTGTTCGTGGTATTCAAACTGGTTCTTATGCAAGAATTCTAAAGATGGCCAGGAAACCTTCGAAAGAAGAATTTCGTCAAACAGTAATCGTTTGTGGAATTGGAATGTTTGTCCTTGGAGGAATAGGATTCCTCATGCTATACTTGATGGATAATCTACTTCCTTCATTCTTTGATTGGTTAACGAAATAATAGAGAGAGTGATTTTTGTGTCTGATGCATTTACAGTATTTATCCGCAATGAAGAAAAAGTTCTACTTATGCAAAGAGCGGACGAAGTTTCCGATTTACCTGGCGCCTGGGACGGAATCTATGGATATGGAGATCATAGCGACTTAGATTTAGTAGTTTCAAGAATTGTAGAATCAACAGGAATTCCTGCAGATAAATTACAACACGTTAGAACGGGAGAATCTAGAGGAATTGCAATGGGTAATTCGCTACTGGAAGTCACACCCATTCTGTTTATTTCGGAAGTTAAAGATGTTACTCCTAAGACATTGTACAAAAACTCGGAATGGGTAGATCCGGGAATGATTGGTAAAAAAGAGTACTGTACTCCTAGTCTAAGAGATATGTATGGAGATGTTGCTTCTTTCTTATATATTCTAAAAACTAGTATTGGACAGGAGCAAAATGTTGCAAAAGAAATACAAGCAAGACTATCAGGTAGTGGCTCACTAATGGATATTCAAGGAGAAATATACGGTGTACTAAGTCCTAACTATATGAAAGGATATATTTTTGTCGAAGCTTCCGCATTTCACCATGTTGAGAAATTAATTGGAAGGGCAGGGGTTTCAACGACTCCAATCAAAAACTGTAGAAAGGTACTAGATGGAGAATCTCCACTTGAAGATGTACTTCCATACTTGGAGCCAAAGGCAGCAACTACTGGAATAGAGGAAGGTTGTATTGTTGAAATTCATGGAGGAGCTTTCAGAGGCCAATCTGCGCGTGTTATTCGTGTGACTGAATCAAAGGAAGAAGTTACTGTTGAGCTATTCGAGGCCGCAGTCCCTGTGGCATTGACTGTAAGAGCTGATCAAGTAAGAGTTACACAACGTGTGGAATAATCAAACATAGGAGAACGGAGACCAACGCAACACGCTCAAATAGTGAAGGTCGGTCGGCGAGACACAATTATAGGAGGTCATACACATGTCAGCGCGTAATGAAACACCACACAAAGTTGTTCAAGCGTTAGGTAAAAAGAAGTGTAATGGTTCTTGGGAAGAAGCTTCTGAAAATTTGACTATGGATCAAATTAAAAAAATTGCTAATGAACAAGAAGATCGATTAACAGGTGCGAATCTGTATGCAAGATGCCGTGAGGTTATGGGAACTTGTGTTGCAATGAGAGTAAATGTAGAAGGTTATGCACCTAAAGAAGCACTCGATAGAATGAGTAAGGGGGAATTCAGCGAACACTTTAGCTGAGTTATCACGAATTGTGGGAGAGGGAAACCTCGCTGACCACGGAGGTGAAAAAAATGCAAGAAAATATCCAGAATGCTATTCAACAAGCAATAGAGAATGCCCCAGAACGTAAGTTCGTAGAATCTTTTGAGATGGCAATTACACTCAAAGATGTAGACTTGAAGAATCCAGTAAATCGTATTCAAGAAGAAGTTCGTTTACCTTCGGGAAGAGGTAAAGAGGTTCGTATAGCAATGTTTGCGGGTAGTGAAATGGCAGCTAAAGCACGTGCTGCTGGTATCAGCGTAATAGATCCTGCAACTATAGAAGATCTAGGTGGAAACAGACAGCAGGCTCGTAAAGTAGCTAAACAGTATGATTTCTTCTTATCGGAAATTCCGCACATGGGGACAGTTGGAAGATATCTCGGTGTAGTTCTAGGTCCTCGTGGTAAAATGCCTCGACCAGTTCCTCCAACTCTAGATCCTGCAATGATTGCTAATGGTTTGCAGAGTACAACAATAGTAAGATCAAGAGATAAAGTGACTTTTCACACAGCCTTTGGTTCTCGGGAACAAGGTATGGATGAATTAACTGCTAATGCAATGGCAATTTGGACTAGAGTTACTAGTAAGTTAGAGCGTGGTGCAGGAAATATTCGTTCTTGCTATGTTAAAACTTCAATGGGACCATCAGTAAAGGTAGAGGTGATTGAATGATTAATCCTAAAATTGCACCTTGGAAAAAAGATCGTGTTCAAGAATTGACTGATGTTCTTAATTCTAATGGAGTTGTTGGAATTGTGGATGTTGGCGGAGTTCCTGCTGGAAATATGTTAGACATGAGAAGTAATCTCAGAGATTCAATGAAGATTACTATGGCCAAGAAGACGTTAATCAGATTAGCATGGGAAAATTCTGGAAGAGATAGTAAAGAACTAGAAACTCTTATGGAAACCGCAGTCCAACCTTGTATAGTTCAGTCAGATAAATTAAATCCATTCGAATTATTCTTAGAATTAGAAAAAACACGTCAAGGCCGTGCTGCTAAAGAAGGGGAGCTTGCTCCTAACGATATTGTTGTAGAAAAGGGCCCAACTTCATTTGGTCCTGGACCTATAGTTGGAGAATTCAATGCCGTTGGAATTCCTGCAAAAATAGATAAGGGGAAAGTTTCAATTCAAAAAACAACTACTGTTGTTGAGAAAGGTCAACCTATTTCAGGAGATTTAGGAATAATGCTAGCAAAATTAGATATTAATCCTATAGAAATTGGAATTATTTTAACTGGTGCAATCGAAGATGGTTTCTTCTTCCCTGCATCTGCTTTGAATATTGATTTAGATCAGACACGTACAGATATTATTACTGCAACATCAGGGGCATTCAATCTCGCATGCAATGTGCGTTGGTTCTCTGAACAAACAATGCCGACACTGCTTTCGAAAGCAAGTGGTGAGGCACTATCGGTTGCAGTTGAGGCTGGAGTTACAAATGATACAACTGCGCCTCTATTCATTTCACGTGCTAATGCACGTGCTTTGGCCCTAGCAGGTCAATTAGATTCCTCTGCACTAGACGAAGAATTGTCGGCAGCACTTGGTGCTGCTGCCTCAGCGGCTAGTGAATCGGTTGTTGCAGCCTCTAATGCAACTGAAGAAGCAGTTGAAGCTGCTGAAGAGGAAGAGGAGGAAGAGGAGACACAGGAGTTCGGTGGACTTGGTGATCTCTTCGGCTAAATAAAAAAAGGTGAGATAAAATGGAATATGTATATGCTGCAATGTTACTGCACTCTGCGGAAAAGGAAATTGACGATAAGGCTGTCACAGCGGTTCTAACTGCTGCTGGCGTAGATGTTGACGGTGCTAGGGTTAAGGCTCTAGTATCATCACTAGGATCAGTCGATATTGGCGAAGCAATGGCTACTGCTGTTGCTGCTCCTGTTGCTGCTGCTCCGGCAGCTGCTGGCGGTGGTTCAACCGCTGAAGCAGCTACTGCTGAAGCAGTGGTGGAAGAAGAGGAAGAAGATGACGGTGCGGGCTTTGAAGGCCTCGGATCACTCTTCGGATAAGACTGTAAACGAAGCAAAATAGATTGTACTTCGGTTTCCGAAGTTGTTCGTGCGGATGCTTGACTATAGAAAATGAGATTATGAGAAGTATCTCATTTCTTAGCATGAATACTGATCACATCACCATTCTGTATTTCATATTCTGCACCAATGACTCGACCACTTTTCGCATCTGTTGCCCTAATGAAACCATCACCAAGATCAGAGTGGACGGCATATGCTAATCCTTTGGCAGTAGATCCTTCTGGGACTAAAATTGCGTCGGGAAGAATATTCCCATCTCCATCTACCCAATGTGAATCATCTTGAACAGGGTAAGCAACTTTCCTATTTAATCTGTCAAAAACTACTGAAGAAAGTAATCCCAATAAACCTCCTCCCGGTAAATCTGAAAGTGTTTGAGAAATATTTGAGAGAGCATTTCGTTGTTCATCAGATAACTTCTTTTCTCCCATATCGGTGATAGAAAAATTAGATGTTCCTGGATTTAGATAGATTAATCCTGCCTTAGATGCTCTGCTGAGAGCTAATTCTGCTTCAGCACTGGTCAAAATCAATTTACCGCCCTGGGATTCGATGATTGAAGTTAATTCTGACTCTGAATTTTTATTTTTATCTGCTTTGTTTGCAGCTACAGAAATAGGAAATAAATGAGACCGAATTGTGCTTGCCATTGTCATTAATTCCTCATTTCCCCATGACCAAGGGACACCTGAATCAGGATGTTTCTCATTGACCGATGATATACCTGCATTCACATGAAAATCTGTAGCACCTATCCCTGATAATTGTTCGATTAGAAATCTGGAAAGTGCCTTTTCACCTTCTGATTGTACTCTTCTAGCGCCTCTAGACCAATTTGATTGAATAATTCCAACAATCCAAGCGTCTATCTCATTCACAAGGAAATTATATTCTTCAGTAGGCTCTGAGCCTCCTTCACCGACAGGATTGCCCTCAATATCTGTTGAACCAGATATATCAATAACCTGGATTAAAGCGTCACAGCGCGCTAAATCAGAAAGAAATTGATTCCCTCTACCACGTCCTTCATGTGCACCAGGAACCAGTCCAGCAACATCAATTAGTGTGACTGGAACTAATCTTTGGTAACCTACACAAGAACCTGAATTAGGCTTACAAATACTTCCCTTACGTGGATCATTTTCTTCAACTACAGACATTCTTCCTTGAGATTCTTTTCTATCACGAAGTATTTTACAGGCGCAATTCTCTCTTAATGGCAACCAAGCTATACCAACATTAGGATCTATGGTAGTAAATGGATAATTGGCTATATCTACAGGAGTCTCTGTAAGTGCTGAGAAGGTTGTTGATTTGCCAACATTGGGTTTTCCTACTAGACCTATACGCATATTAACCTCATTCGATAAATGAGGTTTTGAACCTCAAGAAAAATCTTAATTCAGAGTTTTGTAGCACTACCTTTCTCATCATCCTCACCAGTTGGGATCACTTCTGTATCAAGATTTGCTCCACTAGCAAGAATCTTTCGAACGGTAGTCGAGGTAACTAGTGAATAAGATTCAACAGAAATTGATGATGATTTTACAGAATCGGCTGTGATTAGTTCACCCCGGAAAATTCCGGTTACCATATTCAATGAATGAAGAATAGATCCAATTACCACTCCATAGAACATTACTGAACCTACCTTGCGTAGTTCTTCCGAAAGTGCACTAGGGTCTTCAACCATCATTTCCACAAGAGCCATGTCCATGAAATCTGCGATCATTGTAATCGATAAACCAAATATTGCTCCTCCGGTCATCATTAGGTAACCCCATCTCGCTCTATTATTTGAGAATAAATGTCTACCCGTAAGCTCAGGATAGAGACTTAGGGCGGCTCCAAGAGATAGAGGCACTAGGACTAACCAACCAGCCATGACAGAAAGAGAATCGGCTATACCAACTAGTTCTGAAGTGCCACTAACTGTATCTGTCTGTACAAAAAGTGAACCTAAAGCAATAGGGACAATCAACCAAGATCCTAGATTAAGTTCAGCATTTCCGGGATAATCCGGAGAATCTACGAAAGCATCAGAACCTCTCATTGTAACCAACATATTACTTGCAAATGCAAAAACAGGGATTGACACAAGGGCCATCAAGAAACTTGCAGCTAACATGTCCTGATTTGAGAATGCAACAACATTATTTTCTGCTAAAGGACCGAAAGCTTCCATTACCATCTGACCATGAATATCTCCAAATGGATTGATAGTCAGAACAGTGCCAAATAAAGTTACACCGACCAATGTCTTCGACCAGAGAGGGTTTCCAGAAGCGATAGAAGATGCATATAGAGCGACACCAGCGACGCCAGCGAAAAAGAACGCCCCTCCAAACAAATGATACGAAAGCCATTGACCTACACTATCGTCAGCAGCTCCTGAGATTATAGAAATTATACTCAAAAGAGGATTGCTGAGTAATGCAATCAATATTAACCAACCAGGAAGAGCCATTTTTCTTGTTCTATTTGAAACTGTCAATAATTGATTAAGTATTACGGCTAATAGTGCAACGCTATTAACAACTGTTCCCAAAGGAATAATTTCAACACCAAGAATAATATTATTTTGAGATCCTATGACTAGGATCAATACAGAAATTGTCCATACAAATGAAACTAAATTGGCATTGGTTTCGCTCGCCAGTTCTGTACCAGCTAATTTGGGTATTATGTGAAAACCGGAGCCTATTACTAACATAGATACTGATCCGTATAAAGTAGCGTAAAATCCTGCTGAGGCTAGTTCATCGGCGTTAGCAACAAATCCCCATGAAGCAAGTGAGTGAAGAGCATTAGGATCATGACTGAGCCACATACTAGTGAATGTGAACATAGATCCTAGAATTAACCATAATGTCCCTTGTAATATCCAAGATCTAGCACCTGAACCAGGACGTCCTTCAACTAAATCTGATCCCGGACCTAATGCTTTTTCAAGCATGAAAGAAACTGTACCCTTTGCAACATCTGAAAATATCCATAAACCTCTCTGAACCAAAAAGAATACTATGAATAGTGAAATCCAAAAATAAAACATTGTTGTTAATACTGTATCCATAATAATCACCTCATTCGCTGGTAGCCTCTAATAACAAACGCCCTAAGATAGCGAATATACCAATCATTGTACCTAAGATAAAGAACCAAATTCCTGAATCAAAAACTCCACTGAAAACTGGTACTAAATCAGAAATTACTGGTAAATCCTGTCCAGGATAGAGTATACTATAAAGTACCAAAAAGGAAAGTGAAAATACAAACCCTATGACAATAAAAATCCATGAGCCAGAGGGTTCTTTTTCACCCTGAAGAAAAACGTCTACTGAATCTGTTGTATTAATTGACATGATTATACCTCTAGTTTCCCGTTAAGGATATTACTACCAACGGAGATTCAGACTTAAGTATTAGCCGAGACGATAGTAGATTGAGCATTAAGGTGCACGAATTATATCTACTCGAGATAGGCGTCTATCTCTTCCTTGCCCCATAGGAACGGGTAATGATAAATCATTTTCAATTTCTGTTTTCCAAACTTTCTTACATTCACAATCAAGTCCCTCAAATTCTCTTAAATCTCTCGAAACAGAATATCTTTCTATCGCTGCTACCACCTCTGCATCACATTTCTTACAATTATGTGCACCTCTTATTCTTCCCCCAGCAGTAGGATGAACGATAGAACGACAATCTGAGTCAACTATCTGGTGATGAGTTCTCTCAATCATCTCAACAAGTGACCATAGCCATGGAGGACGATATTCTCTATTCCTAAATATTCTATCGACAATAGTATTTTTCTGAATATTCATCGGATTGATTGATACCTCATCAGAAAGAGGGGCTACTTTTACTAACCATTCTGATGTTAAATTAAGAGCATCTCCCTCTGACATAAAAGGTGGTTTGAAAAGTAAATAAGTTTTGACACGTAAGCCCGCTTCGCGTAAATTATCTACAGATTTTCTCCAAGTCTTTGTTGAGAATCCTTTGTTACAATGGAAACGCAAAACTATGTCATCATATGCTTCTAATCCAATTGCGACAGTACAACCAGGATGGCGTTCAGCAACCCATGCTAATTTTTCTGGATGGCACAAATGCGCCTGAGCTTCGACTACTAATTCCAATCCTCTTTCAAAAGTTTCTTTCAAAACCATTTCTTGCCACTCAGGAGGATTTTCTTGATCTTCAAAAAATGTACCCGAGGTGTACACTTTAACCATTTTACATCCTTTAAAATCATTTGTCAATCTTTTAGCTTCTTCCCATTGAGCAAATAAATCATTGGCCGTTACATCGTCTCTAACATCATTAAAATATCCACAAAATGTACAACCAGACTTCCACCACCATGCACAGCCTCTAGTTCTCAAAATTACTGTAGCAGCAGTGCAGGTAGTACCATCCTGTAATATCTCTGGAGTTTTGTAAACGGTTGCAGGTTTGGTTGCATCCCATGATTCTCTTCGAGAAATAGACTGAGGAGTATTCTCAGGAGCCTTAACTAAATGATGGATTTTAACGGCTTTCTTGCCGTCTCCTAATATCCCAGAAGCACCTCCCATAACCCTACGGTTGGTTCCCATCTATTGATACTGCCGTCGCCAAAAACATCTTCTTAAGTGAACCCTAGGCTCAATTATTGGTGGTACATTGAAGGCTTTCACAATTGTACAGAATTTCTTAACTGCACTAGTAATTCCATTTCTAGCATTTATTGTTGGAATTGCTGCTTTACCCGGAGTTTATATTTTCTACAAGATCCTAGAGGTAACTAATACCAATCCTGGGTCTTTCTTGTCTTCTGACATAGATACAATACCGATTCTAGACTTTGCAATTACAGGGGTTGCAACAGGTATGGCGATGATGACTTGGGGAATTAGTCTAGTAATCATTTGTGGAATTCTTGGAGGTTTATTCCGACCAAGATTGGATTCTGGAAGATATCCTTTACAATCATTTGTGACAATTCAGTGGGCTTGGTCAATGATTTTTCATAAAATTGCATTGTTCTTTCTACCATTCTTGGTTCCATCATTTATTGGAAATTTATACTATAGATTATCCGGTGCAAAGTTGGGTGAGGGTGTACAAATTAATAGTGCACATCTAAATGACGCAGGTTCGGTGACATTAGGGAAAAGGGTAGTGATTGGAGGAAAAGCAATTATCAACGCTCATTTGACTGAAAGTGGTGAATTAGTGATGGCCCCCGTCGTAATTGGTGATGATGCATTAATTGGAATGGGGTCTGTAATTCAACCGGGTTGCACAATAGGTGAGAAAGCAGTTATTGCATCTAGAGCTGTGGTTCCAAAATGGACAAATATACCTGATGGAGAAGTTTGGGCTGGAATACCTGCAAAGTGCATAAAGAGAGCAGATGGAACGAAACCTGAGTAATAATCAGTCTTCTGATTCTTCTTCTGGAAGTTCTTCTGACATCTCTTGAGCATGCGCAACCGCTTCTTCTGCTGCATCTAGAGCTTCATCCATTCTAGATTTGAAAGTGTCTTGTTTCTTTGCAAACTCAGCACTCTTTTCGATTGCTGAATCAATCATTTCATACCGTGTCTGAATTGCCTGATTGAGATTTTCAAATAATTGCATATGTTGCACATACCAATCATCTCTAGCTGTAAGTTCCACTTGAGCCGTTTGAAGTGCCTCATCAAGTTCCTCAGCAACTTCGAAAACACGACCTAATCGTGCCTTCTCACGAGTGTACATCTCTTCAGTTTTCTCAAGTTTTGGCTCAAGATGCTTAATCCTAGTGGAAGATTTTGCTCCTTCCATTTCCATTTCATGAATTCTATTGTCCTTGTCCGAAAGAAGCGTTTCCATACCTTCTCTCTCAATTTCTTTATCGATTGCTTCTTTCTCTAGTACGTCAATAATTGCATTTTTCTCTTCAAGTTCTTGTTCAACTTTACGATAAGCAACATATAATTTCTCTAGTCTATCTGATTCTTCAACCAATCTTTCCTCTAGTTGTTTGATACGATTTTCTGGCGTTATTGAACCGCCTTCATCATTAGTCATTGGATACCCTCACCTTGCTCGAATCATATCCTCGCTTTAACTTCGGCGGATTCTTTGTCTAAGAATTGACCATTTCTAATCAATTTATTGAGATAATGCTGCGATTGTTGCAGATAATACTGCAGTCAGCCTTTTCGAGGAGGGAATATGCAGTTTTTCATCTGGCCCATGAGCGTTATTGCCTGGTCCACCAGTGCCTGTACAGAAAAACTGAGCAGAGGGATATTTTTCCTGCATCATCGCCATAAATGGAATTGTTCCACCTACCCAAGTGGCCATTGGTGGGTGCCCACTAATGTGTATAGATGCAGATGAAAGAGCGTCTGCAATTCTACCATCCATAGCTGGAGCGTGAAAACCATCCGCAGCAGCGTCAGGAATATATTCTACTTTTGATCCATATGGTGGGTCTCTCTCAAAGGTTTCTTTCAGGATAGAATCAATATTTTCCGAAGGGACTCCAGGAGGAATTCTGAAACTTAGCTTAAGATCAGTATGGGTTCTCAGAACATTTCCTGCTGTTTGAGTGGGAGGCATTCCATCAGCACCTATCACTGACATTGCAGGTCTCCAATTCATATCAAGAAGGATTTCTGCAGCACCTTCATTTTGAGGTTTTAGAGTTTCAACTACAGGAAGTTGTGACCAAATTTCATCACCTAGTAGACTTGCAAGTTCTTCGGCTTCATTTCTAACTTTTTCACTAATTTCTACATGCATTTCAGGAATCAAGATTTTGCCAGTATCGGAATCCTCTACTCTGTTCAAAAGCATTCTTTGAATTCTAAAAGATGAAGGAATTACTCCTCCTGACATTCCAGAATGAACACCTTCATTCAATACCTTTACAGATAGGTTTCCTGCAACTAATCCTCTCAATGCTTCAGTCACCCAAATATGTTCATAATCTGGCCCTCCACTATCAAGAACAACTATCAAATCGGGTTCACCTAAGTCTTTAGTTAATGATTCAAGATATGAAGGTAAATCATAAGATCCTGATTCCTCACAAGTTTCAATTAAAAAATGTGATCGAGGATAGGGGACTCCCTGTTCTTGGAGCATTTTTAGAGCCGTGACGCAGACATATCCACCATATCCATCATCCAAAGCACCTCTTCCATATAACCAAGGATCTCTTCTAACTGCTTTCAATGGATGCAAACCCTCAGACCATAAATTAGGTCGAGAGGGTTGTTTATCTAAGTGAGAATAGAATATGACTTCACCGGGCCCTGTACCTTCAACAGTAACTAATAGTACGGGAGTCCTTCCGTCTATTCGATGTATCTTATATTCCATACCTTCTAGTTCCTGTTCAATCAGCCATTTTGTGAATAATTCAATTGTTGCATCAAGTTCTCCCTTCTCTTTCCAATCGGGTTCGAAGCTTGGAGAAAGTGCTTCTATCTCAATAAATTTAGATAAACTAGGAATTATTGATTGCTCCCATAACTCATCTGATCTGGTCATTAGCCTATCCAAGTCCACAGACATGTATGTATCTTAGGTGGTTCAGTCTTTGAATCTTTAATTCATAGTTCCTGCTTTGATGGTCCACAAATAGGCATTTTACCCTTAGAAAATGGACAATGATCACATGGTTCAGAGTCCCCGATTTTCAAGGGTGGATGGTTAGAAATATCCTCTTCTGGATTAAGCTCTATTGATGCAACTTGGATTAAAATCTCGTCCAACTCTCTCTGGGCTTTCAAAAATAAGTCTTCAGGATATTCAACCAATCTACCAGTAACCCCAACCCAAATTGCAGGACGTAAAACATTACGAGGATGTGATTTTTTCTCTTCAATTCTTTCTAGGGCTCTGTAATAGAGTGCCAACTGCATCCGATGATGATGTAACATAGAAAACTCAGCCTCACATACTGGTTGAGATGACTCATTACCAAGAGATTCTAAAAGTCCCTCTAATTTATTAGAAAATATTCTTGAAGCTTCCTCAGTCTTCAAATCAATTGGACGAATAGAAGGTCCATTGTCACCATTTGTACATAATACAAGATCAATTAATCCGTCCATTAGAACTGATACTTCATTAATTGAAGAAAGTTTTTCCTCTCCTCGAGGAGTCCAACGACCTCTAATTATTCCATTAAGTGGAACTCGAAAACTAATATGAAACGGTAACTCGGTTCTCAAACCCTCGACCTTTTCACCATCAACAATCTCACCGGATACCAATCTTCCTAGTTTACTATTTGATAGTCTATTAGTCATCTCGATAACTGAATCGTTCATTTTTGATGCAATAATATCATTAGGAAGTAATTCAGAATATACTTTCTTATGAATTTCAATGTTCTTGAGACCATTTGGGTTCTTTTTTATCCAAGAACTAGGTAAATTTGGAGAGTTTTCAGACAATCCTCCGGGATTAGGGATGCCAATCTCTATGATCCGATGAACAACTGAACCGAAAAGGGCGGGATCAAAATCATTCTTAATTTTATTATTGATCAATTGTTCAGAAATAGGAACAATTGGATTTGATTTAAGAGCCCCTCTCGTTTCAAACCAATGACGTCTAGAACATTCAGATAATACCGAGAGTCGATGTGGAGCTGTTTTTACCTTGTAATGTGAATCTTTTCTAGCAATTTTCTTCTTAGTAGAGTTATTATTCGTTGAAATTTTCGCTACATTATCTTTGAGTGAAAGCTTTTCGAATGGCGTAAGAATGACTTGATCTGTTTGTTCTTGATCTACATTGAAGCAATCCTCATGATGTAAAACTGTCATACCGGGTAACAAATTACTTCCCAAGAAAGAATTTCGAACCATGGTAAATGGATTAAGAAATCTTGCATCATTTTCGCCTAAAATTCCTTCTGAATCTCCGTAATTCCATATAGAGAATTCTTCATTTCTGTTTAAAGACCCCTGTCTAAGAGATTCTAACCATATTTGCCCTAATTGAGGTAGAGGACGTGTATAAGACCAAGGAATTTTTAAACCATTATTTGAATTATTTTCGTTCCAAGAAGTTCCTTTGGGAGAACCGACTATTATCAAACGATTTTTTGCTCTAGTTGCACCTACATAGAATAAACGTCTTGCTTCAGCATCTTTTCTAGACTGATATATCCATTTAGTATGCATCCAAGTTACAGTCTTAATATCTTCCTGATCTGTCCAGGGAATCGGATTTCCTGAAAATAATTCAGGACTAACCATGGCTCTAGAACGACTATCAATAGTAAGATTAGTCTGTCTATTAGAGAAAATATCTACTAAAAATACTACACTTGCTTCGAGACCTTTAGAACCATGAATAGTCATTATTCTGACAGCGTCGGATGGAGGTATTGTTATTGCTTCCATAGTTGAATTTTCATTTTCTCGTAACTGCCTGATTTTATCTGCAATTACGATTGCATCGCCACCTAGTTCAGAGCTTAATGAAGAAACCAAATCAATGAATTGTTCAACGTCTTGTAATGATGATTCTTCAGGATAGGCTAGTAATAAGTCAGAGAAGTCTAGAGTATCTTCTAGTAATTCATTAACTAATCCCTTTTCTGAAAAATCGATCCAATGACTAACTAATTCTTTCTGATAGGAATTTATAGCTAATTCTCTCAATCGATATAATAAATTTTCATTTTTTCCAGAACCGCTAATGAATTCATGAATTTGTTTATCATTAAAACCTATTAAGCAGGATTTTGCGACCCAAACTGCATTATGAGGATTTTCTGGCCTAGAAATAAATTGTAACAAACCATCTAATGCATGTACTGCTGGTCTTTCTAATAATCCACCTTCCCTATCTGCCTGTGAAGGAATATCAAAATCATTCAAATATCTGATTATTATATCTCTAATCTTTCCTCTTGTAGGCAATAGTACCATGATTTCACTTGGTGCGACTTTTTCACAAGTGGGTTGAATATCCCACTCACCATTAGGAGATAAGACTCGAATAGGTTTGCCATCTATTAGGTGCTTTATTCGCTTAGCAATCATTAATCCCTGTCTTTCAAGAGAGTCTCCTGAATCGAAAGGATCTAAATATTCGCCCAAATCTGTGGACGGATTCAAAGAAGAATCCTTATTCAATGGACAAATCCATTCTATATTTCCTGGTATTTTTTTATTACTAGGAGAAGGGATTAATTCTTGTGGTTCGGCATAAAAATCGCCATTGAATACTCTTCTATGTCTTACATTGAATACATCCTCCCACCATTCGTTCATCACATCCAATAAACCACCATCTGTTCGATAGTTAATTGTCAGCGAAATTTGCCCTTCTTTCCTCAAATCTGTTATTTCTTGTTTACCGGAATCTAAGCCATCATAATGATGGAATGGAATCCAACCAAGAAGATCCTGTCCCCCATCTTGGTAATATTTTCTAGCATTAGCAATAGTTATTTTATGCGAATTTCTAGGATCACGGCTGAAATCTCTAGTCCTTAATTCTCTACCTGATTCTGTCAATTCTGGGATACTATTAAATTCATGATTATTGATATTTCTAAGAGTCTGTGAATATTCCAAAAACCCTGTAACTTCAGCCTGTCTGAATGCATAGATACTTTGTTTTATATCACCAACATAACATATCGTTGGTTGCCAAGGAGTGTCTGGTACTTTCATTTCATTATCTTCGAAATGTCTATGCCCCCATAATCTAGAAAGTAACTTCCATTGTAATGGTGAGTTGTCTTGGGCTTCATCAATTATAAATGCCCTATATCTTCTCCTAATTTTCTTCAGTATACTGTATCTCCGATTTAAATCCTCTTTACTTTGTTTAATATTAGATATTGAGTCTTTTTCAAGATTTTCGAGAATTGAAATTGCAGTGATAATATGATCATCTTTCCATGGTTCTTTTGGCGTATTATTCAAGGCATTTATTACGGATTCCGGATAAAAATTCTCACAAATTTTAGGACAATTTGCCAATAATAAATCGCCCGCCATCGTTTGAATGTCATCAAAGTCATGAACTTCATTAACCTCTTTTAATTTCTCTAATATTCCATTAAATCCTTTCATAACAATACGTAAATCATCTAAATTTCTAGCTTCTTTTTCTAAAGAAAAACCATAGATAGTGTCATCATTCAAGGAAGGATTATTCACAGGGATTTCTCCTTCTAGAGTGAACACAGGATGTTGCCAATCATTAGGGGTGCCCGGGATTTTCTCTTTATTAGTGACCAATACTAAACGAACATAATGTAGTATTATATCTCCATCATTAGAATGCCATAAATCCCTTAATTCATTAGAAATAGGCTTAATTAAGCTACTAACACTTCCTAAATTATTTATTCCTCTGGGCCAGTTATCTCCATCCTTTGGTAGATTTCCTGAAGGGAATACTGTGGGTTTTTTTGATGATGAATCATTGAATAAAGATTTTCGAGAAACAACACAATTATACACATTACTTAACCAAACTAATTTCTCCCAAACATTTTCTTTTTGTGGTAAAGATGCAAGATAATCAAGACAACCGATACGTGTATTAAAACTCCAACCAGAGCCTAATTCATTAGGATATTCCTTAATTAAATTACAAAAATTAAAAATTATTTTCTGTGTATCTTCAATGAAATCATCTAACATCCTAGGATTTACAGAATTAACTATTCGTTGAATAATCTTATCAGAATTAATCTTACCATTTGAATCGGTTAATCCTTTTACGGCTTCATCGATAAATATAGAACGTTTAGATAAATTTCGGATAACTCCAATTGCTCTGTTGCGACCAGCATAATGACGTTGAATACGATCTCGAGATTCAAGAACATCCTTAGGTCCAAAAGTTCGATTAACTGGAATTCCTGCATCTACTGCTTCAGAACTTCGAGAAGAGTGAGATGATAATCTCCACAATATATTTAATGCAGACTCTGTTAATAGTATTCTACCTGAATCGGATACATTTTCTTGAGTTAAAGAATCTCCGAGGATACCCCTATAAGGAGATACTAATTGATTGAAAAAGGAGTCTATTGTTCCAATTGGAGCATCATCTAATAGTGTCAATAGCTGTTCATTAAAACCTTCAAATCTTATTCTAGGGTCAGTCCGATTTTTCCCATCATCACTTGATGGACCAGGCGATAAATGAGTGAGTCTTTGCCTCAGTCTATCTTTCATCTCATCTGCAGCTTTATTGGTAAAAGTCAGAAGAACTACTTCTCCAGGCAATAACCCTCCCCAGTCTCTAAGATTTTGAGTATCAGACTTACCTGAAACTAATATTCCTCCCGCTAACTCAAAAGGTCTTTCTGGTTTAGGTAATATTCTGGTTGCTCTCTGATCTTCCGAGAGATAGTGTTCAATCACTCTATCAATAATTGTACTAGTCTTTCCTGTACCAGCACCAGCATCTACGACTATATGTGAGTCTAAATTTAGAGCTAACAATTGTGCACGGTTTAACTTCATTAGAAATCACCTTCTAACTTTACATCACAGAGATTACTAACCGCGCAATACTTACAATTGGATTTATTTGGAGTTGGATTGATAAAACCTAGATTAGCACGATTAGATACTTTTAATGCAACCGAAATTCGGGAAACTAGCCAAGCCCTAAATGGGTCGCTATCCGGAGAGTTATCCTCATTTAAAAATCTAAATAGATTCTTTGTAATATCAGTTTTATTACCAAATTTCTGTAAATTTTTCACTAAACTATTTTCTGATAGTTCAACAAAATGAGAGGTTTTATGGCCTAATATAGATATTCCAGCACCTATAACTAAGTCACCAGGATGAGCTATTTCCCAAGCTCTAGCATAAAGTGCTAATTGTAGTTCTTCAAGAAGACCCTTGTAATGTCTTTCTTTGACTTTAGTTTTCTCTGTTGTTTTAATATCTCTAATAATCACTAGTCTACGAGGTTTCCAATTATTTCGATTATGTAAATCTAAAGGCGCTATTTCTTCATGGCCTTCTTGATCTATCCAAATATTCTTTTCTAAGTCAAATGGAACTAAGTCAACACGATCTATTTGTCCTCTTAAAATAATTGAAGGGACGGGGGTTCCATTTGGTAAATTCAATTCCGCGGGAAGTGAAATTTTAATGCCTTTTGATTTAGATTTGGGTAATTTTAATACCCATTCAATTGCAATTGGTGCGACATTTTCTAACAGTAATTCTTCTTCTATCATACGTCCTATTCTACCTGATAAAGCGACTGGTTTCTGATCTAAAGTCCAGTTATCCCATTGTTTAACACTCATTCCAGTCATCATTCTAATTCTATTAGTAGACACAGCATCACTTTTATTCAACCAAGGAGCAATATCATTTAGATGAGATAATGCATTTTGCATCAAGATTTCAGAATCAATTTTAGATTTAAAAAGATTGATTGAGTCCTTATTAGGATCAAAATCTCTAGAAATACCTTCTTTAAAATTGAGAGATTCAAGTAATAAATTATGGTGAATCTTATGGAATAAATCTCCATGTGTACGAGCATCCAAATCTTCTTTTTGAGTCTCTTCTATTCCAATGGCTAAGTCTTTATTTAGCCAACCTGAACGAGGGCAACGTAACCATCTCTCAAGTTTAGTTGGAGACCAAGTAGTGAAAATCTGATTCTCTAAAGGAATAAATCCATTTCTAGAATCGCTTACTTGTAGGCCTGAAGGTTCAGGAGTAAATGGTCGAGGATCAACAGTAAGAGTTTTGATTTTACTATTGTTATTTATTGTAATACCAGAAACAACAGGCCAACGTTCATTTACTCTAGGAATATTAAATTGTTTAGGTATTCTTCTAAGCCACATACTTTCAATATCAAAACTAAATAAAGAGTCATAATGATCTTCGGAAAGATAACCATCGTTGTCTGCTAAATGAGGCTGTCTTCTTTCCCTATCTCTTTGCAATAATGGTTCCATAGAAATTGTAACTGAATCTGAATTAATTGGCGCACTTAATGATTTTTCATGGTTTTTCAATCTTAAACCATCGATTCTATGCAAATGTCGAGGAATTATCGAATTATCGTTTTGTTTAGATTCAAAAACTCTTTCATTAAAATCATTTGAAATTGACCATTCTCTAATAGGAGTCGATGGAGGATTCGAATCATCCATTTCAGAATCGAGGATAAATACTGTAGGCGCGCATTTCAAAATATACTCAAAATTATGTCTAGCATTACGAATGGGGCCATCCGGTCTGAGTAAATTATTTTCATGTCTTTCAAAGTCTCCAATAAAATGCATTTTTGGTACTCTAAGATCCCAAGAAACTGAAGATGTATTCGCAAAAATAGCTACATCTGCAGTACAACCGAGTGCCTGATCACATGATAAGATTCTCACCCTATTCCTACTTAGATTTGAAAAATTAGGAATTTTTAAATTTTGCATTAATGTAGAAATTTCATCTATCCATGCAGGACCAACTTTAGAATTTTTTTGGCCAAGAGTTAGTTGTAAAGAACGAAGATTAGAAACTTCAAACAAAAGTGATTGAAGGACTCTTAATGAAGTTATAGATTCTTCCACATTTTTCCTTTTATTCATTTTTTCACTGAGAAGATCGATTGTAGATTCAAGCCATTCATCACCATTATTCAGAATAGATGGTAGTGGAAGTAACTCTTTCGTAAATACTCCTTTCTCAGTACATTCTTTGATAGAATTTTTATCATATCCAGATAATAGAGGATTTAACCATCTAGAAATACAAAGTAACCACCATTGTGTAGATTCTTTCTTAATGTTATCTTCTTCGTCATTAAATCCAAAATCAAAATCTGCGCTAAGACTTCTCAACCATTGAAATAATGCACCAGGACCTCCAAGAATATGATTTGTTCTAGCTATTTTTGTAAGTAATTCAGAATCAGGAATTGGCCTAATCCTTTCATCTACGGGATGAATTGGCATTTCAGGGAATAGTAATAGAGACTGTTGAAGTGAAAGAGATCTTAATTTTTCTAAAGAAAATGCGTCATCACTATGAGATAAATTCATATAAGAATGGATCCAATGTCCTAGAGGGTTATTAGTGATAATTTGTTCTTCTTGAGAAAATGGAAGGCCAAGATTCTTCATCCCTTTTGCCCAAGTATACCTATTATTTTCAAAATTAGGATCTATAATCAATACTGTCTTTTCAGAAGATTCTAATAAGAATTTAGAAACTATGGAAAAAGTAGCTTCAAATGATTGATTCTCGCGCTTAAGTAAGACCCTTTCAACATAATTTTGATTATTTTCTAATCCTAATTCGTGTTTAGGAACCCATTTAGGTAGCTTAGAAGATTCCGTTATTGCCCACTCGTCAATTAATCTAAGACCGTGTTTACCTAAACGGATATTTCCAATATTCCCTAATTGATGTATTGGACAATGTCGAGAAACTGCTTTCATAAAATCAATATGAGATTTAGGGATTGTAGGTGAATGATTAAGCATAATTATCCCATCTACATCAGTCAATGAAAATGGCTTTTCAGGCTTATTTAGCCTCTCAATTAAACGTTCAGAAAGAAAGTCATCATGAGTTCGATTAAGTTTTGATTCAAGAGATTTTAGTATTTTTCTGAAAGTCTGAATTCCGGGACCTTCCCAATCATTTGCAATTGACTCAGATGAAAGGAAATTATGTAACTCACTAAGAGCCGTAGTTTTGCCTCTGCTCCAATTCATATCAGGAAGTGGATTAATTATCGGAAAGCCCAGTTTAGTAGAGGCTTTCTTACATTCATCATGAAGAATTAGTTGGAATGAAGATCCATGATTTAATTTCTGTGGCATTCTAAAATCAGACATGACGGTATCCATTAAAGAAGAGATTGTATGATGTAAAGTATTGTCAATAACATAACCTTGATTACTGATTAAATCTATTGTTTCACGTCTAGACTCAGTAGTTGGATAAATAACTAGAATCCTTGATATACCACCTTCAGAGTATGGCTTGACATCTGATAATTGAGAAGTTAGATGATTTAGAAGCCATTCAGGAACGGGACCTGGAGATATCTCTTCATTGGTAATTCTCATATCTTGAACGTCCAATATACCGCCTCCGAGTATCAATCAAAACAGCGAGGGTTATTGAACCCAACGACATATCGATTTCATTAATTTTCTCGAGAATAAAAAATTGCAATGAATAATGAAACAAAGACAACTGCATTAGGAAAAGGTATCGCACTCGCTAAGCCTTCCTCTGGATTATCATAATTCCAATCGAATACAAGTACAGCGGATAAATCATTTCCATCATATGCTAAATTGAAATCTGCTGAAATATTTCCATCAACCGACGAAAGTGGGATTATATCTCTCAGTATGTGATGATAATATTTCTCACCATTACCACCCTCAGGAAAATATCCTTCGTCTTCAATAATGAATATCATAGGTTCAATTGTATACTTATTATTCAAGGAAGGGGTCGAAATATTCCAAGAAAACTCATTTATCCCCGAAATATTAGTCCAAGAAAAAGTAGCAGAAAAATCAGAGACATCTATAGATGGTCCTTTATCTAAGGAGGTTTGATAATCGATTGTCAATGATTCAGATGTTTTTGTTGTCCCTATGTGAAGTCTCTCACCATCAAAGATCTTTGATGGTGCTAAATTTTCATATTCGTAAATATTGCTAAGCCTAGATGTGGTGCCGTATCTATCTATCCATCTATCATCACTTTTTTGGGAACCAAAGGGATCTTGTGTCTCTGCAATAAAACGATGATAATGAATTTTCATTACTGATTCTCCATCAGGTATAGAAAGAGAGTCAACTATATTTTGAGTTGTGACACAATTAGTACACCAAGTTGCAGTATATACCTCAATTAGACTTGGCCATTCATCCCCCATCATCGTGGTACTATAATTAGTAAAATTGCTGTCCAGAGAGATTGAGACTCCTCCTAAAGTCCCGGTATCAGAATATTCAGAGATTACATCATTCCAAGTCTTGAGATTTTCAGATTGAGCTGAAGTTTGCTGTGAAGTGACTAGCAAAAGAAAAGCCACTAAGATAACAAAAAAACGACTCATAATTACTCGAAACGGTTTTTACACAAAAAGTAGAGGGTTAGTTGCTAATAGTTTTGAATGCATCTATCGTTCGAGAAATATCTTCATCAGTAATATGTAAATGAACAACTGCACGGACTACACTCTCATCAATTGATAATACATCAATGCCTAATTTACCCAATTCTGAGACAACGGTTGAGGCTGATTTGTTTAGACAATTAATGTATGCCATATTTGATTGAACTGAACTGATATCAACTTCAAAATCATTCATTGAATTTATGGATTCTGCAAGTAGAAAAGCCCTCTTATGGTCTTCATTAAGTCGTTCAACATTATTTTTCAGTGCATAAAGACCTGCGGCTGCGAGTATTCCTGCTTGTCTCATTCCCCCTCCGAAAATTTTTCTCCAGCGATGAGCTTCAGCAATCGTTTCACTATCTCCGACCAATAAAGATCCAACTGGAGAACCGAGTCCTTTTGAAAGACAAATGGATATCGTATCAAAATTTTTAACCATTCTTTCAGGGTTAATATTACTGGCAATGACTGCATTGAAAAGGCGGGCTCCATCTAAATGGGCTCTGCAATTATTGTCATGAGCAATCTTACAAATTGAATCTAATACCTCAATTGGGTACAAAGAACCTCCACCCATATTAGCTGTATTCTCTACACAAATTAGTGAACAATTTGGATAATGAGATTGGCTACCCTCAGATTTCCTAATCGCTGATTGAACATTCTCAGGATTCATAATTCCTTTTTCACCATCAACTAAAGAGACAGAGCAACCAGAAAGTGATGCATAGCCACCCCCTTCATAAAGATAAATATGAGATTTCTTGTGAGTAACAATTTCATCACCTGGTTTTGTCTGTGACTTTATTGCGATTGCATTTGACATTGTTCCAGATGGAACGAAAAGTGCTGCTTCTTTACCTAATATCTTGGCGACATAATCTTGTAATTCATTCACCGTTGAATCATCACCTAAAACATCATCTCCAACTACAGCAGATGACATTATCTCTCGCATTTTAGGAGTCGGTTGAGTCACAGTGTCACTACGAAGGTCTACTCGGTCGCTCGGGTAATGTCTCATGTACTGGGCATGGGGTTATCACATATCAAATAAAGTGAGAATCACTCTAAATGATAGGGATTACTTCTTTTTCATTTTTCTACGCTTCTTTCCTGATCTTTTGGCTTTATTTTTAGAACCCTGATTAGTCATTAAACCCACTATCACTAGTGCAACTGCCACTACTCCACCAATCAACAAAAGATATGGAGATACTCCAGAATCTTCCGAATCAACGTTACATGATGCTTGTCCAGTAAGAGGCTGTGATTCTCCACTAGGGCATACTGTTTGTCCCGCCATTCCTGGAGATGCAACGTAATTGTTAATTGAAGAAAGCATACATTCAGTCATGCCCATAAATGGTTGGTAACTTCCTATATTGCAAGGAATTTCCTCAGTAGCAGCTGCTGAATCAACATAATGTCCTCTAGCAGCAGGAATACAACTAGATTGTCCAGTTAATGGTTGATATTCTCCTGGTTGACAACTAGTTTGCTCTGTTGAAGAAATATCACTTGAGTAATATCCAGAATCCGCTAAAACGCAACCAGATTGGCCAGATTGACTTTGATATGACCCTGGTAAACAAGGCGAAGGAGAAGTTGCCCCTTCTGAAGAGTATTCTCCTGGATTTGTAATCATACATTCAGAAGATCCGGGTTGAGGCTGATACTGTCCCGCTGGACAAATTGTTTGCATAGCTTGACCTTCGGAAGGCACATGGTATCCGGAATCAGACTGGATACAACTCGTAGAGCCTATCTCTGATTGGTAAGACCCTGCTAAACAAGGCATCTGAGACGAAGCCCTATCTGCAGAAGTGAAATATCCTGCTTCGGCATCTAAACATGTGTCCTGTCCTGAATCAGGCTGATATGTACCTGCTAAGCAATCCATGGCAGAAGATGAACCAGTATTTGGAACATAAGTTCCGCTGGAAGACTCTAAACAGAACGTTTGTCCGGTGGAAGGCTGATAGTAACCTACCTCACAAGGGGTTTGTTCTGATGAACCGGTATTTTCTACATAATGACCTGAATCTGCAGATAAACAATCATTGGAAGTAATAGAATTACTATTTGGATTAAAAGTTCCCATTGGGCACTCACTTTGGGTTACTGCTCCCTCATAATCAACATAATTACCTGGATCGGTTATTAGACAATCAGAAATATCGTCAGAACCAGAAGATGGATTATATGTTCCCACACTACAAGCTTCTTCTAAAGAAGAGCCAAAGGTATCAACATAATAACCCGGGCTCGCAATTTCACAAGATGTTGATCCAAAATTAGGTTGATATGTCCCTGGCGAACAAGCTTCTTGCATAGTTGCATTACTACCTTCCACAAAGTATCCCAAACTTGCATCAAAACAAGACGAGGCCCCAAAATTAGGTTGATACGTACCCGGTTCACAACCTGTCTGGCTTAAAGAACCAAGATTTGGAACATGATATCCTGGAGAAGCAGGGATACAATTTTGTTGCCCAGATTCTGATTGATAATCTCCTAGTGAGCACATGATTTGTGCAGTAGAGTTTAGATTAATCTCATGACCAGGTGATGCATCAATACAACTAGACTGCCCTGTGTTCGGTTGATAAGTCCCTGATAGACAAGCCTGTTGAGAAGTAGAGGAGGTCGAATCTACGAAATGCCCGGGTGAAGAATCAATACAACTAGATTGTCCAGAGTGGGGTTGATAGGTTCCTAAATCGCAAGGAAGTTGTTCATTATACATTAGATTAGTACTGAAATAGCCTGCATCAGCAATTACACAAGAACCATCATAGTTAGGATCGAAACTACCGTCAGGACAGCCGTTGGGAAGATTATCGAGGATGGATATGATACTATCATTATCAATATCTCTCTCAGAAATATGAACTCCACCAGCGCCTTGATAAGTAAGAGGGCCTATATTGTCGGATGAAAGATTAACAAAACTCCAATTCCAGTCTCCGAATGATTGATTCCAATTACCGTCTCCCATTTGACCTCTGTAAGACTGACCATTGCAGAATACATCTCTATGATTATGAGTTGAGTTATCAGAACTTTGTCCTATAATCTGACAAACCCCATCACCATTAATTGACATTGCTGCGGTGGTATTAACTGTGAAGTTATATTCAGTATTCCAAAACAACAATGGGTTCTCTTGAGTGCCGTCACCGTCTTGGTTACCGAGTTGGCTGAAGTAATTAGTGCCCCAGCAGTAAGTTTCAAACTCTTCTGTAATTACACAATTAGAGTTGTATGCGGACTCTAAAGATATTAATAGAATATTAGTACTGAGATTTATTGGCTGAGGAGAAGAGTACAGATAATTATCTCCAGTACCAAGTTGACCCATATTGTTCCGCCCCCAACATTTCACATTTTGATTCTCATACAAAGCACATGAGTGCTGATCCCCTGTACCAACAGCTATCACATTACTGGCCACAAATTGAGGAGTTGGATAATTTTGAAAGTCGGACAGACCGATTCCTAGTTGCCCATAATTATTTTGCCCCCAGCAGTATAAATCATTATTGTCTATTATTCCACAACTATGACGTTGCCCCATTGAAATTGATATGAATGATGAATTTGCTGGGAAATTTGAGTCATCAATTACTGCAGGAGTATAACGCCCGTTCTTCGAATTACAACCTGCTGGAGTTGGATTGCTATTGTCCTGCCAATAACTTCCACCGGTACAGACAGTCCCATCACCAAGTTGTCCATTCTCATTCCAGCCCCAACATATTCCATCACCATTATCCAAAATAGCACAAAAATGACCCTGATTTGCATCAGATAATGAAACCGCAGTTCGACCAAGCGGTAAAGATACTTTGACTGGTGGATGATTTTGAGCCTGCTGACAAGCCAAGGATCCAGTAGATCCTTGACAAAGATCGTTTCCTGATCCTAATTGACCATATTCTCCACCGCCCCAGCACCAAATCTCTCCTGTTTGCTTCAAGGAACATGCAGACCATCCACCTGATGAAACCTCAACCATCCCACCAGATAAATTACCAACTACCCATGGGCCTGCTTTTCCTACAGGAGTAACAGAAGCATTATCAATACCTCCGCCCAAACCTCTTTTCCCTTGATCATTACTACCCCAGCAAACAACTCTTTGATCTTCTGTTATTACACAATTAGTATAACCGCCCGAAGACAATGTTGAATATGAGTAAATGGAATCTTCTTGATATCCTTCAAAATTGATATTAGTATGTGAGAAAAACTTAGTTTCTTCCTCTTGAATCTCTTGATTTTGATTATTGGATATTGCGGATAAAGACATTCCAACCAATGTAATTACTATAAAGACTGAAACAAATACAGATTTAGACGGGTTTCTCATAGTATCCGGTATGGATTGAGCCCTATTAATTTTAGGAATATAAAACATGAAACTTAAGCATGGACAAACTAATTTGCTTGATATTCTTCGCACTAACATGACTGAATCTTTCTTATCCGATAATTGCCCTCCAATGGGAATCTATGAGACGCTTTACGCATTCAAAGATTCATTTGGTAGTTTTATTGGAACTGAGGGTACGCACCCTTGGTCACAAGGCTTCCCATTAACAACTCCATTAGAAAAATTCGATGGACCATCGCTACCGGATAGTATTGATGTTACTTGGGAAGACCGTTTCTATCCAAAAGCATGGGGACATCCAAAGTTAAGAGAATCAATTGTGGAATACTACAATTCTCAATATAGCTCAGAAATTACTCCAGAAAATGTAATGATTTTTGCGGGAGGAAGGCCGGGGATATACACTGTATTAGCATTTCTGAAAGAAAATATTCAGGTTAGAATTGGGAATATTGAATGGCCAGCATATCTAGATATTTTGGAACAAACAAATACTGACTTTCAGGTTGTTCCATTTACGAAAGAAAATAATTTCCATCCTACTAACTCAGAATATTTTGATCGAAATGGATTAAATGCTAAAACTCGTCTTATGCCAATTATTTCCAATCCACAAAATCCATCAGGTCAAACTAGACATGGAGAAGAGCTGAGAGAATTAATACAAATGGCAGAACAATCAGGAAATGGAATTCTTCTCGATGAAGCATATGAAATGTTTCACTCACCATCAGTAAGTGGGATCCAGTTTGTAAACGATCTCAATAGCAGTAATATATTCATTGCTGGAGCATGTACCAAAGGTCTTCAATCACCAGGAATCAGAATTGGCTGGATTATTGCTAGCAAGAAGAATGTTGAGACACTATCAAATTACTCTAGTTTCGGAATGGGCGGAGTAAGTCATCCCTCTCAATTGTATGCAGTAAAATTACTTGAGCCATCACGTGTTAAAAAAGCAAGAAAGGCCGTCGAAGAACATTATAATTGGCAGCGACAAAGATATGGAGAGGCTTTTCAAAAAATGGGATTAGGAGTATATACTGGCAATGGAGGATTCTATCATTGGCTCGAGCTTCCTGAAGGAATGACCAGTAAAGAACTGAATAATAGATTATTCAAAAAAGGTGCAGCAATACTTTGTGCGTCTGATTGTGATATGGCTAGGCCACACTCCAAGGACCCAAACTATGTAACTCCATATTCGAGATTCTTTAGATTCTCTTTCGGACCACTATTACCAAAAACATTTGAATCAGATATTCAACTATTCACAGAAGTTTTTGAGCAATATAAAAAAGATCTAGGAATTTAATTTTATTCTGCTGATTTGTAAACATTGTATGCATGTAGAGGTGGAGTGTAAACATGAAGATTGATTAATTCTTTATCGGAATCATTCGAAACTCTGTGTATATCTGGTTCATCAGCAGCACAAATTTCTCCTGCTAAGTAATCTCTGACTCCCACTGGAAATGCGAGACCTTGATCATTTAATTCATAAGTGGTTTCAGTTGAAATGCCATCTATAATTTTGAATGCACAATCGCTACCTACATGATCATGAATAGGGGTTAGTTGACCCGGGGTCCAACATATAGCAACCAATTCATAATGCTCAGTTTTTTTTATTACATTTCTCTGATAACCATCTTCAGCATAACCAATACAGCTCTTAAGAGCAGGAATATTAACTTCAGTAGAAATCAATTTAGAATCTAATTCATCAAGCCCAGGACGTCTGTCGATACTGTCTAACCAATCTACTAGATTTGACAGCCCGTCACACTCTGATAAAAGCCTATTGCGGACTGCAGAATCTAATGCAACCTGTTCAACCACGTACCTGACAATAGCCGCTAGTTGAAGACTATTACTATTAATTAGAATCTTTATTTTTAACATATATTTAAATAAAACATTACTAAGTATACTAATTAATATCAGGTGTATTTTACAACACCGGTGTCCGGAAAAAGGCTCTAAAAACTTATTTTTTACTGTTTTATGACCCTGTTCTATTATATAGTCTCCGAATAACGCGAAAGCGCCCCTAAGTGGGAGGAAAAAAATATGGAAATGGATAAAAAAGGAATGTTGAATGAAGTAGGAGGTGCCTTTGTTGTATCTTGGCTAGTCTTTAGCGGGATGGGTCAAGGCATGGGTACACTGACTGGTGCGTTAGTACTAGCTGGAGGTTGGATGGCTTTCAGTGGTGCTCACATACTACCAGCAGTGACTTGGATGCACATAATGACAGGTGACGTTGCGGATAGTGACAATTGGATGAATAATGGAATAAAGTTAGTTATGCAAGTCATAGGAGCGGCTCTTGCTGTTGCTATGATGAGTGAAGGATTAGATGATCTTTCACCGGCATATGATGCTACTGCAACAAACGCATGGGAATTCTCAATGTGGGCAATGATTGGAATGATTGCTGCCGGTGCTATTGTTAGTAAGATTCATGCAAGTTGTGATGCTTGGGTAACTGCTATTGCTATAATGGCGGTTTCGGGCGCTTATCTTGCGAATGGAGATGTTACAGGTACAATGTCACTAATGGATTTCGGATCTGCTCATAACATGGGTAGTATGGTACTAGGTGACATGGGCGATCTACAAGATGTAGCTATGCCATGGATTATTGATGGCTTGATGTTCGGTATTGGTGCTAAAGTAGGCATGGAAATCGACAACAACATGAGTTAAATAAATAAAAATAAAATAATACGTAAGGCAAACTGGGGGATGAAAATCCTCCAGTTTAGCCGAATATTCTAAATCACTTAACAAGTGGAAGGCTACTTGTGATTGTGTCAATAGTTGATCTTGGACCTGGTCCGATCCCTACTACCGTCACAGTACCTGCTGGGATTTCAGTGTGCCCTGCATCTTTAACCATGTAAGAAACTAAGCCCGACTCATTTGCCTCTCCAAAAATTCTTTTTAGACTATCAAGATTACTAGTACTACAAACAATCTTTCTTGCACCTTTAGCTAGATACCTTTCCAATGTCTTAGGAGCGGTTCTTTTTGCCTTAAGAATGCATTCTGCAGTAGCATGACTACACTGTGCAGCAAGTTTACCTTTAGATAAATTGAGGTCACTTCGAGTGACTAGTACCATTGTCAATTCATCAGTTTGGGGCAAATTCAGGCACCGCCTCGGAATTAATAAGGTTAGTATGTCTATTCATTAACTCACTAAGTGGATTTGCAAACCATGCGACAAATGCGACATTTCCACCCGCGTGTAATAAATCAAAAGGAACCCCATTTAACAAGTAGATTAGGAAAAATGATGTGTCCACATTGTGCAGGATACTCAAGGAAACTATCCAATCAAATAGGAATCCGGAAAAGGCCGCGAAAATTGCAAGATTTGTAATATTTAATTTCTCATTTTGAATAAATTGGTTTCTTAATAATGCAGCTAAAATACCTACAGTTGCCCATCCAATTATCTGGTAATTTGACCAAATGCCATGTTCTAACATTACATTTGAAGAAAGTGTGACTACAGTGGCAAAGGCTATAGAATAAGAAATACCAAAATAAATACCTACCATAATTGCCAAAAATGTGACAGGTTGAACATTAGGAATTGGGTTCAATAATAGCCTTCCTGAGATTGCAAGAACTACAATAATTGTAAAAATTATGCCTGGGTTCTTAGATTTAAACTTACTATCGGCTAATATTAATGATGCAATTGCAACTGTTACTATCGCCAAATCCAGAACAAGTTGTTCATTAGGAGAAAGGGTAACTGCATGCGCATCGAATAACATGAATAAGCAGTCCAATGTGATTATGTTATTGATGATTACTCTGATTCAATCTTAAAGTTGATTAAAAAAATACATTTTTTACAGCTGCTGATATGCTAAATCAATATGTAGCAATTTGCCAAGTAACTACTGTATCGTCATTCAATGCTAGATCTGAAATACCTACCATTGAATAAGCACCATCGTTAAGTAACTCCCAATATGCTCCAGAAGAGAAATCATCTGCACAGGTATAAACTTCACAAGGACTTACTCCTCCAATAGAATTTATTTGTAATCCGAAAGAAAATTCAGTAACATTTAATGCAAAAAGATTTGGTCTGACATCAACTGCTGCATTTAGTAAATCTAAACCATTTTCATACCCTTCAAATCCACCAACACAGGCACCAGTAGCATTCCAATTTTTATCTGTTTTAAAATCTGTACCATCATAATCTATGTGGTGTCTACCGTCTGCAAATTCTGAGGGAGTAGCGTCTTGAGGGAAGTGAAAACAAACCGCCTGCTTACCATCCCATAGATCGGGGAGGCCATAATGTGGATCTTCATCATTATCTACTAATTCTGAAGTCATTCTAGCCCACTCTGTAGATAACGTACTAGAAGATAGTAAAAGAATTACAAGAAATACTACAGACGCAGACTGTAGCCTATATTCTTCTTTTACAGCAAAATATCCTAATATGGTTATAATTATTATGACTCCTATGGTCGTTAACAGCGTTGACATGGAAATCAAACGCGTAGTAACTAGGTAGATTAATATTAATGATAAAAATTTGTTCAGATATTAATAAGATTCATTTTATTTGCTTAATTTTTTCGATTAAAATAGAATTTACTAATTTCCCATCTGCAGAGCCACCTAATTTCGACATCACCATGCCCATTAATGGGCCCACAGCGGAAATACCCTTTTCTTTAAC